>Ga0134127_10000843_pt1 | contig 24800 bp, 27 predicted proteins | sample KB31753_FD_96459 | JGI IMG/M metagenome (GOLD analysis project Ga0134127, IMG submission 96459) | Terrestrial soil microbial communities with excess Nitrogen fertilizer from Kellogg Biological Station, Michigan, USA - KB3-175-3 | ecosystem: Environmental > Terrestrial > Soil > Unclassified ... | reverse complement strand
GATCCTCTATCGTCGGATTTGAAGGGACTCTATGTAGCGAAACAAGACCTCTTCCGCAATTTAAAGGAAGGTGAGCGTCTAATCGCAGTCTTGAATGAGGCCATAGCACATTTTGATCTCCCGAACAGAGGAAAGCTGCCGGCAAATATTTTGGACATACTAGCGGGTCTGCCTCCAAAGGAAAGGCGTGCGCGAATCAACCGGGCTATATTAGATGCTCAGTACAGAGATTTTATCCAAGATTATGTAGAGTCGGGTTTACATGAGGCGGCGTTGGACATACTCAATACGACACTTATTGAAGACACGCAAGATGTCATACTTGATACGAAGGAAGATCTGGTAATTAAATGGACCAATAGCGACACTTTCAACGATGATCGGTATCTGTTTTACGAGTATTTTTTTGATGGAGCCAGAATTGATGGTCCATGCATCAGCGTTCACATCTCTAAGGACAATGTAATAGTTGACATAGTAGGGAAACCGCTTTTGACATCCGATCTGGCTGCAATACGTGCACTCTACCGCTCCGGAGTTTCTCCTTTTAGCGCAAAATACGAAAATAGTTCTCTATCACCATACAAAAAGCGGTTGCCGGTAGTGTGGCCGGTATATGTGCAGTGGCCGGTATTTATTAGGACAAATACAATGATTTGGCGACCCGCTTGGGGCCTGGTAGCTGAAGCTGAGGTCATAAAATCAAACAATGCTAATACGAACTTTGATTTCTACACTGATGCCCTTACTCACGAAACACTTAATCATCCGCTCGAAGGTCCTTCTCCGTCATTTGCAAACGGTTCTGTAGTGGCTCAAGGAGTAGAAATCCAGTTGTTGCCGGCTGCGGCTCCAGATGAATGGTCCATGAGTGACAAGGGAGAAGCTGGCGAAGCCGAAATCCATCTGTTTTTTGATAGCGCCGCCTTACCAACTTCCAGCGTCGCAGGCTCGTATGCATCGGATCTTCCATTAAGTGCCGAGCGAATAACGCAACGAAATGGACTTTGGAGTCATAATATTCCTGATGGACTTGCAGCAATCGCTAATTTGAGAAGGTCGTATAGATATTTTAGAAATAATTTAGGCTGGCATAAAAAAGATGGTGTTACAGGATCAAAGACCGACTATTTTAGCGGTCCGTTGAAAATTTTGTACGAGCCAAAAAATTTAAATCTGCAGAGAAATGCTGCTTGGATGGGCGATTATTTCGCCATAGGCAATTCTTCTATCGCTAACGATTTAAGCATATTGATACATGAATACAGTCACTTTGTAATTAGCCAGATCGTCCGAAACGGTCGAGGCGTGAATTCCTGTACCGGGGAAAATGGCGAGATACCCGGAGCCATAGAAGAGTCCCTCGCTGACATCTTTTCAGTCCTAATGCGCATGTCAGTTCCGGGGCCTCACGGCATCGGTAGTAATGGAGAAGCATGGAAAATTGGGGAACTCGCCCTTGGAGTAGAAGCGCGCGATCTTAGGAATCCTGGAAAGTCAGGTTACAATCAAATCGATCCTCCCAGCATATTTAAAACCAAACATTATCCTCAACCGTCGGATGCGAGCAGCAAAATAAATAGAGCATGTATGGAGAAACAGAATACTCCTAACGGTGAAGAAACCTGGAACGGTGTAAATATCGCTCATATAAATTGTAGCATCCCCAATCTAGTGGCGACAAAATTAATCAGAGAAGATGAGAGGGACTTCTGGGCGGAAGTATATTTTGAGACTTTAAAACAACGCCGTCGCCAAGGTCGTATTTCGTATAAGCCAACGTTTGAACAATTTGCTGCTGAAATGGTTACTGCGGTTTCCATAGTGGGACCCAGATACTATGGTGACAACAGTTCTGATTATAAATGCAAAGTAAGATCTGCCTGGCGACAGGTTGGAGTATCGGTGGATCAATGCGAGTAGCCCTGTTTTCGCCCTCCTTGTTTTAATTGCCACCCAAGTCAGAAAACGGGGACATTCTGAATTTTCAGATGGAAGCTACTGAGGTCGTTTCTTGTTACCTCTAACGGTCGCACGAGAGCGGCCAGCCAGTCCCTCACCGCGCCGGTCCTAGTCCTCTCCCTGAGGGCGGGCTAGATGGTCTCCCACTGCGCGAACTTTCTCACCCGCCCTCCCACTGGCACGCCGAGACGTGCCATCAACCCGAGCGAGGGTCTTCCGAGGCCGCGCGTTGCGCGAGCAAAGAAGATCATCAGGCTCCATCCCCTCCTCTGTTCTGCGAGCAAGGAGGGGGCACCTGGCCGCTCTTTCTTTTCTCCCAAGCTTCTCCTCTCCCAGTTCATCACCGAGCCAAGCAAGGGTGTGAGAAGTTTTCGACTGCGGCCGTCGAACGAGGTCCTTCTTAGGGTGCGCGTTCCGGGAGCAAAGAAAGCTCTTCACACCCTTGCGCCCTCGTCTTTAAGACGGATTCGGCGCCACGAAGACGAGGACTTTGAGGCGCTGGTCTGTGTGATTCTTCACGCCATGTTCTTCCCCGGCCGGCGCCATGGTCCCCTGCCCCGGACCGAGAATCTGCTTCTCCGATCCCACTTGGAACATGCCCTGTCCCTCAAGCACAAGATAGACTTTGTCCTGCTCACCATGGATATGGCCCTTCTGTTCCTGCCCTGGCTCGAAACAGTAGATGTCGCAGAAAAATCGCGGCGTCTGAAACATATTGTTCTTCTTCATCTTTTCACTGCTAAACTGCTGATAGTCAGAGATGTTCACGATGTTCATTCGTCAACTCCTTCAGGAATGTTTCTGCTGTGTTCGACGACGCTCCAGCGTGGCCAGAATGGAATCGACCGAGATAACATGATGCGAGAGCCCCAAGTCCTTAGCTGGAAGCCCCATCGCCAGACCGAGTAACTGCGGCACATGCAAGATCGGCAAATGAAGCTCGCGATTCACCGCGCGACCGGCCCGTTCCTGATAAATATCCAAGCTCATGTGACAGAGAGGACAGGGCGTCACCATAAAATCGGCTCCCTGTTCCTTAGCCTCATTCATGTGCATCCCTGACATGGCCACGGCAATGGCTTCCTTTTCGAGGATGATGGGAAACCCACAGCACTTGGTTCTTCCCGTATAGGCTACCGGTTCGCCGCCAACAGCTGTAATGAGGCGCTCGAGGGACTGTGGATTCTCAGGGTCGTCGAATCCCAGATCCCATGACGGACGCAGGATGTAGCACCCATAAAACGGGGCAATGTGAAAATCTCGCATCGGCACGGAGGTCAGCGCAGCCAAACGAGCCAGCCCAATGTCTCGAACCACAATCCACAACAGATGTTTGACTTGAACTTTTCCGTGATAGCCCAGCCCTTCCGGCTCCAGTAAGGCGTTCATGCGATCCAGGAGCCCTGCCTCTGTCTTCAATCGTCGATTGGCTGCGCTCATCACCCCTTGGCAAGTCCCGCAGATCGTCATCACGTCCAGTCCAAGCGCCTCCGCTTGCGCAAACGTCCTGGCATTGAGCGCCAGCGCCATATCGGGATTCGCTTCCGTCACCACCCCGGCACCGCAACAGGCTGCGCCAGCGAGCTCGACGACCTGAATTCCCAATCGGCCGATGATCGCCCTCGTCGATTGATAGAGTTCCGGCGTCGCGCCTTGGGCTGCGCAACCGGGATAGAGCGCATATTTCATTGATCGACCGTCACGGGAGATGAGAGAGCGCCCGGTTGACGGAATCTCGAAGATCGTCCATCGCAGCCGCAGTTTTCGACTTGACCTGCTCCCAGGAAGCCGCCGTTGCGGAATGAATGTCCGCTGCTTTTTTCTGCGCCAGAGCCTTTTTCTTTTCTAATTCAGCGATCGCTTTCTTGATATCTGCTTTTGCTTCGGCCGAGGCATGGTTGGCTTGTCCATGGAGCTTTGAAATATGCACTTGGATCTCATCCAGTTCTGCCTGAACCTTTCGTTGAAACGCATCTTTCTGCTGAATCGTATAGTCTTTGGTGGCCGTCACGGCCTCCTGCGTTTCCCGGATAACCGTGTTACCCGTTACCGGCTTATCAGATGCTTCCGCCGTTACGACAGCGGATAGAGTGAGCACCCCGATTCCCATGATCGCCCACAACCCTCCGATATAACTTTTCATACCAATCGCCTCCATCCCACTGGTTTACACGTATCGCTCGAAGTATAACTTTCGCATTTTGAAAAGTCACCGTGGATGGATCGTGAAGTGCGAGACAGGCAACCGAGGAGGGAGGCCTTTCTCAGCATCCATTTAGAAATGGATCATGGCGATCAGAAAAGCCTCTGCAGCGATTCCAACCTCCGAAGATCTCCTTCCATACGTTGTGACTCTGAACGACGCGAGAACGCCGCTTGGTAAAAAATACCTCTCAGGGCAAAGAGGCGGTCTTGGAAAACTCTTGGTAGGTGAGGAAGTAGTCGCTGGGGCTGATCGGACGAGAACAGAGTTTTTTCAGTTTTCTGCTACATGCCGGCTTCTTTTTGCTGTTGCGTTCGTTGATAGGGCTCCCGTTCGAGCTGCTTCACGAATTCTTTAAGGTGAACCCATTCTGTCGGAACAATCACCTCAAACTCAAGGCCGAATTCCTCCCCTCGCTTCCATCGAACAACCGCGGCCTGAATATGAATTGGATGATCATGCCCTGCCAGCATGATCAGAACATCCAGAGAGGCTCCTGGCTGAACATCGATGGGGCTTTCGATGCGGCAACCCCTGATAGAGAGATCGACGATGCTGCCCTCTCCGCCGACTATGCCGACAGAAGAAAACGAACTGCGAAATTTGACGGGAAACCGGAAGTTTTTTCGTTGTTCCATCGTCGCGCCTTCCACAATGGCAGACTATTACCCCTTTATATTGCCGATTGGATGTAATTCCGCCACCTTTTTTGTGATTCCTGCGCGATCGACTGACTCCACCACTTCAGAAATATTTTTGTAGGCCAGTCCAGCCTCCTCCGCAAGACCCGACATCGACACAGCTTTGACCACAATGCCGCGTTGTTTCATCTGTTGCTGCAACTGCTCACCGCGAACCGTTCGCTTCGCTTGCGCGCGGGACATCGTTCGCCCGGCCCCGTGCATCGTCGATCCAAACGTATCGCGCACCGCGTGATCTGTCCCCACCAGCAAGTATGAGCCCGTCTCCATCGATCCGCCACAGATGACCGGCTGGCCTGTCTGCCGAAACGCTTCTGGGAGCTCTGGACTTCCAGGCCCAAACGCCCTGGTCGCCCCTTTGCGGTGCACCACTAACTCTCCTTCTTGGTACCGTTCGACCTTGGCGATATTATGCGCCACGTCATACACCAACTCCATTCCCAGCACCTCGGCGGACTGACCGAAGACCGCCGCGAAGACTTCGCGAATCTGATGTGTGATGACCTGGCGATTGGCAAAGGCCGTGTTCGCGGCGCAATTCATGGCGGAAAAGTACTCCTGCCCCTCGGGAGATCGAAACGGAGCACAGGCCAACTGCGGATCCTTTACGGTGATGCCATAACGACGCATGGATTTTTCGAATACTTTGAGATAGTCACTCGCCACTTGATGGCCGAACCCTCGCGAGCCGCAATGCACCATCACCACGATCTGCTCGTGGCCGGTAATGCCGAATGCCGCCGCCGTGACTGGATCGAATATCCGGTCGTTCGAGACGACCTGGACTTCAAGATAGTGATTCCCCGATCCCAAGGTTCCTAGCTGGTTGATGCCTCGTGTGATCGCATGGCTGGTTACGATTGATGGATCGGCCCCTTCGATGCAGCCGCCTTCTTCCATGCGCACAAGATCCCGATGCCACCCGTATCCCCGCTCCACACACCACTTGGCCCCATGGGTCATTACCCGGGAAAATTCCTCCCTCGAGAGCCGAACGAATCCGCTTGCCCCAACGCCGGCCGGCACCTTCCGGAAGAGTTCGGTCATGAGCCGTTCCAGACGAGGCCGCACATCCGCCAGCGTCAAGTCCGTTCGAATCAGCCGCATGCCGCAGTTGATATCGTATCCCACACCGCCTGGGGAGATAATGCCCTCGCGCACATCGAATGCCGCGACCCCTCCGATCGGAAATCCATAGCCCCAATGTCCGTCCGGCATACAGAGCGCATACCGGCTGATCCCCGGCAAGCAGGCGACGTTAGTGACTTGATCGAACACCCCGGAATCCATGGCCTGAAGAATCTCCCCGGTGGCATAAATCCTGGCTGGCACCAGCATGCCGGGCTTTTCAGAGATGGGAATTTCCCAGATCTCGTCCGTAATCCGGTGAACCGTCATGTCGGTGTTAAGCTTCATATCGAGTGAGCGAGACTTGCGGAGTCAGACATCGAGGACCACGCGCGCCTTCCAGCGATCGCCTGTCTGTTTGAGCTCGTAGAGATGTTTCGTGACGCCCTTCACATCGGCGTGGAGTTCTTGCGTCTGCTGATTCACCGGCGCGCCGATCAGACGGGCGCGCAACAGCCAAACTTCACCTTCCCGCGTCAGAGTGAGCGGCGCCTCTCGATAGACCACCCCCGCTGCGTCCTTCCAGTAGACCATGTCCGACAACCACTCGAACAACAGCGACGAGAGGTCCACATCGGTTCGTTCAATCGACCTTTCCCATTCTCCCGACACGGTAACCGGGTTCGCCATACTTTCGAGAAGGGCCTGCGTCGCGCCGCAAAAAACATCCTCAACGGACTCCCCCTCGGCCTCGAAGCCGATATCGGCCAGGGCGATTTCTTCCAGAAAACGAAAGGTCCAGGCCATAGGCATCAGCCCGGCGGCATGGTACGCCGCACTCGCCGGATAAAATCCTGGAGGTGGCTGAGCCCGGGGAGCGCATGTCCGAATGGATTGGGGATTTTTCCTTTGAACAACATCTTGATAGCCAGAGGCAGGACGTGCAGTAACGCACGCGGCGCGAACCCGACCACTTTCAGCGGCATGACCGCTTCGTTCAAACGTCCATGCCGCTCGACCAGATCGGTAAAACCGAGGATATGCCGCGCACCGCCGGTCTTAGTCAACCCTCGTTCAATCGAGGCCCGCCGTAACCGGACGATCGCTTCCATCGGTTTGACGTCCTTCGGACAGACTTCGACACAAAAGTTGCACCGCGTACAGTCCCAAATTCCATGCTCGTCTTGAAGCGACGAAAGTCTCGCCCGCGTTGCCGAAGGGGACTCTCGTGGGTCGGAGAGGAAACGATCGGCCTTCGCCAAGGCGGCAGGACCGATAAACCCCTTTGAGACTTCATGCACGGTGCATGCGGCAACGCAGGCGCCGCACATAATACAGGCATCCACATTGTGAAACTGCGGGTTGGCATGGTCCTGCGTCTTTGTCCGAGCAGAGAGATCCCCATGAGACGGCCGAGCCGCCGATACCAGCCAGGGATGCACGTCACGGATCTTCTCCCAGAACGACGTCATGTCCACAACCAAGTCCTTGATCACCGGCACGTTACGAAGCGGCGCGACCGTGATGTGCCCATGCCGTTCCAGTTCTTTGCGGAGGGAGGTGCGGCAGGCCAGCTTCTCACTGCCGTTGATCGTCATCGCGCAGGAGCCGCAAATCGCAGAGCGGCAGGAATAGCGGAGCGCCAAACTCCCGTCGCACTCGTTCTTGATGCGAATCAACGCATCGAGCACCGTCATCCCGCGCCCGACGTCGAGACGGATCTCTTGAGGATGGGCAATGGAATCGATTTCGGGATTGAATCGTTGAATCGTGAAGGTGAGGCGCATGGGCGGCGTTCAGCCTTCAGCAGTCAGCCATCAGCGAGCTGAAAGCTGATCGCTGAGAGCTGATAGCTCATGTCAGTCCAACTCGAACGTCTTAGGAGAGTGTGTCAAATTTCGGCACCCGTCTTTCGTCACGAGCACCATGTCCTCGATGCGTACGGCGCCGAGACCGGGATAGTAGAGACCTGGCTCGACCGTGACGACATGGCCTTCTTGAAGCAGCGATCCGGTTCGGCTGATGCGAGGCATTTCATGAATATCGAGTCCGACCCCGTGGCCAGTGCCGTGAAAGTAGCCCTGCATGCGCCCATTGACCAAACCAGTCTGGTAGCCGGCTTTCTCAAATCTGTTCAAGATTCCTTGATGAATCCTCTTTCCGTCCGCCCCGTCTTTGATCTTCGTGATAGCCTCTTCTTGGGCATCCAACACCGTCCGATAGAGCCGCTTCAGTTCGGGGCTCGGAATTCCCCGCACCACCGTTCTGGACATATCGGCGAAATACCGATTGGTGGCTGAACGAGGAAACACGTCGAAGATAATGCTGCGGTGGGCCGGCAACGGTCCGTTGCCTTCGTTGTGTGGATCGCAGGCCTGCTCCCCCCCGGCAACGATCGTATGCTGGGCGACACAATCGGATTCCATCAGTTTCACATTGATCAGCTTCTTGACTCGTTCCGATGTCAGGGGAATCCCATCGAGCCACAATTGATCCTGTTCGATCGAGGCTTGACGAAGCATGTCGTGGGCGGCCGCGACCGCCTGTTCGGTCGCGCGCTGAGCCGCTTCGATATAGCGGACTTCTTCGGCAGTCTTCACCACACGCCCTTCGTAAAACGGGTCTCGCTTCGGATACAACTGATAGCCCAGAGACTGAAACTTGAGGGCGTGACCAAAAGGAAAGTTTGCCGGAACCAGGATCTGTGTGATGCCGGCTTCTCGCAGAAGGATATGGACGACCTCGACCGTACCCGGCTCAGCGATGCCTTGCGTCTTGGCACGCCTTTCCACCTCCGAATACGAGAGCACTCGATCGACGGATGATTGGCTCTTCGCCCGATCCATTTCGAGATCGCTCATGACCAAAATCCGCTCTCCCTTAATCTCCACATAGATAAAGGGATCCGGCGCGATAAACTTCGTGGCGTAATAGAGATTGGAGTCTGTTTCGCTGGCGGCGATGAACACGGTGGCACGTTGAGAGTTCTGACTGGATGACGCCATAATAAATGCTGGTCGGAATCTAGCACGGGGGGGGAGGTCGGTCAAGGCGCGGATGGAACCGGTTCCGGCACGGGCACGGTGGTGTCCTTGCCCGTACTTTGATTTTCGTCAGGCGTCATCAGATCGATCGGCAACATGACCGTGTTCTTCAAAACATCGAACGCCAATTGCGCCAGACCGGTCACGCCTGTGGCGAACGACTTCATCGGCAGATACGTCACCTCTGCATCCGCGATCGACCCTTTGACGGAAAACAACGCAGTCGCAAGACCTTTGCGATCGCCGGCGAAGAGCCTCCCGAAGAGTGGGATCGTTTTGAGAAATTGCGAATAGGACCCGAACGGGCTGACGGCCCAGACCATGTCGATTTGATCCGTCGGCAGATCATAGTTGCCGGCTGCGGTAATTTTGACGATGGGGCTATCGATGATCAGGTTCTCGGTCTCCAAGAGCCCATTCCGCGCAAGCACCGTTGCCGAAATCTTATTATAGGGCAACCCATCTTTCTCCAGATCCACCTTCCCCTGCAGCACCGCCGGCAGATTCAGAATGCTGATGATTTTCCAGATCGCCCGTTCTTCGGATTTAAAGATGCGCCCGTCTTCAAGCAGGACATCCATCTTGCCGTCCAACGTGGGATACAGCCCGTGCGGGTTCTTTCCATGGCCGCGAATCGTCCCCGTCACTCGAGCTTCACCTGTAATGAAGCTTGCTTTCGGGCCCAACAATTTCAGCATATCTTCCACCAATAAGCCCGTCGCCCGAACTGAAAGCTCAGCGTCGGCAGGCTGCATGCGCGGCAATTGCACGACGACACGGCCGGCCACTTCTCCGTTCGTCGATTGGCCGGACACACGATCCAAATCCAGCATGCCGTCTTGAATCGTGATTCGGGCTGAGAGACTCCCAAATTTCAGGTGTTTGTAATGGCCGCGCGCCATCGACGCGCTTGCCTGAACCTTGCTGGTGGCCGCAAGGGTTTCCAGAAACTCTCGAATCGGCGACCGTTGGCCTTTCGGGATGAGGAGATCGAGATCCATCTGATTCGATTCAATCTTGGCGGTTATCGTGGGCTTCGCTGCCCAGTTGCGAATCGTCCCTTCCATTGCCATGTCGCTGTCGAGCAACCGAAACGACAACCGCTTAATGTCTGCGCCGTTCTTCAGGAATTGGACCCGCAGATACAGGTCCTGGATCGGTCCATCGGCCCCCTTGGCATTCATCAAGCCGTTGGTCAACGCGAGCCAGCCGGTATTCTTCCATGCTTTCCAATCGAGCCCCTTGCCCTTCATATCGAGCGACAATTCGATATTCCCCGCTTCAAACCCACCCTTTGCAATCCATTCGGGGACGCGGGACAATGACAGCGTGCCGGTGGAAAGCGCCGCATCGATGGAAAATCGTTCACCGAGTTGGAGCTTGCCTTTCACCGGCAATCGGATTGGAGGCACGATCAGCTCAATCCTGTCGAGCAAAACCCCGGCCCCCTGAGGAATCATCCCATTAAATTCCACTGCCGCCTCGGCGCCGATCGGTTTCTCAGCCAAGCCGGGAAGCGTCACTTTCGATTCAGTCAGGACCACCTCGCCTCGCAGGCTCGGCGAGAGGGTCGGCCCAGTTAAGACTACGGCGCCGTTGACCAAACCTTCGAACGTTCCAGGTGAAATCGTGTGTGAGGGCAGTAATCTGGCCATATGGCCCGCATCCCCTTTGACCCGAATCAGAAAGTCTTGGAATGCGCTGTCCCTGCCCCCCGTAATGCCTCCACTGATCTCTAAATTCAGATCGCCCAAATGCCCCGCCACCTGATCGAATTGCGTCCCGCCTTCCGTCAGCACGAACCGGCCTTGCAGCGCTGTCAGCCGCTCGGGCAACGACGGATTGGTCAGACTGACATGCCGGACGGTCACCTCTCCTCCGGCAAAGGTGACGCCGCCAGGCTGATTGAGCGGCCCAACCATGCGAAACGTGAGAGCGGCGTCACCTTCTACGTCGCGCGAGGCGGCCAATACATGCGACAGCTGTTCCGACTTGACGGTCTTCGCGAGAAACTGCAACAGGTCCGCAGCCATCATCGTTCCAAGAACGTCCATTTCGAGCCAAGGCCCCGCCTCCAAAAAGGAGATGAGCGCCTTGCTCTCAGTCATGTGGATCGCGCCATAGAGGCCGGTCAGCTTCGACACCTTGAGTCGTCCGGCTTCAACCGATACCATCGCAGCCAAATCCTTGGCAGGAGTGTGACTTTCACCGATCAGAGCTTGTCCGTGTTGCACACGAAATTCCCCCGTCAACGACACCTGCGTGCCCCCCACCGTCGATCCTGTGACGGTTGCAGAGACAACTTCCACCGTCCCGTCGATCTCCCGGTCCTTCATCACGATCGGCAGCTGTGGATGTACCCACTCGGCCGGTACGGTTTTGAGCAACTGGCCCACCTGAATCGGAGGCGCCGCAACGGTCAATGCAAATGTGGGTTGAGACGTCAGCAGACCTGAGAGGCTGGCTTGACCGGTGAAGCTCAACTGTTCGAGACTCGCAGATAAATCAGACAACACGACGTCATAGCCCGCGACGCCAGGCGCGGCCCGAATGTGACTGCGCCCATTCACAAGGCCCTGCAATTGATCTGGAACGGGACGGGGTCCCAAAAAATCTGCAGCTTCCCGAAGATCGAGATTGGCCGTTTCGAGCGTGCCGTCGAATTGCAGAGTGATCGGCGAACCGGGGGAATCGTCGATCGCCACGGTCTGACGCTGAATGGCGCTGATTGCTCCAGCCAGAGAGATGACAGAGAGCCCCTTGCCGCCTGCATGACTGGCCGCTACCCGCACATCTGCCTGCCCCTTCTCTGCTCGAACGACGAGCGATGCCTCTACCGACTCGAACGTCATCGACCGTGTCCCGTCTTGGCGCGAGTCATCGATGATGACCAACTTCCCGTTCACTAACGTCGCTTCGCGGATACGGAAAATCCGGCCGATCGTCTGGATGGCATCCTGATCGGCCTCTCCTCCCTGGGCCACCTGATCGAGGAGATTCCAATGTCCGCTGCGATCACGCCGAATGGTTAAGATCGGTTCTTCGATGAGCAACCGCTTCCCCACCACCTGTTTGCGCAACAGCGGAAGAAACCGCAAGACCAGATCCAGCTTTTTGGCCGATAATACGACGTTGTCGGAATTCCGATCGTGAATGGCGACCTGTGTCAGTTCCAATCGAATGCGAGGGAACAGGACCAACTTGACGCGGTGGACGTCAATCTTGCGCCCGATACCCTGTTCCAGCTGTTGGAGGAAAAAATCCTTGACGTAATCGTCCCCGGTCAAATAGGTCGAAAACATAAGAAACGCGCCGCCGCCGATCAGCAGAATAATAATCAGCGCGACAGCGACACGAGTTCGGACCACTCCTGCTCCCTGGGTCGATCATTCTCGGCGGGTAAACCGCATCAGTTCTGCGAGTACGTCATCTTACCGAATCACTCGCATGAAATCTACGAAGTCAGTGTCTTCACAGGGATTTTCCGCTTCTCCCATTCAACATTCAGCAGATGAGGCCCGTGCCCGCGCACGGACAACGACAGGATAAGCGAGACGGCAGGATGCTCAAACTGGTTTGTTTAGATTGATTCGGTTTATCTGATGATTAGTCTGGTTCAACCGAATAAACAAGAGAAACCAAATAACGGTCTTCTTATGACGGCAGGTTTTTTCATGGTCCTGATCGAGACATACGCGGGTCAGAGACCGTTTTTGTCAGATCGATCACGAGTTCATCAGTGGCGTTGGCCAGCAATATATCCCAGAAACTAAGGTGTTGTGAGACGGTTGCATCAGCCGGATAGAAGTACAGGTAAAATCCTTTGGCAGCCGTCGGTCGCATGGGATAGCGGCGATCGTAGATCATCCCGTAGGCCGGAATGCCATAGACGACCTGCCAATTCCCCAAAATAAAATGCAGTTCAGTACCATGAACATATAATCCACCCGTCGTGATGATGCGTTTGACGGACGTTTGCGGTTGGCTGAGATAAAACGTCACCCGTTCGTCCGGTCTGGCTTTGGCGAGAGCCTCTGCAATCTGCTGAGACAAGAGCGTCAATTCCTCTGGACGAAATGCTGGAACCAGCGGCGCCTCGCCCTGCAGCTTTTCTTGCAGCCAGATCCGATGTTCTTTCACGGAGATGCTGCCGAGGATGCGAGACAAGTCCTCCGCGCGCATGGCCTTCGGATGTGCATGCGCGCTGGGTGGCCACTCAGGCAGAACGGTATCATCCGCTTCCAAACGAACATAATTCACGGGATCTTCATAGACCGAGCGATAGGGCACCATAGGAATGGCGCAAGCGGAAAGGAACAGCAGTGTTGAGACCTGAGTGCTGAGCGCTGAGCAGGAAAGCACCCTCTGAACCCACGATCTGCTGTGTTTTCTTTTTTTATACTCAGCACTCATTGCTCAGCACTTCAGCCCGTGATCGTGACTGTCATCTCGACACGCTCGAGCGGATTGTCCCGGCCGTCACGCTTCATACTCACCACCTTATCCACCACGTCCATCCCGCTGACCACTTCGCCGAATGCCGTATATTGCCAATCGAGAAAGTTCGCGTCCGCGACACAGATGAAAAACTGCGAGCCGGCGCTGTCCGGATCGTTCGAGCGAGCCATGGAGAGCACCCCGCGCTTGTGCGGCTTGCTGTTGAACTCAGCTTTGACCCGATGCCCCGGCCCTCCCATGCCATGCGACGCGCGATCAGGATTCTTGCTGTTGGGATCGCCGCCCTGGATCATGAAGCCAGGAATGACTCGATGAAACGTCGTGCCGTTATAGAAACCTTCCCGGGCCAGCTCCGTAAAATTCTTCACATGCCCCGGCGCCACATCGTGAAACAACCGCAATACGATCTCGCCCAGTTGCGCCCCCTTGCTGCTGACGGAAATGGTGGCCCGTGTGTGTTCTGTCGGCTCTGACATCATCCTCTACCCTTTCTTGGTTAGCGAAATTGGAAGGGCGCCGGAGCCTCCCCTCCTTCAAGACCCTGATTGATAGGATTCCACGTACGGCCATCGTCGTCGCTTCGAAATGCTCCGTCGCTCGTACCGGCATAGAAGACTCCGGCACCAGATTCGATCAAGACTTGGATGGCCATACTCGTCAACCCCTTGTTGAGCGGCACCCACTGGCGTCCTTTGTCGGTCGTTTTGAAAATCCCATGCCCCGTCGCCACAAAAAGCCCCCGGCTGTTGAAGAGAATCCCCCGGATGGAATCGTTCGGAAGCGCCCGACTGATCGGCCGCCAGGTGACCCCCCCGTCGGCACTGCAAAAGACGCCCCCATCGAACGTACCGGCATAGATGACGCCTTCCGGATCGATCGTCAGCACGCGAATGAAGTTTTCGACCATGCCTTCATGGTCTTTGAGCCCATGCCGCTCACGCACCCAACCGGTCGATTGCGCCTTAAACCGCAAGATCCCTTTCCCCGATGTGCCTGCAAACAATGTCCCGTCTGACGAGAGAGCCAACGCATGGACCAAGATGTCGTCAAGGCCGCTGGTGACCACCGACCAGCGATCGGCGGCAAGTCGATAAACTCCATTGCTCGTGCCTGCGTACACTCCATCGCTCACGGCAAGAAGCGCTTTGATTTCTAAGCGTTTGAGCCCATTGTTGATCGCCTGCCAACTTTTCCCGTGATCGCGTGAACGAAAGACCCCCCCACGGAAGGTTCCGGCATAAATTGCGCCGTCTTTCCCTGTGGTGAGCGTCAAAATAAATGGATCGGTCACACCCTGGCCCGACTTTGTCCAGCTGATACCACGATCTTCGCTGCGAAAGAGCCCGAGCCCGAACGAACCGGCGTAGATCAGATCGTTCCCGACAGCTGTGAGCGCCTGAATACTCGTCGCCTGCTGACCATAGGAATCATATTGAGATTGGCTTTCGCCATGACCGGGAGCTGGCTGTGGAGATGGCGGGACCGGCGAGGGCGCCTGAGTGGCAGCCCACAATATCCCGCCCGCACTCCATATACCCAGCGCAAGGACTGTCGATATAATTCGAGCCCGCATCATCATCTATCCAGTTACCCCCGCAGAATGCTCAAAAAGACCAGACTTCGCACCCACCCAACCCTGACTGTTATTTCACCCTCCCGCCCTGAGTCTGCCAAGACAGACTCCTTGCCCTGGGACGCGCCTGGTTCCAAGCAAAGCCCCAGCGAGTTATCACTTTTTACGGGGTGGCTGGGATGATCCCAACTGCGCGCGTCATTCTCACCCGCCCACCCACTGGCACGTCGAGACGCGCCATTAGCCCAAGCAAGGGCCTTTCGATTCACCATATCTCTCCTTAGGGAGTGGCCAAGGCTGCCCTCAACTGCCGCATCGGACGAGGACAGTCTCATCGTGCGCATTCTGCGAGCAAGGAGGGCACCTGGCTACTCCCTCCTCATCCTTCTGAGGCCGCTCGTTCTGCGAGCACGGGGATCGTCCCAGCCACCCCACCCTTGCTATCGGACACGGTGTCCGGCAGGTCCTATCGGCAAATCCGGATCGAGCGGCAAACTGACGTCGGTTGGACCTCCCCGTCCAAAGATACGCGCGCCAACAATGCCGATCTCATACAACACCATCAAAGGCACAGCCATCAAGAGCATGGTGAAGAGAGTTGCGTCCGGTGTGACAATAGCCGAGAGGATCAGCGCAGCCAAAATCGCGTGTTTTCGATACTTCGCCAACACCTGGGCCGAGACGACCCCAACTCGCGCCAGGATGGTGAGGATCAGCGGCAATTCAAACGCACAGCCGAATATCAGGAGAAATTTGACGTTGAAGTCGATATAGGTACCGACGCTCAGCTGCGGAGTGACATCGTGATCCATGCCGAAGCTGACAAAGAAATCGATGACCAGCGGAAGAATGACAAGATTGCAAAAGACCAACCCGAAGGCAAAGAGCACTCCTGCCAGCACGAACAGCGGAATGCCCCAGCGTTGCTCCTTGGGAAGCAGCGCCGGTTCAATGCACTTCCAGCACTGATAAAAGATGACCGGCAGACTCGCCAGAATCGCCGCAAGCAAGGACACTTTGATCGAGGCAAATAAGGCTTCAGTCGGTCCGTAGAACACCAGCTGGTTGGGAAACGGACGATTCAACCATGCGACCATATCGCCGGAAAAGGCGAACGCCACCATCAGGGCCACCAGAATCGTGGCCCCGATGATGATCAAACGCTTCTTGACGGTCTGGATATGCGCGGCAAGGGGATTGAGAATCTGTGCCATGACTCCGGTCCCGATTGCTGGTTGACGCCGGCCCCACCGCGAGACTTCTCACTGCGGAGCGGCCTGCAACTCGTGGTCTCGATAGGCACGAATCAGCTCGGCCATCTTGTCTTTCTTCGCCAACTTCTCTTTGTGCAAATCCTTCATGGACAACTCTTCGGCTGGAGTCAACACATGGCGTTTCTGCAATTGAATCAATTCGAGGTCCAGCCGGTGGTGCGTCTCTTCCAGTACACGGAATTCGTGACTGGATTGGCGCAGTCGTTCCGTAATCGTCGCAATCATACTGTCTGTCAGCATGTCGCACCTCCTGGTGTGAGATTACTGCAACGGCCCGATATATCCTCCTTCGCGACCGACTTCCTCTGCCAATCGACCGGACTCCAACACAATCGGGTCCAGTTCCATCAACAACGCATCTTCTATGGGATTGGTGTAGTACGCTGGCCGGATCGTCATATCGCGAAACCCTAGACCCCGGTAGAGTGCATGCGCAGCACGGTTCGAAGCCCGCACTTCAAGCACGGCGCGTATCGCCGCTTGTGCCAGCCCGACCTCCAGAGCCCGCATGACCAAAGCCTTGGCGATACCCTTGTGCCGCATCGACTCGATGACCGCCAGGTTCATCAGCCGTACTTCCTCGAAGACGACCCAAAAACAGAGATACCCGACAATCGAAGCAGAACCCACTTCGCCCTGCGGCGCCTGCTTGGCCACTAAAAAATGCGCGAAGGGGTTGCCACTCAGTTCCGCCTCTAACATTTTGCGCGTCCAGGGGACCGAGAAGCAAGCTTCTTCGATATGTAGAATGTCCGGCAGAACCTCGACGGTCGCCGGTTCAATAATCCATTCACCCATCGTCACGTCCCGTCCTTGCCTTTCCCTCGCGTACCCCGAGCCGTCGCCAGCCGGGCATTCACTTTTTTTGCAACCCGCTCCTGACGCAAGGTCACAGGCGAAATACCGCCCGATTCCTCGTACTTGAGTTCCGCTGCCGTGCGCTGCACATACAATGGACTGATGCCGACTCCTGCATGCTCACCTCGCCTAAGCAGCTCAATGCCCGCCAGCCCGATCGAGACAGCCGAGGGATTCTTGGTAGAGTCCGACGCCTCAACGACCGTGACGGAGGAAGAAATCGACGCGCGGACGGCTGATTCTTCGACCGTCCAGCCTTCGCCGTATACGACAGCCGATCCTGTCAGGCTGCTCCCCAGCATCGCGGCTGTGCCTACCTGTTCTGACATGACTCGCTCCAACCGATCATTGCCGGCCCAGCGAAATAGCGCCCAATACAGTTCCCCACGACGACTGTTCAGAACAGGGCACAGGAGTGTTGAGGCTCCTCTGAGGTTCCACGCCATCCCCTCCAATGTCGGCACCACCGCCAAGGGGAGCCGGCTGATCGTCCGGAACGCGAGAAGCGTGGCTAGGCCGACACGAAGACCCGTGAAAGATCCGGGGCCGATCGACACCGCGAGACCATCCAACTGCTTGACGGTCAAACCCGTCTCACAAAACAATCGATCGATCGTCGGCAGCAGCAACTTGGCATGCGACCCGGCCGCATCTTGATCATACCGGGCAAGGACGCGCGACCCGTCGAGGATCGCCACACTCTGCCACGAAGTTGCCGTCTCAACTGCCAGTACTTTCATCGCTTCTACCAGGCTCCGGAAAAACTATATCGACACACTAGAACTTCAACGGTCTGCACGTGGGCACAACAGGAGAACACTCCCGCAGGATGCTCAAACAGTTCAGACATCTCACCCGCCCACCCCGGCGGTTATTTCACCCTCCCGCCCTGAGTCTGCCAGGACAGCCTCTTCTCCCAGGGACGCGCCTACCCCAAGTAAGGCCACAGCGGGAAGCCTTCCGATTCCTTATACCTTTCTTAAGGGGAGTGGCCGAGGCTGCCCTCTAACTGCGCGCATCGAACGAGCACAGTTTCGCCGTGCGCGTTCTGCGAGCAAGGAGGGCACCTGGCCACTCCCCTCTTCATCCTGCTAGAGCTGTGCGAGGTCGGTGGCAGTTACCGGCTGGTTGGGAGTCATTTCGTGAAACGTCACCTGCACACTCCCCTGCCCCTTTCCATCTTCCAACAGAATCTGAAACGGCCTCAACAGACGCCCGTCGCCGATCTCGCGGAAGTCTTCGTACTGAATGGTCGCTTCTACAGCACCGGACTCCGTAAACCGAGCTTCTCGAACGACAAGCAATGTCTGCCGTTCGAACCACAGCTGCCGGCGCATGACCTGCGCACCATTGGGAGACGGACCTGAGACCTCCAGGCGGTAGCGATCCCCATCTTCCACAAGCGTCACCGTCTCACTTTTCGCAATGGCGCCGGTGCCCAACAGACCCCCCATCGCCCATACACTTAATTGAAACGGCCGGGCAAGCTTTCCCATCTCGCTCATATCGGAAGGACTACCGGACAGGACACGGCCCATCGTCGGCAATCGCAACCGGAACTGATCACCTGCCTGCACAAATTCGAAAAGTTCGCCGCCGACTGCGGTGAACCCACGCAGGCGCATGGCGTTCGGACGGCGATAGTACAACGATCCCTCTACCCGTGACGCAATAGGAATGATCCCTCCCCGCACCTTTGCGCTGAAGAGACCTTTCATCGTCTGAATGGCCGCCTCTCGCTGACTCAGCAAAGCCGTCAGCTCTCCCACCGTCGCCTTCTTGAGCTGGACTTCCTCGCGTGGCGAAAATAGCGTACAGCCGGACAGGGTAGCCACAGATAAGACCAACAGACTGACGGCCAACGGTCCGACCACTCCACTTTTTATCTTTTTAAGTTTTCCCTGGGCGCTACGCCAGCACAACATCCAATGCCTCCCCCACCTCTCGAATCCCGATCAACTCGATTCCATCAATAGGATCAAGCTTGGCCAGGTTCCGTTCAGGCAACAGACAGCGTTTGAATCCCATCTTTGCCGCTTCACGAATCCTCATTTCAGCTTGACTGATGGCCCGCACTTCACCACCGAGCCCCACCTCGCCCAGCACCAATAAACCCGGCTCGATCGGCACTTCGCGCAAACTCGATGTGACCGCCGCCACAATGCCCAAATCGATGGCTGGCTCGTCGATATGCATCCCGCCGACGACGTTCACATAGACATCCTGCCCTGACAGATGCATGCCCAGCCGCTTCTCCATGACTGCGAGTAACAACGACACTCGATTCTGCTCCACACCGTTCGCCATCCGTTTCGGCATCGCATAACTTGTCGAAGACACCAGAGCTTGCAGTTCCACCAGAATCGGCCGCGATCCTTCGAGACTGGATACCACCACCGATCCCGTTGTGCGCTGAGACCGTTCCGCCAAAAACAACTCAGAGGGATTACTCACTTCCTCCAGCCCGGAGTCTTTCATCTCGAACACGCCGATCTCGTTGGTCGAGCCAAAGCGATTCTTGACCGCACGGAGAATACGAAAGCTGTGGCCTTTGTCTCCTTCAAAGTAGAGCACCGTATCGACGATATGTTCCAGCAACCGCGGTCCGGCGATCGCCCCTTCTTTGGTGACATGTCCGATAATGAAGACCGGCACGCTGCTGCGTTTCGCGTACCACATCAACTGGCCAGCTACTTCCTGCACCTGGCTGATGCTGCCCGGCGCAGACGTAATCTGTTCCGTGTAGACCGTTTGAATCGAATCAACAACCATCGCAGCCGGCTGGATCTCCTGCGCCGACTTGAGGATTTGTTCGAGGGAGGTTTCTGCCAGAATCAATAGATTCGGATGTTCGATGCCTAGCCGCTGCCCCCGCATCTTGATCTGCCTCGGAGATTCCTCCCCTGAGACATACAGCACCGGCTCTTTCTTTGAAGACAGACGCGGAAGCGCCTGGAGCAATAAGGTTGTTTTCCCAATCCCCGGATCGCCGCCGATCAGAATGACCGAGCCGGGAATGACTCCACCTCCCAGCACCCGGTCGAATTCGCCGATCTGGGTCATCCGCCGGTCCTCACCGACCACTTCGATCTCGGCAATCGGCGTCGCTTTTGCCTGCGTCATCTTCATCGCAGCAGGCCGCCCCTTGCCGGTCGGCGCCTGCCGCTCTTCTTTCATCGTATTCCAGCCGCTGCAGTCGGGACATCGCCCCAGCCATCGTGGCGACTGATGGCCGCAAGCCTGGCAGGAAAAACTAGTCTTCGCCCGCATTCAGAGGAGCCTCAATAAAAAGGAAGTCTGAGGCTTATACTAAAGGATAGAAGAGGTGAATGGAAGATACGGGAGTCCCAACGGTTGCTGCAAAAACCATCGTAAGTCACATAGGTGAGTTGTGAATCATAAACTGCTTACTCTTGACGGCACAGACTCGACTCAGCTGACGCTCACGCTCTGCGACGGCAAGGCGCTTGGCATGGCGCTCGCCATAGAGAGAAACTGAGAACTTGCGCTTACGGCTGGCACCCTGCTCGTTGATCCAGGAGGCCAACCAAAAGACACGAACGTAGCCGGTCTTTGGATTGTCCAAATGTTCATATCTGCCGACGCCCGGAATGCCCGACCGATTGTTCCGACGAAGGCGAGTACGGACCCAGATGGCATGGGCGTAGGGCGAATATCGACGAAGAAGTTCCTCTCGATACTCGACAGCGGCCTTCAACGCTTTGCGTTTCCTGCCATAAATTGAATCAGAAAACGTCCTCACGGCGATGTTGTTGTGTCGTTGCAACGTGACGCGCCACGCATGGGTTCGGCTTGCCTCGTGATCGACGCGGATGATGTTACCGGGAGGCGTCATTCTGGAGAATTTCAATGTTTGAACTGATTACCGGTTCCTGGAACCTTTTGATGCTCGATTTCATTTCGCTACCCTAAATGGAACCGACCTACCGCTACCACTCGGGCAGTCCTGCTTGTGACCCTTCATACTCACACCTCTACCACGTCGGCGTGAGCGACAAGCGAAGGCGGCGTGAAGCGCCAACATAGCAAGTTCGATTCCATGTGCTTGCAGAAGTCATTTTTCTACTTTCCATTGAGCGCCTGAATTGGCCCCCAGTTGTTTAGGTATGCGGAGAAGTCTCGCTGCCCGTTTGAGTATTGGCCTTGGGCAATTGCTAGTTGCTCTTGACGCTTCAAGCCTCGAGATTCCCAACAACGATTTTTCTCCGTTACCCAAAGATAGCTCTGAACGATTTTACCTCTCTTGTGAATTGCATTAAGCCGGTTGAGCAGTTCGGAAGGTTTAATAATTACGAAATCCGTACTCCGGTGCTCGAAGCCAACCAACACAAACACCCAATAATCTGCTTTTGACTTCGCGATTTTGTCGCGATTCAGCGACCACCAGCCGCAAGCCCTCAACGGTTTTTGAAAAATGGAGAGCATGTGTGTAGCCAGGAAATCTCGCGAGAACTTGACCTGAAGGGAGACCGCCTTTTCATTCTTTGAGTCCGTAACCAAGAGATCGGTGCCCGTATCTCGGGATGGGATCCAGAGATTGACGCGCCGGAACTTTCGCTCGATGTAGTCACCAACTACGAACTCCCCGGCGTGAATTGTGAACAGTGGCCTCATTTAATGACCTCTAACAATATTTAGACTGACCCGCATAAGATGCAAAGTTCTAGTTTTTGCCTGTATAACACGCCTTGGGATTTACTGTCGAAGGCTTACTTGCTTCCCCTCTCTTGGGAGGGTACCCACGTTGGTCTATGTGCGGCCGTCGAACGAGGCCCTCTGAGGGCGCGCGTTCCGGGAGCACATAAGCCAACGTGGGTGCCCTCCCAATCCTCTTATCTTTAGTCTTCTACTTTCTCCCCTCACCCAGAGCGGAAGGTATTCCGACAAGCGGGTGACTGGACTGTCCTTCACTGCGCGCATCGAACGAGCACATTCCGATCGTGCGCGTTCTGCGAGCAAGAAGGATAGTCCAGTCACCCGCTACATCATCTTCTTCCGCACCTCCTTCCACTCTTTCGCCACCTTCGCCTTCCGCGGAGCCTCGCCTTTGGCCGGTTCCGGCACCATCACGGCATCGAGGCGCCGCTGCAGGAACGCTTCGATAAAGGCCTTCGTGCGGCCCACACCAATTTTGAGTGTCTTCCACCCAGCGGCATGCAGCTCATCGAGTTTCGCTCCGAACGCCTCCGTGCCGGATGGCACCACAATGATGTATCCGACTGGAAACTTCTGATCCTTGAGCCATTGTCTGGCTTGTGCGCTCACCTGATCATCAGTACCCATCGCCTTATCCCGCGTAACCACATAGAGCACGTTGTAGTAGAACTGCGTGAGCTTGCCGAGTTCTGCTGCAGCATCAGGCATCGGGCGTCTGGCTTCCGCTGCCTTCCCAGGCAAGGTCATGGTCGGCTCCTGTGCCACGACATCTTCCATGAGCGAGATCAGTTCCACCGCCATGATCGGACTACGACGTTCCCACACGGCCAGATTCGCAGCAGCTTCGGTTACGGCAACTCTCGGTGTCGTCCCGACGCGCACAGTAAATGGGAGCACCACTTTGGCCTTTGGGGTATATGACAAGAAGGCGCGCCCGTCGCCACCGGTCATTGCAAACGCAACGACTTTGTTGGCGACGAGAAGCTCGATGGGTTCTCCTCCCAGACTGGTCTCCGTCAGGAGACTCTTCCTCGTGAGCGTCGCTTCAATAGTGGCTGGTTGGTTGGGAGAAGTGAGGCTATCGTGAACCGTCAAGTTTCCAGAAATCTGCTCCGCCACGGAGAGGATGGTGGTTGCAGCCCAGAAGAAGAGAAGAGTCAAGAGACCGGCTCTGCGGGAAAAAACACTCATAGGCCGCACAGCCATATTCAATACGTCAAGAACGTTACGCCTTTAGGGATTCCAGCACTTCATCCACGTGCCCGCTAACCTTGACCTTGCGAAAGATCGCCTTCAACTTGCCGGCTTGGTCGATCACGAACGTGCTGCGTTCGATGCCCCAATACTTTCTGCCGTACATGTTTTTCTCTTTGTAACAGCCATAGACTTTCGAGACGGTCGCCTCTTCATCGCTCAGCAGGGGGAAAGGCAAATCGAACTTCTTGATGAACTTCTGATGAGACTCCTTGCCATCCAGGCTTACACCGAGAATGACGGCCCCTGCCTTTTTAATCGGCGTGGCGGCATCGCGAAAGTCGCACGACTCCGTCGTACAGCCAGGAGTATCGTCTTTGGGGTAAAAATAGAGGACCACTTGCTTGCCCGTAAAGTCTTTCAGGCTGACCGGCTCTCCCGATTGATCGGGAAGCGAGAGCGCGGGAGCCTTATCACCGACTGTAAGTTCCTTTGCCATTTCACATTACTCCTTCTCCGGTTGTCTCTCACTATCTCGGCCCACCAGGCCCACCAACCCCGCCACCCAGGCCCTGCCTGCCGGCCCCAGGTGGGATAAGTTTCTTTTTCGGCGACTCCACGTTGCCGTAGGGGCGAAGCGCGGGCGAATCCCAGATTACTTTGTCTCCCGGAGCCAGGTTAGCCGCTTCCATGAACTGTTGACGCGCTTGCTCCGTGTCGCCCAAGGCATACAAAGCCAAGGCATAGTTATAATGTGCAGGACCCGATTGAGGAACTGCGGTGACTGCTTGGGAAAAATAGTTCTTCGCCTCGTCGAACTGCTTCGCTTGATAGGCCTGCGTCCCCTGTTCAGTCAGGGTCGCCACTTGCGGCGTCACTCCGGACTCAAGCGCCAGCGGAACCCACGGCTTCTCCTTGTTGAAGAAAGAGCAGGCAGTCGGCCCGATGAATAAGAAGATCACCCCGATCATGGACAGATATTTCATCATGCGGTCACGCTCCACCGACACATCACGTCTTCGCATGTTTTCGCGTCTCTTCTTCGAACGTTTTCCGATACAACACCTCCCACTCCGCACTGCCCTCGACGATCCCCCGCGAATAGGAGGCCAGCTTCTCCTTGACCTTCCGATCGATGGCTTCTTCTTGGGCCAGCTCGGATGCGAGCACCCGTTTAATCTCTTTCAACACCCGCCCCTCATCGACCTGCATCGTCGCCAGCGAGCTCTTCTTGATCGCCTGAAGAATCACATGGGAGAGATGGCTGATTTTGTCTTCGCTCAACATGACAAGCTCGTGAAAAGTAAAATGCAAAAAGTGAACGGTGCTTGGGTCGAAGGCTCAATCAGGAAACGTTTCACTTCTCACATTTCACGCCTATAAGATGATGCCCCGCTCCCGTGCCAGTTTGGTCTTCACCATCGTGAACATTTTCTGATAGTCCACGTGCCCTCGCTCGATGTCTTGTTCGTAGGCGCTCAGCAGCTGCCGTACTTCGGCGTTCAGTCGGTCTTCGACCGACAATTCATCGAGAATGGCGTGATCGATTTGCTCAACGAATGATTTCCGATCCCCTGCGATCGCCACCTGTTCCTCCTGCTGCAGCCTGGTGGCGATGGCCTCCGCGATGTGGCGAATTCGTTCTTTCGATAGTCGCATAGTTAACTATCCATGGGGAAATTATTAGAGCATGGTCCCGTAGAATGCTCAAACAGTTCGTCCAGCAAGGCCGCAGCCGAGAAAGCACCGGAGGCGTAGCCTCTGGGCTACGTTGAGGATGCTTTCGAG
>Ga0134127_10000839_pt1 | contig 24963 bp, 25 predicted proteins | sample KB31753_FD_96459 | JGI IMG/M metagenome (GOLD analysis project Ga0134127, IMG submission 96459) | Terrestrial soil microbial communities with excess Nitrogen fertilizer from Kellogg Biological Station, Michigan, USA - KB3-175-3 | ecosystem: Environmental > Terrestrial > Soil > Unclassified ... | reverse complement strand
GTATGCGCGTGCCCTCAGGTGTGTTGCGAAACCGTTCCAGATATCCACTGAAGCCGGTCTCGTGACCACACGGGACATACTCAACAACCTTCACCGGTTGATTGTGTATATCGAACAACAGGCGAACAATTTATGATAACGGGGCCGATGAGGAGTTTTGAAAAGTGAATACGCCACTGTTTTCGAAATCTGTATTCTCACTCCGGCCCCGCCAATTTACGGACCCCAACACACGTTTGCTTCTTGGGTGCGTCAGCGCCGGAGAAGGTCGTCCTGACGAACGACGGGTCCACCAATTTGCAGTGAACAACTAACAACAAAAACAAAATGAGCGAAATTAAATTCGGCAATGATGCAGGATCGGCTCCGGCCCCAGTGGTCGAGAGGAAAACAGAGGTGGTTGATACTCCGGTTGAAGGAATGAAGGTAGCGACAGCGGCTCCCTCTTCCGTCCCGGCCGTTGTGCCCTCAGGCGGCGGGTTCATCCTCGGCGATGATCTCCCGGGATTCAAGGACGTGATGCTTCCGCGCATGAACCTTGTTTACGCAGTCGGCGAACTGGGAAAGACTTTTCCCGTCGGTTCGATTGTGTTCAAGAAGGACACGATTCTCTACAGCCCGGCAGTCATCGACGCAGGCGCAGGCACGATCACCAAGGCGGCTTTGCCTCCGGTCGTGCTTTACGTCATCGGCGTTGTGTCGAAGCGTTTTTCTGAAAAGATCGAGGGCGGCATCGGCGGTGACACCGTGGACACCGAGGCGGAAGTCCGGGCGGCAGGCGGAACGATCAATTACAAAGAGTGGGAACTGAAGCGCGATGAGGGTATGCGCCGGTTCGAACCTCTTTGGCAGTTGCTCGTCGCCATCGAGAAGCCCGCACACCTCGCTGATGATGGAACCGTTTTCGGTTTCGACATCGGCAACCGGAAAATGACCGTCGGTTACTGGGACTGCAAGGGCTCGTGTTTCACTCAAGCAGTGAAAGGCGTTTTCAACTTGCACCGGGTCACGGGTGTTCTGCGCGGCGGTTACTACACGCACTCGTTCAAGGTCAGCACGAAGATCAGTCCTTTCAAAACGAAGAAGGGAAACTTCAGCGCACCCGTGCCGGTCTGCACGCCGTTCGAGAAAACGAGTCCGGAAGTGCTCGAATTCATCCGCAGCATCGTCCAAGCATAACCATGAAGATCTCAATCGAAACATTCACCTCTGACGGGGGTTCAATCGATACTCTCGTGAACGTCAAACACGCAAAACTGTTATCGAAGTCCGACAGCAAAAAACTGAAGGAAGTTTTCAGTGAAATCGTGGACAAGTTCACGGACCAATCGATCCTAAGTCGTTGATACACAGGAGACTGTGTGTCCCTCATGGCTCCCCGGGTTGGTGGTTCTCCCGGGGGGCCAAAATATTTTTTGACAATCGCCGAGGGCCGAACTATATTCAGCCATGATCGAAACGATTAAGCTGAACTGGAGCGAGGCGAAAATAGTAAACACCCGGGTCGGAGCGCGGACACTGCGGACGGCGAGTCCGACACCGGCTTTTTGGGGCGCGTGGAAAAGCGCGAAGGATACACTCAAAAGTGAGGGCGTGTCCTGCGGAAAGAACCGTGACGACGTTTGGGAGATTTGCTGGTGGAGTGCGGTAGATGTATCGCCTTCAACTGTAGCGGCAGCTATGGGCCAGCCGGAGGCTAGCGGAGACAAACCGACCCTTCCCCAAACGTCGTCGCGGGTCTGGTCCGAGGAACAGGAATTGATCTTCACTTACTTCGCGACGGGCACCGGACACCGGGTTGTCAAGGCCCGCGCCGGGACTGGCAAAACGACCACCATCGAGGAGGCTTTCAAACGCGCAACCGAGGCCCGCAAACTTTACGCGGTGTTCAACAAGAAAAACCAGATCGAAGCGGAACGCAAGATCACCGACCCGAGTGTCGAAATTAAGACGCTGCACTCCCTCGGGTTTTCTTACATTCTCGCGGTATGGGCTGGCGTGAAACCTGACAACTCGGTTGAAGCTGACCGTATCCTCACGGTCTGCCCGAACATCCCGGAGGAAGTTGCCGGGCTGGTGGAACGAATCGTAGGCTTCGCGAAAAATACTCTTCTGAATCCGACTGTCGCGCAACTCATCGATCTCGCGGACGCGAAGGGGATTTTCTCCAGCATGGAATCGGAAGGCTGGACCGTTGCACGGCTCGCTGAAATATCGATGCAGGCCCTTGAGCTGGCGAAGGAACGCGATGAACTCGGCCGAATCAGTTTCAACGACATGGTCTGGTTGCCAGTCGTCAAAAACTGGGTTTTCCCCCGGTTCGACTTGGTAGTGGTAGACGAGGCGCAGGACATGAATCTCCCTCAGCTCGAAATGGCGATTCGCGCCTGTGAGAAGACCGGCAGAATTTGCATCGTCGGTGACGACCGGCAAGCAATCTACGGCTTTCGAGGAGCGGCTGAGGATGGGATGAGGATGATGCAGGACAGGCTCGGAGCGTCGGTTCTCGGTCTGACCACCACCTACAGGTGCCCGAAGGCTGTAGTGGCCATTGCGAGCGAAATCGTAGAGGATTACCACGCCGCGCCGACCGCTCCCGAAGGCACGGTGGACGAGATCGAAGGCAACCTGCTTCTCGAAAACGCGAAGATCGGCGATGCGATTTTGAGCCGTCTGAACGCGCCTTTAATGTCAACCTGCTTGAACCTGCTGAGGAACGGAACGCCTGCCCGGATCGAGGGTCGCGACATCGGGGCTCAACTGGTCGGAATGGTCCAGAAACTCCGTGCGAAGTCCGTTCCGGATTTTTTCAGGAAGCTGGAAAACTGGGGCAACAAACAACGCGCCCGGTTGAGTGTCGGCAAAAACGCCGAGGCGAAAGTCGCCCTGATTAATGACCAAGTCGAGACACTGCAAGCGGTCGCGGAAGGGGCTCGGAACGTTGCAGAGATTGAGGCGAAGATCTACAGCTTGTTTCAGGATAGCGATAGCAACTCGAAGCCTGCGGTTGTTCTCTCAAGCGTCCACAAGGCGAAGGGCCTCGAATGGAACCGGGTTTTTGTTCTGTCTCAGACTTTCAAGAAAGACCGGGGCATCGAGGAAGCAAATATTTACTACGTCGCAGTGACCCGGGCAAAAAAGCATTTGACATTCGTCGGGTGATCGGCGAGGTTACGGACATGAAAAATAAAAAATTCATGCGGGAGCTGGCGGAAAAATCAATTCCGCAACTGCGGAAAGAAATCGTGTGGTTGAAAAACCACATCAAGGCTCGGGAGCTGGTGTTGCTCCGAAAAGAAAGGAATGCGTGAACAAAATCAAATACATAATGATAATCAAATGAAACACAAAACACGAGAGGAATGGTTGGAAGCGGCGGTAGTCGATCTGGACCGTCTGTTGTTCAAAGATAACGGCTACAAAGTGCCGAAGGTGCGGGTCGCGTGCGGCTGGCCGGTGCGTGGCGGTCTCGCGAACAAGAAGCGGGTGCTCGGAGAGTGCTGGAGCAAAAATGCGAGCGCAGACAAGGCGTGCGCTCAGATCTTTATTTCTCTGAACCTATATGAAGTGTCTTCCGACATGGGAGTCCTCGCGACACTCGCGCACGAAATTGTTCATGCCGTCGTCGGCCACAAGGAAGGACACAACAAAGTTTTCGGCAAGTGCGCTCGTCTCATCGGCCTTGAGGGAAAGCTCACCCGCACGCACGCCAGCGAAAGCCTCATATCGGTTTTCAAAAGCCTCGAAAGGGTTCTCGGTCAATACCCGCATTCGCGGCTCGACGGCTTGAAAGCACCCGGCAAGAAACAAGGAACCCGGCTCCTCAAGTGCGAGTGCGCCGAGTGCGGATACACTGTGCGGGTCACGCAAAAGTGGCTGGATATCGGGAATCCGATTTGTCCGATGCACGGAGAACTGACACCCGCAGATTCAACTAAACCCGAGGAGAAATAACCATGACACAAGATCAAATCAAACGTATCCGGAACCTCATCCGAGGCATCGAGGAGATACTGAAAGAGTCGCGACCTCGAAAAACGCGAACAAGGTTTTTCCTTATGGACGATCCGGATCTCACGCGCAGAATAATCGTCTTCAAAAGAGGGAGAGAAAAGGGTCAAACCTTCTGGCCTGATGGAGACATCGGCCCGCTCGGGTTTTGGAAGCTTGACGAAATGACTTCGGAATACAATATGCAAGAAGTCACCCGTGAGGAGGCCCTGAAGACAGTCAAAAACCTACCACAATGAAACTGATTAAATCTGAGGGAAGCCTCACACGATTGCAGCCCGGGCACATCGTTGTATTCTCCGGGGAACGCTGGCGAGTTACCTCGGTGAACGATTGCAGGGCGGTGATTACGCCGGTTGAAAAACGGAAAACAGAAGTGAAACAAATCATCGACGGAAAAGAAGTTGTGGTGGCGTCATTTAGTAAGTATGGTGCGAGTGTGAACATCTCGCCGAACAGCGAACTGGAGATCATCGGATATGACAAAAACTGAAGCTAGAGACCTTGCTGCACTCGCCCCGATCATGCAAGCGTATTCCGAGGGGAAAACAATTCAGTCCTACTCAGTTTTTCAAAATGAGTGGGTTGACCTTGAAAATCCGACTTTCGAAGCCAATCCGAAAACATATCGGATCAAGCCGGAACCTCCGGCACCGAGGGAACGATGGTTTGTCGAGCGGATTCTATCCAACGGAGAAATGTGTCTTAGTATCGGAAGTCGCTCAGATCCGGCCGAGGCTGAACGATTCGGCCGACACGCTTACCAGCATCGATTTGTTCGAGTGGTCAAGTTTGTGGAGGTGTTCTAATGATTAACACCGAAATCGAGATCGGATCTTTCGTTTCCCTGTCGCACGGCATCACCATTGCCAACGCAGTAGAGAAGGCGATTATCCCGGCTGGTTATCACTGCGCCCTCGGCGGCTCGGTCCTGCACGCCGGGGTATCTGCAAAGGACGTGGATATTTTCATCTACCCGCACTGCGGCCGGTGTCTGCGGCCGGAGGAACTTCGGAAGGCCCTTCAATCCGCAGGATTCAAGCCGGTGTTCAAGTGGGGATTCTCGGAAAACTCGGCCGACACAAAAGAAATCGAATGTTGGGATTACAACGGAACGCGGATTGATTTTTTCTTCGTCAAATGAAAACATGCTGTGCCGGTCATAACACTGTCGAGTTTTCGGTGAGTCGATGTCCGGTGTGTGAACACATCGACCTACTCGACAAGGAAAATCTCAAGCTACAACTTCAGATCGACGACCTGAAGGTTCAGATCGTCAAGCTGACGAATGCCGCCGTTAGCAGTTTCAAAAACTGGAATGGGGGAGCATCCTGAATGAGCCTCCGATGCATAAAATAATCGGCTTCGACACAGAAACGTTTTTCAGCCGCAAGCTGAAATACTCGGTCAAAACGATGATTGCGGAGCAATACTGCAAGCACGAGTTGTTCGATCCGTATATCATTTCCGTGAGCGACGGTGAGACGAATTGGGCAGGCCACAGGCGGGATTTCAACTGGAACGCCCTCGAAGGTCAGACCCTCATCAGTCACAATCGATATTTCGACAACTCGGTTTACAACGAAATGGTTGTCCGTGGTTGGGCTCCTCGGATCAATATCGCAGGCTGGCATTGCTCCGCGAATCTCACGGCATATCTATGCAACCGGCGTGCGCTCGCGCACTCGATTGAGTATCTTTACGGAATCAAACTTTCGAAAGATCCGAGAGAAAACTCCGACAACAAGCGTTGGCCTGCGGATTTTTCCGCCGAGGAGCAACGGAAAATGCTGGATTATGCGCGGCTAGATCCGTTCTGGTGTCGCAAGATTTGGGTTGACCACTCCGACAAATGGCCTGAGAAGGAAAAGCGACTCTCGAATCTGACCATCGACCAAGGAATGCGCGGAGTGCAGATCGATACCCGGCTGCTCGATGAATACATTTGCCAGTCGCACGAAATGAAACTCGCTACCGAGAAACTATTGCCTTGGATGAACGACGAGGGCGACGACGAGGAGGAAATCGGTTGGGAAGGCTTCAAGACGAAACCGACAAGCACAAAATGCATCGCGGAACAGTGTCGGCGCTCCGGCATCCCGTGCCCTCCAGTGAAAGCGCACGAAGGCGAGGAAGCTTATGAGGAGTGGGAAAACGAGTATCGGCGGAATCACCCGTGGATTGTGTCGCTTTCAAGCTGGCGCTCCGTGAACAAACTCTACAAAAGTTTTCTCACGGTCAAGGCTCGGCTGCGGAGTGACGGAACGATGCCTTTTGGATTGAAATATTTTGGAGCACACACCGGCCGCTGGTCTGGTGACGCGAAAATCAACATGCAGAACATGCGGAAGGAACCGGTTCTCTGCACTGTCGGGGGCTTCATGGAGTCTAATCAGAAAAACATCGAGGAAGCCATGCGGCACAAGGAATCGACTGGAAAATTTCCGGAGTGGGTGAAGTATGCGCTCGATTTCCGGGCACTTGTAATCCCTCGACCGGGAAAGAAAATGATCGTCTCCGATCTCGCGCAGATCGAGCCGAGATCTCTCGCATGGCTTGTGGGAGATCATCAGACACTCGATTTCGTTCGGGCCGGTAAATCGATCTATGAAGCGGAGGCCCGATTCAGCATGGGATTCAAAGAGGACAAACTCGACAAGAAATCCACGATCTATGCGGAGGCGAAAGCGCGACGACTTGCTCTCGGCTACGGGGCTGGATGGCTGAAGTTCATTACAATGGCGCATCAATACACCGGCATGGACATCACCGAGGGAGATCCGGAGTTTGAGTTTCTTCCTGATGGGTCGAAAGTCAGTGGATACGGAAAACGGTCTAGGGAGATCGTCGCGGCATACCGGGAGCAAAACCCGCTGATTGCCGATAAAGAAAAAGGCATTTGGGCGGCTCTTGAGCTGGCGTTTAAACGTAGTATCGGCAGTGATTTAAAAGTTGTGCTCCCCAGTGGGCGGGTGTTACGTTACGAGAAGGTCAAATGCGAGCGCAAGCTGAAGCCGGATAAAGACGGCAAGCCGAGGCTCAGTGCGGTATTCACCTGCGACATCGGCGGCAGACGTTTCGAGAGCTACGGGGGCAAGCTGACTGAAAATCTGGTGCAGGCGTTTGCGCGGGACGTTTTCGCCGATCACATATTGATTCTGAACGATACTCCGGGGATCTCGGTCCTGTTTACCTCGCACGACGAGGCAATTCTTGAAGTTGACGAGCACATTACAAAGCATGACGTTGAAAACATTATGTCAGTGTGTCCGGAATGGTGCGCCGGATTGCCGGTCGCCGCAGAAGCGAAGGAAGTAAGTCATTATCTCAAATGAAAAAACTGTGGAACCTCATTCCGTATTTCCCAAGCATTCCAATTATCCTATTTGTGACGTGGCTGATGCTGCATGATCTTCCAGAGACTTCTAAAGGGGGATTCTGGTATTACTTTTGGCCGATGTATGTTATCGGAATTTCTTTATGGGCCTTTTTCGAAATCGGAGTGAGGAATTTTGATAAGTGGGATAAAGAATGAAGTTTTTCTCTACCCGGCACCTAGTTGACAAATCGATCCCGATGTCGCCCTGCGAGCCGTGGACGTTCACGCCCGCGAGTCGGCCGGGAGATAGAATCTGTCTCGACAAAGAGGAACGACAGATCTGGTATCGCCGAAAAGATACCGAATGGAATTTTTACACCGGCATCGAGCCCGCGAACGACGTGCAGCGATGCTCGAAGGAAAACCCGCCGAAGTTCATTCACGCACTCGCGGCCGACTATGACGTAAAAATATCTGATGAGCGAATCGATGAAGCAATACAATCAATGGAAATTCGCCCCGTGTGGGTTGAGCGTTCTCTTGGCGGAAATTGCCGACTCATTTGGATTTTGCCCCGACCGCTGCAAGTGGAGTCTATGGATTTCTCCATCTGGATTTTGCAGGCAGCAAAGAAATGGCTGCATCTTGACCTACTGCCCGGGCTCGATGTCTCGGCGTGGGAAAATCCGACTCGACTTTTTTGCAACGGGGCCGTTTGGCGCAAGGTTGATAATTCGGGACCAATAAATGAAAACAAACTCCAAGCATTCTTCGTTGAGACCGCGAAAAAATTCAAGTTCCGCGCACCTGAGGGAAACGAAATCCCTCTCGAAGTGGTTGAGAAAACAATACGGGATAAGTATCCGGGATTTAGCTGGCCCACTGCTTTTGAGGAAAACTCTCAAGGACCGAGTTTCTGGATTGTCGATTCAACTTCTCCTCTTTCTGCCATCGTCAAAAAAGATGGGATGCTCACCTTCAGCGCACATGCGGCGAAGCCGTTTTACCCGTGGTCAGATATCCTCGGAAAAGAATTCGTCAAAGAGATAAACGAGGAGTCGATAACCCGGGCGACACTTGATGTATTCCATGACGGTCAATCTTACTGGCGCAAGATCGACGGCGTTTACCAGTCGGTGTCCGAGAGCGCGATGAAGATCTACCTGAAGAAAGGCTGCGGGATACCAGAGAAGAAAATCGAGGACACGCTTTTTCATCTGCACGAAAACTCCCGCGTGGTCGGCGCAGCCCCGTTTGTGTTCCGAGAGCCCGGCCTGATTGAATACAACTGTCGGAAAGTCCTGAATACTTGGCGGAACAACGTGATGAAGCCTGCGGAAAGTTCCGAGGGCCTTGAGAAAACGTGGGTCTGGTATTTCCTCAACAACCTGTTCGACCCACCGGAGCAACTTGTTTGGGTTCTCGCGTGGTGGAAGCATTATTATCTCTCCGGATTCGAACTGACACCGAGGCCGGGCCAGAATATTTACCTCCTCGGAAAAGCGGGCAAGGGCAAAACATTTTTCTGCCGACAACTGGTGGGAAAAACGGTAGGCGGGTTTGTGGATGCGAGTCGCTACATCGTGGACGGTGACGCCTTCGGATCGGAAAACTATCACGTCCCTCTGTGGTGTATAGATGACAGTTCACCGGGCAATTCCACAAATGCACATGACCGGTTCAGCGCCATGATGAAGAAAACGGCCGCGAACCAAGAATTCAAGGTGAACGAAAAATTCCGCGTGCCCGTGACGGTCGAGTGGGCGGGCAGAATCAGCGTCACCGCAAACATCGATTTCGTCAGCAGCCGGATTTTGTCGTCTCTCGATAACACCTCGGCCGACAAAACGAGCGTCTTCAAATGCACCGATGCCGATATTCACTTCCCGGAACGATATGAACTACAGCGAACCCTCACTATCGAGCTGCCACTTCTTTGTCGCTACCTCATTGATTGGGAAGTCCCGGACATCGTCCCGAGGGACGGACGATTCGGATACGCCCCGCATCACAACCAATTCCTGCTCGATCAAACGCACCAGACGAGCCGGGCGGCACCTCTCAAGGAAATTCTCATTGAGGAACTGCGGGCGTATTTCATCGCGAACCCTGAGGCGACTGAATGGCGCGGATCTCTGACTGCCCTCGTGCGGTTGCTTCAGTCGAATGCATGGAACGACTATTTTATGAAAAGCTTCAAGCCGGAGACCTTCAATCGATACCTCGAATTGATTGAGCGGGAAGGCATCATCAAATGCAGGACCGAGACCGGTGAAAACAAAATTCGGATATGGATTTTTCCAAAACTATAGACAAAGCCGCAGAGCGAAAGTTGCTGAAGCGCGGAACGAAAAACGCGCTCGACAAACTGGCACTCGCGTTCATGTCCGAGGCCGTGATCTATTGTCGCCATTGCTCCCGTGGGGGACTGTCCGAGACTGAACTGGTCTCTATGTGCTGGATCGCCCTTCGTCAAGCGGCGAAGAACTACCGTCTGCGGAAATCGAATGGCATCGGGTTTTTCGGGTTCGCGAAGCAATACCTTCGGGGACAAATCTGTAAGGAATTCAAGCGGCTAGAAGTCGTGAGGCGCGGAGGCGAGCTGGTTGAAATGGAAGAGGAGATCCCCGCGCTCGTTCCGACATCATGTGACCCGGATTTTCGCGGTCTCGAAGCAAAAGAGTTGTCGAGGGGGATGCAACCTGCCATACTTCGGACGTTGAATGAAATGGAACGGGAAATCATACGCCTACGATACGAATTCGATCTGTCTTTCCGGGAGATCGGGGAACGGCTCGGATATCGTCGTCAACACATCCAGACTCTTCACAAGGAATCGCTTCTCAAATTGAGGGGCGCACTTGAGTCGAGTCGATCACAGTTATTATGACAAACGACGAAATGATAAAAGTTCTTCAGGCCCACAAAGAGGGGAAGACAATCGAAACAAAAAGAATAGGTCGCGGAGAATGGACCGAGGTATCTCCTTGTTGGAACTTTCAAGAATTCGAATACCGGGTGAAACCCGTTCCCCGGAGTGTTTTCATAAACGATTACGGAGACGGTCTCGGGGGAGATTTCTATATCGACAAACAGAGTGCGGTGAGGTTCTGCGGGGTTCATGGAAAGACGGTTGAATTCGTGGAGAAAATCACCTGATGGACATTCTCGCCCTAGATCTCGGCACGAAGACCGGATACGCCTACAACAAGGGCGAGAACTTTTATTGCGCCACACTCGAACTTGCCTCAGCAAGAGAAATTCGAGACTGGGGCAGAGACAGACAACGACGGACGAGAGATCCGAGAATCGAGCGGCTGTGTGAGACTGTTACTCGATTCGGCAGATTCGATATCGTGGTTTTCGAGGATGTGGAATTCGCTTCCAGCACGTATCAGGTTCAACTGTGGTCTAGCCTTCGTGCCGCCATTTGGATTTGCGCGGCCGGGGCTCACTTCGACTGTGTTCCAGTCGGAACCCTGAAGAAATTTGCCACCGGAAGCGGGACGGCCACTAAAGAGGCCATGAAAAGGTTTGCTAAAAAAACTCCTCTTTTTCCGACTCACCGGGCTTTGATACCTTTTGAAAGTCTCGATGACAACGCCATAGATTCAGCTTGGGCTTGGGCTTGGGCGAAAGAAACTTTTGCACGGATGAAAATATGAGCAACCAAAAACCGCAGATACCTTTTCCACAGCGCGACATTGCAACCGCGAATCAGATCGGGAACTTGATACAGGTCGGTTCCTTCGCGATGAATTCGATTCTCGTTCACAATCAACAGGGCGTCGAGCCGCAACAGAAAAAAGAAATGGACGGCGGCTGCAAGTCGAGCGCGGAGACGCTTTTCATCAAGGTGTGTTCGAAGCTGGAGGACATCCTCGATGACGCCGACCGATGGAATTTCGACATTCAAAACAGCCTCGAAGGAAAACTGGAACAGATGTATGACCAGAACTTGCTGTTCCTCGCGGAACAAACGAAGGCCGCGAAAAACGTCAACACACCGCACTTTTGCTACAAGCCTTTTCTGCAACGCCTGCCCGATGGTCAGTGGGTTGCCTTCATCGGGGATCTCGAACACGTAGAGGACTCCATTGTCGGCATCGGGCTCACACCGAAGGATGCCCTCGAAGCATTCGACAGTTTTTTTACCGGAGATTCGATGCCGGATAATCTGGTAGCATGGCTTGCAGAACGAGACGCAGTCGAACAACAACAGAAAGAAAAAAATGAATCCGTGGACCGAAGAAGAGACAAAAAGAGCGGCAGAGTTATTCCAAAAAGGAAAGACCTACCGACAGATCGGGGACATACTGGGCCGAACCCTGAAGTCGGTGGAGCGTAGGCTGTGGAGAGCCAATACCGTTCCGAAGGCTGGAATTCCTCAACCGGAAATTCCGCTGAAACACGACATCAAACTCGATCCTCCGGACTTCGGTTACATTCCGCTGAGATCGATTGACGGATCGAACTGGATTCGGTTCGGTCTCGTCGCCGACACGCACCTTGCGTGCAAGGAATCTCGGCTCGATTCTCTGCACTCGCAATACGACCTGTTTAAACAGGAGGGAATCGACACGGTTCTACACGGAGGAAACATTGTGGACGGATACGTCCCTCGGATCAACGGGGCCTCAGTCATCGAAACGAGCATCGATGGGCAGGCTCAATACGTGGTGGACAACTACCCGAATCGAAAAGGTATCACTACGCATTTCATCACCGGGGACGACCACGAGGGTTGGTGGCAGAAAGAAGGATTCAACTTCGGCGCGTATCTCCAGCACGTCGCGGAGATGGGCGGGAGGCAGGACTTGCGATACATCGGACACATTGAGGCGGATGTGGAAGTCCAAACGAAGGGAGCACGGAAAAGCACGATCATCAAAGTGCAGCATCCCGGAGGCGGCAGCGCATACGCGAGGAGTTACACCGGACAGAAACAGGTCGAGAGTTTTCAAGGTGGCGAGAAACCGGCGATACTGGTTCAAGGACACTATCACGTCAGCAACTACATGGTTGACCGGAACGTCCACGTCATAGGGTTGCCCGGGTTTCAGGACCAGACAATCTTCGCTCGGAAGAAACGCCTGCGGATGGAGATCGGCGGGGCGATTCTCGAATTCAAAGTGAACCCGGACGACGGAGCGGTGACGCGATGCCGAATCGAGTTTAATCTCTTCTTCGACCGGGGATACTATAAGCCTTACCTGCGCTCAGACGCGAAACTTCTCAAGGGACACCTCGTCATCAAAAAATGAACCGTAGAGGATTTTTCGGCACGCTCGCGAAAGCGGTTGCCGGATTCACCATACTCCCGGCCGCGATGACGTATGCGCGGACTTGGGTTCCGACAGAAAATTTGTGGGTTCCGAATCCGGCATACGCCTGCGCGGATTATGAGTATGTGTTGATTCTGAACAGCCAACAATTCGTTGGAGCGATGGCGAAGGCCCTTTCGGAACACTCTCCTTGGCTGGATGTCGTCAAAGGAGGTAAGTTTCCGGAAGGCGCGAGTTTTACAAGACGGGACGAAGGATCGACCGTAATATATTCCCGGACCCCGGTTTTGACCCCGAAGTCGGGGCCTGCGGCTGTAGATTCTTGATCTGAGCCTGTATCCTCGCTTTAGCGGCGTTCGGAGCGGCCGTCATGGGCATTGTGGCCGACTGAGGCGGCAAAGCTGGCTGAGGGCCAGCAGCGCCCGAAGGCACCCCCTTAAAATTGATACTTGGATGAGATTCCGGGCCTGCTTTCGCAATTTCCCGGTTGACCACATCGAATGGAGGGGCGATTTCCAGCAATTTCCCGGCTTTGTCGGCGGCTTTGATGTCTTCCCCGCTGATGTGCAACTGGTTAAACAAAACCACGTCGTCACCGGCCAGAGACCGGTAAAAACCTACTCCTGCGCCCTGCAAGGCATCCCGGTTTTTCACGATAGCTTTACCCTCGGCCGACTTCTCGGCGTTTTTGATCTTCGCGGACACCGCTGCGGGAGCGCCCGCGAGGAGTCCTTGAATTGCCGGGATCTGGATAACTTCATCCGGGAGATCCGCGCCCTCAGCTTCGGCCGCTACTGGTTCAACACCCTGTTTTGGTATCACCGCTGTTTCATCGATTAGTTCAGGCATACATTTAGTAGTGCTTCGGTTTCGTCGGCCGCGCCACAACAGAGTCCTCGGCCGCTTTGTCGTATTCGCTGAGTCGATCTGCAACTCGGTCCATGAAATCAGTCAGATCGTCGCCGGTTACTTTGGCGGCAATCGCTGCGGCTGCTTGTTGGTCTTTCGTTGGTTGATTTTTCATTTCAGTTTTCGCGGTCCAATGTCAAATTCTAACCCGCCCTGCTCCATCGGCACAGCCTTTTTCTTTAGCTCGGTTGTTTTGAGCCGCTGTTTGATCGACTGCCGGATGATCGGCAAATTCTCGATCTCGTTTACATACGAACCGAGGTCAAGTCTTCCCCAACCGTTGTCAGCCCACAGTTTCTTTTCCGCAAACCAGAGTCCACCCTGTAGGGCATCCGGAGTGATGCCTAGATCTTTTGCGGCCTCCCGGAAGGCTTTCTGAGCGAATTCGAAATCTGCGTCGGACACACCTTCACCGTTTTTCGGCAAAATCCTCCATCGGTCCTTTGCGCCTTCGTATCCGATACGTCGCATTGTCCGATCTGCCCAAACGTCGATAGTTGCCTCGCGACCAGTGCCGAGAAGGTTCTGCACAAAGTTCGCAACCTTCGGTCCTTTGTTTTGCTCCAGCCATTTTCTCGCCATCACTTCGAGAATCGCTTTCCCGTGAAAACCATACAATGCTCCATTCGACTGCTTCGGCTTGAGACCGTGCTTATATATCCAGTGAGCGAGGAACGCTTCCGGAGTCGGATTCTGCGGAGGGTTCGGGATATTCCCGGCCTTCAATTCCTTGTTATACCAAGCCTGCCACTTGTCTTCTTTGAACATGTCGAAGCCTTGATTGAATTTCTCAATCGTTTTGTCGAACCGACCGGATTTGAAACCTTCGAGAGCATCGACTGCGTAGAAAAAGTTTTGCGTCGGCGTTTCGTTAGGAGACGAAGCAGCCAGCAATTCCGCCATCATCGGGGCATCTTTTCCAAAATGTTTCTTCAACAACGGGACGAAATCGCTATACCATTTCAAACCCAGTTGATAAACCGGATTGTCGGTGTGCTGCTTCGCGAATTCAACAAGTTTGTCCGCGAAGGCCCGCACCGGATTTTCTGACTTGCGATAAAGCGGAGATCCAACAACATCCGAGGGAATTTTCTCATTGCTGTTCTTCGGCACGATTGCTTCCGGGTATCGGTCGAGCAATTCTTGCCGCGACAAACTAGCTGGTGACACGTATTCACGCCCACCGAAAAGTTGCTCCTGCTCGCCGACTGCCTTGTAAGGCTTGTCGAAGTCGAGCGGGATGCTGAAATCGAGTCCTTCCGGGGTCGTCGAGTAAAAGTCTTGCTCTGCCGCCTTCGGACCTGTGATGGTGTCTTCCGGTCTCGCAGGCGTTATCGTTCCGTCTCCGTAAAGCAGGCCGCGACTCGTCAACACGGATTCTTGACCGTATTTCTTGCCGAGGATCTGCGCGTCGGTCGGAGAGATTCCGAGGACGACGAAATTCTCGCCCTGCGGCTCGCCTTTATACGTCCCGGACACCGGGAAGTGTTCGTAGCCTTTCTCGGTCAAGTCTGCCGCTAGTTTTTTGTTAGCGGCAACGTTCTTCGGATCATTCCAAGGTCCGACTGATTCTTGTGTGGCGGTGACGATTGCCCATCCCGGTTTCGAAAGGGTTTCCTTGAGGGACTCTGGATTTTCGAAATCCGATTGCTTCGGTTTGAACTGTCCGTGAGCCGTATCATAAAATTCCTTGGTCATCCCGGGGTGCATATATTCATGCGCCTGAGGATCGAACCCCTTGGTTTTTAACCAGTCTGTTACCGCCTGTTTCTGGTCAGCATTCGGAACTTCCCACCAAAAAACAGTATTGTATTTGTCGGAATATCTCCAACTGATCGGTTGTCCAGCGTCTTCTCTCGGAAGTTTGGTATGGGACAAAGAAGAAAGTCTTCCCTGTTTTCCTACCACATCGAGGCTCCGAGGATATACATGTCCAATAGCCCCTCGAATATCTTCCCCTTCGTCTCCCGGTTTGAACTGCGCTTCCCGTCCGATCTCGGCCTGCGGCTGTTCCGAGAAAGCTGAAAATACTCGGCTGAGTTTTTCCTTGTCGGAATCCGCGTCAAAAAGTTTCTCTGAGAATGATCGGGTGATTCGTTTCACTCCGTCATCGAGCAACTGCACGCGGAATTTGTCGATGTCATCGAGATTACGCTCGATCATGTCCTCCACAATCGGACGAATGTTTTTCCAGTCGCGTTCCCGCGCCTCAACCACAAGTGTAGCGTTGTCGAGATTCACGCGAGCGAATCCTTTTCGGAGTGTTTGTTCACGCACGCCTTCAGTATCGGTCCCTTCAAAGGGCGGGATCTTCAGTCCATACTTTTTCTGGACTTCCGGATTTTCATCGAGCCACTGATGGTGCCACTCCGCACCCAGTTGCTCGACTTTTCCGTTCGGCAATATCCAAGCTTTGCTCGCGGCATCGAAAGAAGTCGGAACGAATTTCAGTTCATCCTGTTTTTTGCCCTTCTTCGGCTTGAACTGTCCTTTAGCTTCTTCAATCAGATCTTTCGGGACAACGATATTTTTTTGTTCCGCATACGGACGATCTCTGCGAGGCACGAAACCTTCTTCCCCCGGCTTCAGTAACTCCCCGGTTGGCCCGAGTAATTCCGGCTTCAGTTGTGTCCACGCAGTTTGACCGATAGTCTCCGCAGCGAGTGCTCCCTGTGCCTCTTCAGAATACAAACTGGAATGCTCCCGCCAAGCATTGAATTCTCCCCTTGGTCCGAAGTTAAAACCTTCCTTGGCGTGTCCGAAGAAATCGTGAACAGCCCGGAAAACGTCGTTGTAGTTTAATTCTTTTCCACCAACAACTATCCCACTTGGTTCGAGTAACAGGTTTTTCTTTGGTCCTTCTTTCGGCTCCAAGAAAGGACTGGATTCCGTCAAATTGAAAAACAAATGCTTGTTGTCTTCAACATCCTTCGCCACATCGAGTACGTTTCGATACGGAGATTCCACCGACAAAATCGGTTCGAGATCGTAACCAGCCGCCTCGATTTCTTTCCACTGATCGAGGGTCTCTTGTTTGAAGGCAGCGTAAGAAGCTTGCACCTCCGGATCGTCCGGATTGTGCTTCGCTTCCTCGTAAAATTTGGCGAGTTTCTTCGCGGTCTCTCTCGGGTATTTTACATGACCCGCAGGAGCGACGGATCGCCCTACCGATTTCGCGTATTTTTCCGCAACTTCTTGGACTTCCTTCGAAGACTTCGGCCGAAACTGGACACCCTCTTTCAACTCCTCAGGCTTCGCCTTCAGGATACCCCGTTTCGGCTTGAGTGGTTGAGAGAACGGAGCGCGTTTTCCGAAGTATCCGTTTTTGATTCGGATAGCGTTCTTCATCAACTCTAACTCCTGTATTTTTTCCACTAGAGTTTTTGTAGAGAAGTTAATCGCAAAATCATCCACCGGGTAAGTAGCTCCGGGTTTGGAGTTTCTTTCAGAGAAATCTCGAACTAATCGTTCTGCAACATCTCTTATGTCTGACATCTTAGCCCCTGAATCAGCTAATTTTGCGGCAAGTCTCCACTCTTCGCGTCTAGGAATTGCTCTATCTCCATAAATCCTCGCCAACCCCCAAAATCCGGGATTGTTCTGAAACTTGACAAGATCTCCCTCCATCGCAGCTTCCGTTAATTCAGCGAAAGAATTGAATCCAGTTCCTTCCATCGAATGAAACTCGGGGGTCTCTTTAAGCTTCCCACCAGCTTCCCAAACTTTGATTGGTAGATCTGCGTCGAGGAAAATGTTCTGTTCTTTTTTCGCCTCGGCAAGTTCCTTTTGCAAGGATTTGATTTGCTTCGTTTGAGACTCGAATTCTTCATCGATTTTCGGATCTCCGAATTCGGAGACATCGCCTTTGCGTGCGAGTGTTCGCTGAAAATTTGCAGCCGATGCTGCTTTTTCCAAAAACCCCTTCGCAAGATCCGGCTGGCCTTCCAATATGGCGGCTTTCACTCCTCCGATATAATCGTCAAAGGTTCGGCCAAGCCTCACATCTTCCTCACCTTCTCTCGGCTTGAATTGCGCGGTGGTCTCCGGCTCCGGCAGTCCGACCAGTTTGTATCCGGCTTTCTCCAGACTGGTGCTCATTCCGGAACTGAGTTTGGTCAGTGATCCGGGCAGATCTTCGAGTGCGGTGATCGCAGGCACTTGTCCGCGCCCGAGGCTCGACAAATCCCAGTATCCGTCGAATCGGACCTTGTAGGATTTTCCGTCTGGACCGATTGCCTCAATTTCTTTTTTCTCGGTGCTAGGTTTGAATTGTGCCTCACCCGGCTTGAATCCCGCCTGCAACGTGAGTGTGTTGCCGCGAAACTGCGGCTGCTCCGGAGATCCCTGCACTTCTTTGATATTCTCCAGATTGAGCCATTGAAAAGCTTCAATAGTGCTCGGCAACTCCGCGCCTGCGGCATTAACAGCACGCTCGAATTCCGCTCTCCACGGATTGACTTCCGCGATGTCACGTCCCTCGACAGGTGCCTTTTCGTATGTGCCCCTCGGACGAACAGCGGGTTCTACCCGGCCCGGTATCGTCGCCGCGCTGACTTCCTGACCGGCGATATTGAGCGGAAAACGTCCCTCCGTCATCCTCGCGGTCTCCGGGAGTTTCATCCCGAACATTGCGCTGATGAAATCGGCCTTCGTCTGATCGAGTCCACCCGCGCCAGTCTCAAGCGGTGGCTTGAAAAATCCAGCATCGGTTAAGTTCTTGGGGACCACCAATTCTTCTCCGCTACCTGTCCGACCGGCCATTTGATTACGGACGAAAGTCTGGACATCCGAGAAAAGTTCTCTCCAGCCTTTTTCGGAAAAGGAATTCGTCGCCGGGTCTAGTTCGTATGGACTCAGACTCGGATCGAGCTTCGAGAGCGTCTGAGCGGTCTTGTGGGCATTCGCAGCGAACACCTCGGGTGCCCAACCGCCGACTTGAATTTTTCCTTTGCCGGTTCTCCGAACACGCTCGGGGAAAAAGTTCTTCTCCCACAGCCTGCGGGCGGCTTGCGGCATGGATCTAAACAACTCGATCATCTCCCGGCGAATTTTCCGGTTGCTTGAGATCGCCGCAGCGGGTTCCTCCGGCGCGGACAGGTAATTGAGTTTGACGGCGTCACCGGTCGCTTGCGCGAGCGCGATTTCGCCGAGTAGTTCACGGTCGGATCTCAGGCCAGCGGCTTTCGGAACGTCGGAAGCTTCTGCGGCAATCGCCCGGGTCTCTTCCGCGACGGCTTCACGGTCGGCCGGGGTAATTGGTGCCGGTGAACCACTGGGGAGTGGTGCCGCAGGCGTGGGACGAATAGTCGGTTTGGCTGGTTCAGCCGCCTTCGGAGCAACTTCCGGAGTGAATCCCCGAACCTCACCCTTGATCGCTTCAATTACGGGCTCCTGTAGCGGTATGCCGAGGTCGGATTTGCGGCCTTGAAGGGCATCACCGCCCAACATCTCGGTTGTGGATGCGACTACACGCGCCAACCACGGAAGCACGCCGGTTTGTTCTTTAAGCGAACCACCGAGGTTCTTGAAAATAGCATCGAAATTCTCAGCGGCGATTTCCCGCGTGATGTATCTGTCTGCAACTCGCCCGGCATCCTCCGGAGCAAGGATATCTCTCCATGCTCCGCGTCGAATCGGCGGCATCTGAGGAAATTGTCCGGGCTGCGGGGCTGCGCCAGTATCGGCGGTGAACTTGTTCGCCTCATCAAGAGCGAGCTGACGTTGGGCGAAGTAATCTCCGTCTCCCGTTTTGTCTAGGATGTGATCTCTCCAAGACTCGCCCTGCCTCAGCTTTCGGCCGATGAGTTTTTCGGTGTATTCAGTTCCGATCTGTTCCCACTGATCGGCGTATGTCTCCCGAATCACTTTGTCGATGACCTGATTCGCTTCCTCTCCGATTACATCCTGAAAAGCGTGCTTCGCTTCGTGCGGTGCAGCGTCGGACTTCGCAAGGACGACGACCCGGCGCGGATTGCCGGATTTGTCCGGAAGTTCTTTGATGAACATTCCATCCTGTGCGGCATACAGTGCGGCATCTGCCGGAGAATATCCGGAATCGATGAGTGCTTTCTCAATGGCGGTGTTTACGCCCCTCGAATCCCGAAGGGTCGGGTCTGCCATGTAAACATCAGCGTCACCCGTGACGCCCTTCACAAATTCTCGCACCGCATTGATTCGCTGGCGCTCTGCGGGAGTTGCCTTCGAATACGCCGCATCGTGCATCGCGTCAAAGGTCGGAAACTGTTTGCTTGAGGCAACGGCGTTTTTCGATCCCCAAGCACGAGGAGCGATTTTCTGACCACTGACGACCCATGCAGCCGTCCCGCGTGCGGCCTGAAGACCGCCGAGGAGCGTTCCGAGTTGAAGACCTTGCTGGTCTTCCGGAGTCGTGGAAGTGAGGGCCGCGAGTCCGAGATCGAGGACCGCGCCCTTCCCAACATGACCGGCCGAGTCCGGAATCGATTGCAAAACGTCTTTGACGCCCTGAGTGATAGCGCCGGTCGGCAATTCCTTGCCCGCGATTTCTTTTCCCGCCGTGGTGATTGCTTCACCCGCGCCCGCGACTTTTTGTCCGAGACCTTTCGTCAGTCTTACACCCCTAGAAGCCAGTCGAGTCAATCCGGAAGCTTCACCGAGTATGCCTCCGACAATCAGTTGACCGATGGTGAGCGGAGTGAGAGCGTGACCGGCCGCAACAGCCGTTCCGAGAGCTGCCGCAGATCCGGTGACAGGCGCGGTTTTCTCAATCGTTTTTCCGACCGCAGAAACAGCTTTGCCGGTCGTCTCGACAACTTTCCCGCCTACCTGTTCCGCGCTCGGGATGAAATCAACAACCTTCTTCGCGGCTGGTCCGACTGTCGCAGAAACCTTTTCCACAACTGGAGCAATTCCGGGAAGCTTTGCAGCACCTCGAACCGCGCCTTTCGCCAAACCGAATGCACCAGCGACACCTTCGAGGCCCTTGCCGAAAAACACGAACCCGAGAGGGTCTCCGGCGATTTTCTTTTCCACTTCCTCCGGCCGAGTTGCGAGTCCAGCCTGTTTCAACTCTTCCTGAACCTCGGGGCTGTATTGAACGAGACCCCCGCCTTCCGCGATTTTTTTCTGCGCTAGGTGCGGGATGAGTGCCGCCTTCAGGCTCGCGATTTTTTCCTCGTGGGTCTTCAATTCCGGCTTCTTGCCAAAAAGCTTGTTGTAACCTTTCTCCCCAAGAAAAGCGAGACCAGTTACGTTTGCTTCCGTAGCTCCCGCCGTCTCCGAAATTTCTTGTTCGAGTTTCTGACGAGTGGTGATTGCCGCAGGGCTCGGAGGGAGACCCATCATGATATCGATCTTCTCCATTGCGAGAGCGGCCGGGATACCGACTGCGCCTTTCGCGAGGCTTGTAAGCCAGCTCGCAGTCCCTTTCACCGTATCGACAAGCATTCCGGGAAGCTTAGACGCTCCAAGATCCTTCGCAGGTTTCCATCCGCGACGTTCGAGGAGGTTCCACGCCTCAGCCGATTTGTCGATTAGTTCCTTGTCCCAGTGCGGCTGGAGTTTGATGAGCGATTGCTCCAGATTAAAATGGTCTGGATCATTCTCTGCGAGTTCCGAAATTTCCTGTGCATTCAGGTCGAGGATCGGATTGACGATTCCGTTCGCCTGATTGTATTCGCGGATTTCCGCGAGGGTCGGAGTTCCCGGAGCGAATTCCACAGGCGCAGGCCCGCCTTGCTCAACGGCCGGTCCTTGATCGACCGGTTCGGCTGGTAAATACGTAATGTTCGTTTGCGCCGGTTCCTGAACAGGATTTTCCGAAGCATACGGAACGTGTGCTATTTCGGGGTCGAGAGGCATTTACTGAACGTAACGATAATTTTGCCCGTCGAAAATCAGTTTTTTACCGGTTGAAGTCGTGGTGACTTTTCCAGTCGGCGCGGCCCCCGGCCGGAACCTTTCCGTTCCTCCGAGGTTCGCTCCAGCTTGCTCGTATATTTTTTTCGCTTCTGCGGCGATTCGGTCAGCTTGGGCCTTCGATTCCGGTGAGTTTACACCGCCAGCTTGGGCAATTTCCGCAACCATCCGTTCGATATCCGCACGCATCCTCGCTTTGTTTTCCACCAACGAAGGAGGGTCGTTGATCTGAGGGAAAAATGATCTTTCATACCAAGATTTTTCCTGTCTCGCAATGGCTGCTCCCGATTCGAGACGAAGCAAACCTTGAGACCAAGCATCCATTGCCGACTCATAAGTTTTTCGATCCCCACTCTTCAGAATCTCCGGAAGAAAACTGTTCACATACGAAGTGACCGAAGTCGGATCGTATCCTTGCGCTTTCATCGTATTGAAAACATCGTTCGCTGACGCGAACCGTGCAAGGGCGAGTTCGGCGCGTTGCTGCGCTTCCGTCGGTCCTTTCACCGTCGATTTATCGACCGGTTTAGTTTCAATGCTCGTCACGATTCCCGGAGATTGCGTTTCTGTAGTCACTGTTGGTAATGGTGCTGCGGCTCCGGCTGCTTTCGGAGTAACCTCGGGTTCCGACAAAGGTCCGGACACGCCGCCGCCAAATTTTCCCGGCTTGATTCCGGATAATTCCACAAATTGAGGTCGGCCCATGTGCCGCCACATGCTCGGAGTCATAGCCGCAAATTTCCGGATCTTCTGATATTCCTTGGCATCCACCTCAACTCCGGAACTGTCAACGTATTTGATGATGTCCTTAGTCACCGTTTTGGACTGACCGTTTTCAACCGTCTCAGTTTTTTCCTTCACGGTTATCGGTTTGATCGAATCCAGTTCCGCCTTCGCCGAAGAAACGGAGTCGTGATAGTTCACGAATTCATTGAAAGCCTTCGAGGTGTCTTTCCTCGTTGCGTCGTTCCATCCGGTCTTCGGATCGAAGTCTGGAACAGCCCATCCCTTCGTTATCATCGCCTGACGCATGGAATCGTAATCCCCGGAGTTCGCTTTGTTGAGAGTGTCCCTCAAAACCGCTTCCTGAGTGGCGACATACTCTGGAGAGGACTTGAGAACCGCTTCGGTATTCGCGGCCTTCAGTTGATTTTGTCTCCCCTGAATTGCTTCAGGAGAAATAAATTCGTCGAGTCCTTGGATCTGAGCCCGCTCCTTCGTCTTCGCGAGCGTTCCATAACGGGAGATGATGTCGTCAGCATTGACGAGTCCTTGACGAAAAGCATCCGCAAGATGCGCGACTGCATTCTGCTCGACCCCAAAATCCACGGGAGTTCTGTTTGTCGAAAGTTCAGGTCTTAACTGAACGTCTGGTTCTCGTCCAAAACCGGCCATATTAAACCTCCCCCCTCTCTCGGAGGCGTCGGATTCTCTGAGAGTTCCTCATTTTCCCTTTTGTATCTTCAGAAAGTTTTCTTCCAAACATAAAACTTTGATTACCGCGTTTTCCAAAATTAAAGTGCCTGTCCCCACGCTTTGCCTCGGACATTTTTTTCTTAGATTCTTCGGAATGCTGTTTTCCAAAAAACGGATGTTTCTCTTTTTCTATTCCAAACAGGGGGTGCTTATCTCCGGATACCGCGTCTGATATTTTTTTACGAGTTTCGAAGGATGGGTTTTTCATGCCCTCTCCGCCGTCGGTAGCATTTACTAAATCAAAACCTAACATTCGAGCATTTCGTATGTAGCATTGTTCCCACCACTCCCACTCACTCAAGGGAACCTCTTTTAAAATCAAAAGTTCAGGGGATTGCCCCTGTATTTTCAATTTATCAATCCAGTTTGATCGATGAGTGGGTTTTCTATTACGAAACGATTTGTCTAAATGTTCAAAAAAACGTTTCCTCGGGTTTCCAGATTTTCCAATATATCGAATCGTCCGAGTTCCCGGTTCACACAAAGCGTAAATAAACGTGTTCATCATCTTATCCGAACTGATAATTGAAATCAGCTTCATTGGCGGATTTGTTTTTCTGAGACTGCTGAAAAAATTGGTAAGTCGTTGGGAAGGCGTTAGCTGCGTAAGCTGTGGCACCCGCAAAACCTTGCTGCAAAGCGGCTGCTTGATTGATTCCTCCTAGATATTGCGCTTGAGTAGCCTGAGACTGGAGAGCAGAATTTTGTCCAACTCTATTGAGCCACAAATTGATTATATCTTTTCCGCTGAGTCCCGCACTCGGCATCAGCTCATTCGAAAATGCGGCTGCGCCTTCCTGCGCCTTCAGTCGGTTGACCTGAAGCGCGGCAAGGTTCGGGAACAGTGTCCCGAGTAACTGGGAACGCTGGCTTTCGATCTCCTGCGCCCGGCCGAGTAATTGCGAAGCCTGTTGCTGTCGCTGTTGCTGTAGCGCAATCGCTCCGGAACCGAGGAGGGTTCGAGTGATCTGACCGCCGAACCCTTTCGGGCTGGCGGCTCCAGTAACCATTCCGCCCTTTTCCAGACCGGCCTTTACGAGTTCCGCCTGAACATCCGGGGGCAGCGTAGCACCGAGTCGAAGCTGGTCGAGCGCGGCATCGATGAGCTGTTGCTTTGCTTGGGCCGCGACATCCGTTCCGGTGAGTGCTTCCTTCGTTGCTTGGTCCGCAACTCTCTGCGCCCCGCCTGTCGGTTCGAGTTCTTCAAGGGTCTTTGTGATACCCTTCTGAGCGGCGTATCGTGCCGCGAAAAGATCCGGATCGAGTTTCTTCTGGAGATCGAGTCGCGCTTGAGCGTCGGCGATATCCTGAGTCTTCGCGGCCTTCGCGAGTTTCGCCGGGTCGAGCTGGTCATAAACAAATTGGCGTTGCCGCTCGATTGCGTCGAGCTGCTTCTGCGCGATTTTTTTCTGCGCTGAGGCGGAAATTTGTGATCCGACTATTTGACCAACAAAACCTAAAATGTCGCCCATATTATTCTGATCTTTCGGTTATCCACTTCTGGAATGATCGGGAACACGGTTGGTATCCGATCCACTCATACCAGAGAGCCAGTTTATCCGGCTTGAAAATCTGGTTGCATCCGATGACGACTTGTTCGCAGCCGTCTTCCTTCGCTCCGTCCTCGAATTCCTTCAGCAACTCCGTTCCGGTAGCGCCAGAAACTTTCGGATCTGTAACCCACAAATACTCGAATCCGGTTCGGACCCCCGTCATCAGATCGACAGAGTGGAATCCGATCAAAAATCCAATAGGTTTTCCTGATTCATCGGTTGCCCCGTAAGCGACTCCATTTCCGACATCCATCATCTGATGCCAGCTCTCAACCAGACAATCTGGATTGATCTGAGCGAACCCGCCCGGGGGTCTCTCTTTCAACTCGGGTCTCGCCTCTAAAACAGTGCTCAAAAACTGGTGCAGTTGCTCTTTTTTCAGCTTCATACCTTGAATCCACTTATCCGCAAGTCTGCCGTTGCCCCGCCTGCCGCTACCTCAATCTGTTGAGGAACTTTTATCGGGGACTCAAAATACATCTGAATCACGCCGCCTGAAAGATTAACACTGATG
>Ga0134127_10000838_pt1 | contig 25058 bp, 16 predicted proteins | sample KB31753_FD_96459 | JGI IMG/M metagenome (GOLD analysis project Ga0134127, IMG submission 96459) | Terrestrial soil microbial communities with excess Nitrogen fertilizer from Kellogg Biological Station, Michigan, USA - KB3-175-3 | ecosystem: Environmental > Terrestrial > Soil > Unclassified ... | reverse complement strand
TGTAGCTATGCAGTTCCGATCCGGACGATCGGCAGGTTCCGATCTGCAACCAGTTGGACGCGCTAACAATGAAGCTCCGCATGAGAATGGTGTTGGCTTACTCGCTTCTTCTCGGGATTTTCCTGTCAGCGTGCGGAAGGCAAACGAGGGAGCTGGATCATCTTGAACAGAGGGCAGCGGATACGATCGCCAAATTCCTCGCTTTGCACGAGGGAAAATTCGCCGACGCAAGAGTCACAAACGTCGCGCAGGTGTTTGCACTGATGGAACTCAGTCGTTCACATCGTACGCATCCGCATACCTACCAAACCGCATTCCGAAAGTTTGGCAAGTATTCCGGCTTTACGAACTCCTTCTACGATAAGTATATCTGTCTTCAACCGGTTCTTCCAATAACGAACGGCCTCATTAGAGGGGAGCTGTACGTGATCAGTGCTAGTCCCTACCCGGGCTTAGACGGCCAGCCCTGTCGAGTAATTATCTGGAAGGCGGGAAGACAGGACTACAGGATCGGCAGACTTACCGAGAGTCGTATCCATGCTTTGTTTCATGAACGAGGAGTGCCGCTGCCACCGCCGACTCCCAGCCCACCAGTACCAGTCCCTGATGACGCTCCGGAACCGGTCTCCATCGTTGTGCGAGCTGAACTGTTCTTTAAGGACTTGGCGGAAAACTATGGTCCCGGGAGATTTTTCTGGTTTCCGATGATGCTCATTTGTATAGGCGTCGTCTTAGCGGCACTGATTCTCACTTTCATTTGGTTCAGTCGCCGTCGCCACCGTTGAAGCCGCAGCCCGCAAATAAAAAAGAGGCCAAAAAGCCCGAACCAGGGCGTGAGATGGCGCAATCAACGCGCCCTCAAAACGAGAATGCACAAACAATCTGAACAGAGCAGGTCGCTGGAGTCTCATCCACTCCCGACTGTCTACACGAATCTTGACGCAGCCCGCCGCAAGCACGGCGAGCGGGCGGACAAATATGTCGCGCTGCTCGGCCACGCCGATCCACTGGCCGATGCGGTCGTGGACGCGTTCAGCCAGTTGCCGGAGGAGCAGTGGCGCCGGCTCCTCAACGAGGCGCTGACCCGCGGCATCGATGCCGTCCCCGAGGCGCCCGACCCATTGCGCGCGCTCTTCGCCCGGCTTGATTACGTTCCATTCTGGGTCGATCGTGCACAATGCAACCTGGGCGGTGCCACGTTCCTGCGTTGCCGCCTGGGATTTGTCGCGCTGGCGATGGCGTCGTTGCCGTTGATTTACAGTTGGCCGGCCGGAAACAAGCCCCTGGCGCTGTCGGGACACCTGGTGCATCGGGCGTCGCAGCGACTGAAGGACACGACTCGTTACGTGTTTGCGATTTGCCAACCCGAGGGGCTCGCACGCTTCTCCGAAGGATTTCGGATGACCGTTCACGTGCGGTTGATTCATGCGCAAGTCCGGCGGCTGCTCCGGCTCTCCGGGCAATGGCGCGAGGCGGAGTGGGGCGCGCCCATCAACCAGTGTCATATGGCCGGCACGAACCTGCTGTTCTCGGTCGGTGTCCTCGATGCCTTGACGCGCATCGGCTACCTGTTCAAAGCCACGGAGCGTGAGGCCTTGATTCACCTTTGGCGTTACGCGGGCTACCTGCTGGGGGTGGAAGATGAATTGCTCGTGGCCGGCGAATGGGAGGGACATCGCTTGCTCGATCTGACGTTCACCTTCGAACCGAAGCCCGATGACGATTCGCGCGCGTTGGTTCACGCGCTGATGCAGACTTCGTTCGAGTACATACGGGGCTTCAAGGTCGCCCGGCCTTGCAGCCTGAACTTGTGCTACGGCATCTCAAGGGCCTTGATTGGCGACGAACGGGCCGAGGCGCTGGGTTATCCCAGGACCCTCTGGCGCTGGTTGACGACCGCCTGCCGTCCAGCCACAACGCTGATCGAGTTGACCCGTTGCCTCTCTCCAAGTGTCCAGGCCCTGGCGCGCGTGGCCGGCCCGAAAGCCTTTCGCCATCTCTTGAGCGAACGGGGGCTGAAGGGGCGCTCGGGCGACTTCCTCATCCCGCAGCACGTGGCCGTTCAACCGACTCCACCGTCTGCCGAAGTAAAGGAAGGCTCCGGGGACCTGCGTGGCCCCAAGCACGAACAGTCATGAAACCGCTTCGCGTCGTTTGCCTGGGCGGCGGCTGGGTGGCGATTTACCTGGCGCGCGCGCTGCGCAAGGCCATTCAGCGGGGCCAGGTCGACCTCACGGTCGTCAGCCGGGACAACTACGCAACCGTCCACGGCCTCATCGCGGAGATGCTCACGTGCAAGGTGCAGCCGCAGCAAATCAACGCCTCCGTCCGCGAACTTGTGGCGCCGGCCCGCCTGCACAATGCGGAGGTCGAGTCGGTGGACTTCGCCAACCGCACTGTTCTCACGCGCAGCTCAATCGATGGGCGCAGCCATTCCCTCCATTACGATCATCTCGTGGCGGGCCTCGGCTCGGTGGAGGATCTGTCGCGCTACGCGGGCATTGCCGAGCACACCTTCCCGCTCAAAACTTTCGCCAACTGCTTTCGCCTCCGGAATCACCTGCTCAGTGTTCTGGAGATGGCGGCCATCGAAACCGACCCCGACACGCGGCGCGCGTTGCTCACGTTCGTCGTCGCGGGAGGCAACTACGCCGGCGTCGAAGTGGCGTGCGACCTCGTGGACTACTTCCGGTTGCTCACTCGCAGGATTTTTCCCGAACTGAAGTTCGAGGAGTTCCGAGTGGTGCTTCTGGAAATGGGTTCGCAAATTCTTCCCGAGTTGGCCGGGCGGCACCCGCACCTGGTCCGCACCGCGGAGAAACGCGTGGCACGGCTGGGCATCGACGTTCGATTGAGCACCGGCCTGGCCGCCGCCACCGCCGGCGAAGCCGTGCTCACCACACAGGACCGGCTTCCTACACGCACGATCATCACGTGCACGGGCATGAAGCCGTCGCCGCTGTTGGGACAGTTCCCGTACGCGCGCGACTCGCGAGGACGGCTGGAGACGGACCAATTCTGCCGCGTGCTGAAGGCCGAAAACGTATGGGCGGGCGGTGACTGCGCCGCCGTCCCGCATCCCGAAGGCGGCACGTGTCCTCCGCTGGCGCACTACGCGCAGAAAGCGGGCTGGAATATCGGGGTGAACATCCGACGCTTGCTGGAGAACCGATTGCTCAAGCCCTATTCGTTCAACGGCCTGGGCGAAGCCTGCACTCTCGGCCATCGCTACGCGATCGCCCATCTCAAAGGCATCCCGTCCTGCGGCTGGTTTGCCTGGATTGGATGGCGATTCATCATACTGACCATGTTCGTGCCGTGCTGGAAACGGCGCGTGCGGCTGATGTTCGACTGGCTGCTCACGTTGTTGCTCGGCCGGGATATTGTGAACCCGAGAATGGATGAGCACGCGGGCATCTCCCATGCGCTCTTCGAACCGGGGCAAACAATCGTTGGCGAGGGCGACACGCGTCATTACCACTATCTGGTCGAAGAGGGCGAAGTCGAAGTGCTGGTCCGCGACGGGGACAACCAGTCGGTGCGTTCCACGCTCAGGGCCGGAGATTACTTTGGGGATGCGACCTGGCTCGAGACCGATTGTTCCATTCGCGCCCGAACCCGCGTGCGCCTGCTGGCCATCGACCGCGAGGCCGCCGAGGCTTTGAGCCACGTGCGCCCGGACCTGGCGAAGATGCTCAAAGAGGGCGGCTGCGCGGAACCGGCTAAAGCTCCTTGAAGCCATTGGACTCTCCATGAACCGCTGGATAGTAGGACAGGCTTCCAGCCTGTCTCCCGGGGCTTCCAGCCCCAGTTCCTTCCGCGGGCAGGATCCCCGCGGAGACAGGCTGGAAGCCTGTCCTACTAACCAGCGGCTCATGGAAGGGGGGCTTGCGGCGGCCTGTGCAACGTGAATCGGGATTTCAAAACTCCTTCGCTGTTCGACGTGATGCTCAACCGTCGCTCCCGCCGAGTCGGACTGGGTATGCGCATCCCGGACGGACCGTTCAAATACTCCAGCCCGCACAAGCCCATTCCACTGACCGATGACGAGGAAGCGGCGCTGGCCTTCGCCGCCTGCGGAGTCACGGGCTATGCGCTGGCCGACTTGTCCTACGGCGCGGGCCAGGGCGGCGGCATGCTGGCCGGCCGGCTGGGCCGCACCATGGCGAGCCCGGACGCCATCAACGCCGTAGCCATCGTGGTCACCAACGATCGCGGCGCCTGGTTGCTCAAACGCCCGCAGGATTTCGCGCCGGCCGAGTTCTCCGAGTTGGTGAAACTCGCCCGCGAAGGAGCGCTGACTGAACTCTATCGGCGCAGCCGCGTTCAGCTGTCCGAACGTCGCGCCGCGCCTCCGCTCGACCCCGGGCACAATTTCCCAATCAATCGCTGGTCCCTGTACGCCCCGGGCACCACCTACTTTTTGCCCATCATCGAAACGACCGCGCTCACGCTCAACGCGCTGCTGGAATTATTCGACGAACCCATGGGCATCTTCGTGCGGGACGAACGCGCGCGGTTCCGGCCCGCAGGCGTTGGGAGGTTTGCGCGCCGCCGGGGCGGGCATCTGCGAGACGATCCGCGCGAATTGCGCAGCGCCACCATCCAGGCGGTGGAGACCTCGCTCCTGGAATCGATGGCCACCGAACAAGGCATGGCACTGCAAAACCTCTCGCTCATGACCGAGGCGCTGGGGTTGGGCGGCTTTCCGAACTTCGCGCGGCATGAGAACAGTTGGTTCCAGGCGCTCGGTTTTCGGATGGGAAGCATGCCCGCCAGCGGCTACCTCGGCGCCCCGTGGCTCCTCTCACGTGTCCTCGGCTGGCTCGGCAAGGACCCGGCCATCCCATTTCCGCTTGGCCTGGAGCAGAGTGGCGCGCCGTTGCTCAAGCCGTATTGTCCACCTTATTATCCCACGATGGAGGCCGCTGTGACCGCCTTCGTGGAAACCAAGTTCGGCTCTGCCGGGACCTACCGCCTTGGTGCGGACCAAAGTTCCTGGCGCGAACCGGCGTCGGCTGCCGCGCAGATTCCAGGTCCCGGTTCGGCGGCTGTTCAGGCCACGATTGCTTATTGCGACTACGTGTATCGGCGCTACGGACGTTTCCCCGCCTACACCGCCCCGTTCCGGACCGTCATCGGCTTTCAAGTCTGCCGCGTCGATCTGGATTTTTACGAGCGATTCTACCGACCCGAGGCGCTGAGTGAATCGGTGCGCGCAAACACCGAAGCGACGCTGCGCGAGCAGACTTGAACATCGCCCGGCAAACAACTTCGCACCAACTCAATCTTGCCCGACACGAGACCGCGGTGGGCATCCCAGTTTCTGCAAGGGGCCAACAATGGACAACGGGTGTTCTCACCCCTCACCCCGGCCCTCTCCCCATTGAGGGGAGAGGGAGCGCGACGGATGGCTCCGATTACAGGAACGATCGTCACCGCGCTCCTTGCCGCTTCTCCGTGCCGCAGAAGAGCAACGACGCGGCGGCGTGCTCGCGAATCTCGGCAAGCGTTCGCCGCGACTCCCTCTCCCCTTAACGGGGAGAGGGCCGGGGTTAGGGGTGAGACCGTGGGCCAACTGTCCCCTGCAACAACTGGAATGCCGCGGCTTCGAGCGTTTCAATTCGCCATCAGACCGGACGTGTGGCAGGCTTCTTCGGAGTCCGGCGAAAGTGAACTGAGCACAATCATGCGACCTGTCTATGTCATCAGCGGAGGCATCACCAAGTTCGCCAAGGCGAATTCCACGCAGGACTTTCGCCTCATGGTCAAGGAGGCGTTCGATTACGCGCTGGCCGACCTCGGCGGCAAGCTTGCGCCCGCTGAGATCGAGGGCAGCGTCATCTCGTACTTCTCCGACCATTTCACGTTTCAACTCAAGGCCGGGGCGATGGTGCAGGATTTCGTCGGGCTTTGCCCCAAGCCACACGTGCGCATCGAAGGCGGCGGCGCCACGGGCGGACTCTGCTTTCAGCAGGCGTGGGAATCGGTCGCCAGCGGCCGTTACGACGTGGTCGCGGCGATGGGCTTCGAGACGATGAGCCACGTTGAGACCGCCAAGGGCAACGAGTTCATCGCGCTGGCCAGCGACACGAACTACGACTTCCCCGTGGGCGGCTACTACAACGGTTACTACGCGATGATGGTCGTACGGCACATGCACGAGTTCGGCACGACGGAGGAACAATTCGCGCGCATCGCGGTCAAGAACCACAATAACGCCTGCCACAATCCCTATGCGCAGGAGCACCTCGCGCTGACAATGAACGACGTGATGCAGTCCGAGTACATCGCCTGGCCGCTCAAGCGTCACGACATCTGTGTCATGAGTGACGGCGCGGCCGTGTGCATCCTGGCTTCGGAGAAGGCGGCGGAGAAATACTGCTCCAATCCGATCCGCATCACGGGCATTGGCGCGGGCAGTGATTGCATGAGATTTGCCGATCGTCCCCACGGCACCGTGCCGTTGCTGCCGCACGAGAAGGCAGCGGATTACAAGGACCTTCGATACCCGGGCGTGCACTCGTTTCGCGCAGGCCGCATGGCCGCGCTCGCCGCTTACAAGATGGCGGGCGTGGCGGACCCACTCGAGGAACTCGACGTCGTTGAGTTGCACGATGCCTATAGTTCGAGCGAACTCCAGACCTATGAAGATCTCGGGCTTTGCAAATACGGCGAAGGCGGACGCTTCATCGACGAAGGCCACTCTGCCCTGAAAGGCAAGCTGCCGGTAAATCCTTCCGGCGGATTGCTCGCCTGCGGGCATCCGGTCGGCGCCACGGGCCTGATGCAGGCGGTGACCACGCTCTGGCAGTTGCAGCACACGATCCCGAAGCACTTCGGAAATCCAAATCTTCAGATCAACGATGCCCGGCGCGGCTTGATTCACTCGCACGCGGGCACGGGCACCTATGTGACCGCGAGCATTCTGGAACGACCGTGAATCCGGGGGGCGTTAAAACATTGAATTGTTAAATCGTTAAAACGTTAAAACGTGAATCGTTAAACCGCTAAACGCTCATCGCCTCTCCCGCCAAATCACGATTCAACGATTCAACGATTCAACGATTCAACGATTCAACGATTCAACGATTTAACGATTTAACGATTTAACGATCTCACAAATCCCATGAACCCCGAACCTCGCCTCCCCGAAATCGAGCGCGGCACCGAAGTCTTTGCCGTGGATCCCCTGACGATTCGCGCGCACTTCGAGGTGGACTATCTCCACAGCTACAAGCAGGACACGCCCTTCTTTCACGGCCTGGCGCGTCGCAAGCTCCAGGGCAGCCACTGTCCTCAGTGCCGCTACAAATTCGCCACGCCACGCGTGCGCTGCATGTATTGCGGAGGGCCGACGCAGTGGTTCGAGTTGCCGTCCGAGGGGCGGGTTCACTCCTGGACGGTTTGCTATTTCGCAGCGCAGGAGTTTTTGAAGGAAGTGCCCTTTGCACTCGTGCTCGTGGAATTTGACGGCGTGGACACGCTGTTCCTTTCGCGGCTTGTGGGGGTCGAGCGGGCCGATATCCGCATCGGCATGAAGTTGAAGCCCAAATTCCGCCGCAAGGCGACTTGGACCGTGCGTGATGTATATTTCGTCAGGGCCGAAATGTGACGATGTACTACATAACGTGCCGACGATGGCCAAGACGGGAACCACGGATGGACAGCGCGGCGTAGCAACCTTCTTCCTAACATGAGCGAAACGAAGAGCAATGCGGATTCCGAGCGGCAGAAACAAATGCGCGCCGCGGAGGAATTGCTCTTCGCCGGCCCGCAGAAGCTCGGTGTGGCCAAAGGACTGTTTCTCGGCCGATTCGTCTCAGACTGGGTGATGCCTTATCCTGCGATCCCGGCTCAAGAACAGGCCGAACTGGAGGACTCGCTGGCGCAACTGCGCAATTTGCTGGATGCGCATCTCGACCCCGCCGCCATCGACCGGCAGGCGGACATTCCGCGCGAAGTCGTGGATGGACTCGCACACCTGGGCGTCTTCGGCATGACGGCGCCCCGCGAGGTCGGCGGGCGCGCGCTTTCCCAAATGGCCTATTGCCGCGTGATGGAGGAGATTGGCAGCCGTTGCTCCTCGACTTCCATCTTCGTCAACGTCCAACACTCGGTGGGCATGAGGGCGCTGCTGCTCTTCGGCACGCCCGAACAGCAGCGCCGCTGGCTGCCTCCGCTGGTGCGCGGCGAGCAACTGGCCGCATTTGCCCTCACCGAAGTCGAGGCAGGTTCCGATGCTGCAAACGTGCAGACGACCGCCCGGCCCAGCGCCGACGGCTCGCACTTTGTCCTGAACGGCCAGAAACGTTACATCACCAACGGCGGCATCGCACAAGTTCTCACCGTCATGGCCCGCACGCCGGTCCCGGGCAAAAACGAGTCCGTCGTGACGGCGTTCCTGGTCACACCGGACATGCCGGGATTCATCGTCCTTGAACCTCGCATGGAAAAACTGGGCATCCGCGGCACAGCCACGGCGCGACTCGCCTTTCGCGACATGCCGGTGCCGAAGGAAAACATCCTTGGCCCGCCGGGCAAAGGCTTGAAAGTCGCGCTCACCGTGCTCGACTTTGGACGGACGACGTTCGGCGCGTGCTGCACGGGCGCGGCCAAGACTTGTTTAAGGCTGGCCGTCCAACACGCCAGGAATCGAAGGCAGTTTGGCCGGCCGCTGGGCGATTTCGAACTGATCAAAAAGAAAATCGCGCGCATGGCCGCGGGCGCCTACGCCATGGAGGCGATGACCAACGTGACCGCCTCGCTCATCGACCGCGGCCTAGATGACTACATGCTCGAGACGGCGATGCTCAAGGTGTTCACCACCGAGGCGCTCTGGTTGCTGGTCAATGACGCCTTCCAGGTCTATGGCGGCGCGGCTTACTTCACCGACCAGCCACTGGAGCGGATGCTGCGGGACGCGCGCATCAACCAGATTGGCGAAGGCGCCAACGAGGTGCTGACTTCGTTCATCGCGCTGGTGGGCATGCGCGGGCCGGGTCAGCAGTTCCAGGAATTGATGGAATCGTTAAGCCGGCCCTGGAGCGAATTCCGCAAGGTCTGGCTCATTGGCCTGGACCGCGTTGGCGCCGCCGTGCGCGCGCCCGACGTGCCGGTGCGCAGCGGGCCGTTGGTGCCGTTTGGCCGGCGCTTGGGAGAACTCATCCGCCGCTTCAATGTCGAGGTGAACCGGACCTTGATTCGACATCGCGAGGAAGTCCTGGAGCGCCAATACGTCCAGGAACGGTTGGCACGCGCGGCCATGGAGCTGTTCGCGTCGGCCTGCGTGTTGAGCCGCTGGGACGCGGAGTTGCAGGCCGGCGCGCCGCCGGATGCCACGCCCGCCGCGGAGTTGTTCCTGCGCGGCGCCTTCCGACGTGCCCGCCGCTCGCTGGCCGAGATGAACGATGCCGACGACCCGGTCGTGACCGCGACGGCCGACAGAATGTTGAAGAATGGAGGCGCGGCTTAAGCAGCTGAATTCGCGCCGGCTTGGGAACGATCCAGCGGCGTGAACGCCGCGCTTTGGTTTCGCACTAGACGGGCCGGAAAAGTTCGAGGAGGTTTCGTGAAAGATGCTCGGCAGCTACACACAGGGTCTCGCGGACCGGCCGCTCATCGGCCGCACCATCGGCGGGTTCTTCGAGGAGATTGCCGCCGAGTTCGCATCGGGCGAAGCGCTGGTTTCGACCTTCGAGAATCGCCGGCTTACCTATGCCGAACTTCGGGACGAAGTAGACCGCGTCGGCCGGGCGCTCATGGCACTGGATGTGCAGAAGGGGGATCGCGTGGGCATCTGGTCCACCAATTGCGTCGCGTGGGTGCTGGTGCAATTCGCGACTGCCAGGATTGGCGCCATCCTGGTGAACATCAATCCCGCCTACCGCTTGCACGAACTGGAATTCGCCCTCAAGCAATCCGAGTGCAACGTGCTGATCATCGGTGAGGGGTTCAAGGACGCGGACTACGCGGCGATGCTGCGCCAACTGGTTCCGGAATCCGCCGACGCTGATGGGCGCAGCGAGCTTCGCGCCGGCAAGTTCCCGCATTTGCGGCGACTCGTGTCGCTCGGCGACGGGCAGAAGGCCGGCTTTCTGAGTTGGGACGAGTTGCTGAAGGGCGCGACCGGCGTTTCCGCCGAGTCGCTGGCGGAGCGGCAGGCCTCGCTGGAGTTCGATGACGTCATCAACATTCAGTACACCTCGGGCACCACCGGGTTCCCCAAGGGCGCGATGCTCACGCATCACAACATCCTGAATAACGGCTTCTGGGTGGGGGAGCGGATGCGCCTGACGCACCGCGATCGGCTCTGCATTCCGGTGCCGTTTTATCACTGTTTCGGGATGGTGCTGGGCAACCTGGCTTGCGTGACGCACGGCGCCACGATGGTCCTGCCCGCGCCCCACTTCAGCCCGCTCCAGACACTGGAGGCGGTCGCGCAGGAACGCTGCACAGCATTGCACGGCGTGCCCACGATGTTCATCGCGCAACTGGATCATCCCCAGTTCCACCAATTCGATCTCACCTCGTTGCGCACTGGCATCATGGCCGGCGCCCCCTGCCCTGTCGAGGTGATGAAACGGGTGATGACGGAGATGCATTGTTCGGAAATCACCATCGCTTGCGGGATGACGGAAACTTCGCCCGTCTGCAACATGACCGAAGTGGACGATCCCCTGGAACTGCGGGTCAGCACCGTGGGCAAAGTCATGCCGCACCAGGAACAGAAGATCGTCGACCCCGCAACGGGTCGCCTTCTGCCGCGCGGCGAGCCTGGGGAATTGTGCTACCGCGGCTACCAGGTCATGCGCGGTTACTACAATCATCCCGAGGAGACCCGGCAAACCATCGACCCTGCCGGCTGGCTCCACGGCGGCGACCTGGCCGTGATGGACGAGCAGGGCTATGTCCGAATCACCGGCCGGCTCAAGGACATGATTTGCCGCGGTGGCGAAAAGATTTTCCCACGCGAGGTCGAGGAGTTCCTGTTCACACATCCCAGGATTGCCGAAGCGTACGTCATCGGCGTCCCGGACCCGTATTACGGCGAGCAGGTCGTGGCGTGGGTGAAGTGCAAGGAAAGCCAATCGTTGACGGAGGAAGAAGTGTGTCAATTCTGCAAAGGCCGGATCATGGACTACAAGATTCCGCGCCACGTGAAGTTCGTCGCCGCGTTCCCGACCACAGTGACCGGCAAAGTGCAAAAGTTTCGGATGAGGGAAATCAGCACCAAGGAGCTGGGTTGCGACTGATGAGTCGGTAGTGAACCGCGCTTGCTACTCTCTGTGAGAGTTTTTGTTCATCTGGGCAATCTTCAGGCGCTGCTGGAAGTAGGTCGTAGCAGACAGCTCACACAACCGCAGATGAACGCGGATAATCGCAGATGTTCATGTTGACCTCGTGGTGCATCGAGCTTCAGTTATTGGTGGTTCTCGGGACAAGTTTGCACTTCAGAGGAACGCCGACCCTCGCTGACGTGCTTGCTGAGAAAGCGATGGTCATATCTGCGTTCATTTGCGTTCATCTGCGGTTCACCAAACCGCGGTCCATTCCGGTTGCTGCTGCGCCGCGCTGCGTCCATCCGTGGTTTCCCTTTTTCTTCGATAACGCGACCTTCTTAGCGCCTCACTCGCCGCACTTCGTCCACAGCAGCGAGGTTCTCAAGCGAGGAAATATCGCCGACATCCTGGCCTAGAAATGCTGCGCGAATCACGCGCCGCATGACTTTTGCGTTCCGAGTTTTCGGCAGGTCGTTAACGAATTTCACGTCACGCGGGGCGAGTGCCTTGCCAAGCGCAGTGGCAACTTGCTGTTTGAGCGATTGAGCCAACGCTTCGTCCGGCGCGTGACCGGGCTTGAGCACGCAGAAGCAGACCGACGACTCGCCCTTAATTTCATCCGGAACGCCGATCGCCGCGGCTTCGCTCACGGAGGGATGAGCGACGAGGATCGATTCCACTTCCGCGGGCCCAAGCCGTTTGCCGGCGATTTTGATCGTGTCATCCGAACGGCCCAGGATGTACCAGAGTCCGTCCGCATCGATGGCCGCCCAGTCGCCGTGGACCCACACGTCGGAGAAACGCGACCAGTAGGTCTCCAAGTAACGCTGCGGGTCTTTCCAGAAACCGCGCGTCATCCCGATCCAGGGCTGGCGAATCACCAATTCGCCAACCTGGCCGCGCACCGGATTGCCGCGCTCGTCCACAACGTCAACCGCCATGCCGGGCAACGGGCCGCTGAACGAACAAGGTTTGAGCGGCGTGAGCAGGTTGCTCATGAGGATGCCGCCAGAGATCTCGGTCCCGCCGGAGTAATTGAGGATGGGCAACCGCCCACCCCCGACGACGTGGAAGAGCCACAGCCACGGATCGGGATTCCACGGCTCGCCCGTCGAGCTGAATTTGCGCAGCGAGGAAAGGTCGTGCGCGCGTGCCGGGCCGTCGCCATGTCGGAGCAAGGAGCGAACCAGGGTCGGCGAAAGGCCGAGCGCGGTGACCCGATGCCGTTCCACGAGCGACCACAAGCGATTCGGCCCTGGATAATCGGGCGCGCCATCGTAGAGCAGCATGGTCGCGCCGAGCAGTAGTGTGCCAAACACGAGCCAGGGCCCCATCATCCAGCCCATGTCCGTCACCCAGCAGAGCGTTTCGTCCGGATGCAAATCGAGGCCCTGACGGATGTCTTGCGCGGCCTTGATCGGGAACCCGCAGTGCGTGTGGACAGCTCCTTTGGGCCGGCCCGTGGTCCCCGAAGTGTAGAGGATCATCAGCGTGTCCTCAGCCCGAGTACGCTCCGTCGCTGACTCGGCGCCGTGTGGCGCAATCCAATCATGCCACCAGCGGTCGCGGCCATCGTTCCAAGGCACATCGATCCCGGCCCGCTTGAGAACAATCAAGTGCGTGAGAGTGGGGATTCGAGCCGCAGCTTCGTCCGCGGTCGGCTTCAGAGGGATGACCTTGCCCCGACGATACAAGGCATCGGCCGTGAACAAGACCTTCGCATCGGCATCCGCCAGGCGATCGGCGACGGCCTGCGCCCCGAAGCCGGAGAAAAGCGGAAGGAAGACGCCGCCGAGCTTGATGATGGCAAGCATCGCGACGACGATCTCGGGCGTCATCGGCATGAAGACGCCGACGGCGTCGCCTTTGCCCACGCCGAGCGAGCGCAGCGCGTTGGCGGCGCGATTCACTTCGCCGCGGAGTTGAGCGTAGGAAAGGCGCCGGACCTGCCCATCCTCTCCCTCCCAGAGCAACGCGGCTTTCTCATCGACGGGAGTGCCGGCGTATTTGTCGAGGCAGTTGTGAACGATGTTCAACCGGCCGCCCACACACCACTCGGCCCACGGCAAACCCCGCGCCAAATCGACCACGCGCGAGTAGGGCTCATAGAATCGGATGTCCAGGTCCTGAAGCACCGCGTCCCAAAACCACGCCAGTTCCGAAGTGGAGCGCTCCTGCAATTCCTCCATAGACCCAAGCCCGTGACGGTCCATGAAGTGGCGCAGATTGCTCGCCGCGATCCGTCCGGGCGTCGGGCGCCAGACGATCTCCCCGCTCGAAGCAAAATTCGCCATGCCTGAAGGTGCGGCTACCCGACGGGGCTTGCAACCCGCTTCACGCTTCGGCGAACTCCGCTTCCCACTGCCACCGTGATCGGCAACATTCCTTCGCTTGCCACGGCGATGCGCGCCGTGGCCAACTTGACCGCGTGCTGCCGCTCCGAGATGACATTCCGAGCCAACGGTTCCCGGGCCTGACCGTCGCCATTATTGCGGTGAACGTTGCCGTGTTTCTCTTCGAAGTGATGCAAGGCCCGCAAATCGAGCGGTTCCTCTACATATGGGGTTTCGTGCCCGAGCGCTACACGGACTCCCGCATCGCCTCGTTCTTCACGTTACGCCAGCAGGCGGCGCCGTTCCTTACTTCAATGTTCCTTCACGGCGGCTGGATGCACCTGATCGGCAACATGTGGATCCTTTGGATCTTCGGCGACAACGTGGAGGATCGCCTCGGCCGTCTTGGCTTCCTGGGGCTCTACCTGGTTGGCGGCTGCGTCGCAACGTTGCTTCACCTCATCACCAACGCCCATTCGCCCTTGCCCACCATCGGCGCCAGTGGAGCGGTCGCGGCGGTGATGGGCGCGTATTTCCGGCTTTACCCGCGTGCGCGGGTCCATACGGTCATCCCGCCGTTCGTGTGGGGTCCTGTCTTCGAATTGCCAGCGGTGGTATTCCTCGGCTGTTGGTTCCTGCTGCAATTCTTCAGCGGCACACTCAGCCTGGTCAACAGTTCCGAACATGTCGGGGGTGTCGCCTGGTGGGCGCACATTGGCGGGTTCGCCTTCGGCCTGATTGTCGCACTGTTCTTAAGGGCCGAACAGCCGCGCCGCCCGCGTCGTCGCCCCCAACGCGACGAAGGCTGGTAGGGTGCGTCGCTCCGCGCGCGCCGGACGCTCCGAGTTGCAGAGAAGGCAGCCTTTCAGTCCCAATCGCGCGCGCGGAGCGACGCGCCCTACCACGGCCTTGGTGACTCGGCCGTTTGCGAGCAGGTCTTCAGGCTTGCCGCCGCAAGTCGACGCGCCGGATCTTGCCGCTAATGGTCTTGGGCAACTCGGTGACAAATTCGATCTCGCGTGGGTACTTGTACGGCGCCGTGACGCGTTTGCAATGTTCCTGGAGTTCGCCTTTGAGCTCTTCGGCGGGCGCGAGGTCCTTTCGCAGGACCACGAAGGCCTTCACAATCTGGCCGCGCACATCATCGGGTTTGCCGACGACGGCAGCCTCCAGCACCGAAGGATGCTCGAGCAGCGCGCTTTCGACCTCGAATGGCCCGATGCGATAACTGGAACTCTTGATCACGTCGTCGCCGCGCCCGACGAACCAGTAGCAGCCGTCCTTGTCCCGCAGGGCACGGTCGCCGGTGAGGTACCAGTCGCCGCGGAACCGGGCGGCGTTCTCAGAAGGGTTGCGCCAATATTCCTGGAACAAGCCGAGCGGACGGTCCGGCTTGACGCGCACGGCCACCTCCCCTTCCTGGCCGTCGGGCAATTCGTTCAAGTCATCGTCGAGCACCGCCACGGTGAACCCCGGAGTCGGCTTGCCCATGGAGCCTGGCCGCACTGCTTCGCCACGCGAGGGAAAGTTGCCGATGAGCACGACGGTTTCGGTCTGGCCGTAGCCTTCGTAGAGCGTGAGACCGGTGGCTGATTTCCATTCGGCGAGGACTTCCGGGTTCAGTGGCTCGCCCGCGCTGACGCAGTGCCGCAGCGACGGGAATCGATAAGCGGACAAATCTTCGCGAACAATCAAACGCAGGGCCGTGGGAGGCGCGCACCAGGTTGTGATGGGATAGCGCGCCAGCGTGCGCAACGCGGCCGCTGGGTCGAACTTGCCCCGCGCGTCCACTGCGAACACGCAGGCGCCCATTTGCCACGGACCGAAGAAAGTGGACCACGCCGCCTTGGCCCAACCGGTGTCGGTGAGGCACCAATGGACGTCGCCGGGCTTGAGGTCGAGCCAGAGCTCGCCGGTGAGGCGATGGCCCAAGCCATAACTGGCCTGCGTGTGCAGCACCATTTTGGGAGGGCCGGTCGTGCCGCTGGTGAAATAGATGATCCCCGGCTCGTCGCTGCGGGTCGGCTCACAGTCGAATTCGGGCGAGGCGTCGCGCAGGCCGGCCTCGAAGCTCGTCCAGCCGGGCTGTTCCGCGCCGACGAGCAACTGCGCGCCGTCGAAGTTTTCAACTTTGGCAGCCCCTTCGACATCCGTGAGGATCGCGCGCACTTCCGCGGTTTCGACGCGGTAACGGATGTCCTTCGGCGTGAGCAGTGGCGTGCCGGGAATGGGCACGGCCCCGAGCCGGGTGAGGCCCAGCAGAGCGACCCACCATTGCGGCACCCGCGGCAGGATTACCAGGACACGGTCGCCGCGCCGAATGCCGACCGTGTGGAAGAACGCGCTGGCGCGGCGGGCCTGTTCGGCGAGCCGTTGAAAGGAAAGCTTTTGCTCATTCCGGCCATCCTCCTCGACGCACCAAAGCGCCAGTTCCTCAGGCCGCTCGCGGGCCCAGCGTTCCACGACATCCCGGGTGAAGTTGAAACGGGCTGGCGGCGCAAGAGGCATGGGCAAGCCTGGTTCAGCCCTCGCCTACCTGCTTCGCGAAGCACTCGGGACAAATGCCGTGGGTGAACTCAGCGTTGCTGTGGGCTTGAATGTAGTCTTCCACGCCCTGCCAGTAACCGTCGTCATCGCGAATCTGTTTGCACCAGGCGCAAATAGGGAGCAGCCCGCGCAACGTCTTGACGCTCGCCAGAGCTTCCTGCAATTCAAGGATCAGCTTTTCGCGATCCAGCTCATGTTTCTTGCGCTCGCTGACGTCGCGAAACACGAGGATGCCGCCCACCACATGCCCCTGCTCGCTGCGGATCGGCGCGCAGTTGCCATCGATCGGCCGACGCGTACCATCCCTGGCGACGAGCATCTGATCTCGCGAAGCCACGACAGCCTCACCTGAACGGATGACTGCGAGAGCGACGTTCTGCACAGGCCGGTCCGAATCCGGGTTGTCGGTAATGAAAATGGCGCTCAAATCGTGGCCTACGGCATCGCCGGACGTGACGCCGGTCAACGCTTCGGCCACGGGATTCATAAACGTAATTCGGCCTTGCGCATCGGTGGCGATGACCGCTTCGCCAATGCTGCGCAAGGTGGCGTCCAGCAGGCGTTCGGCAAGGCGAACGCGTTGCTCCAACCGGTGCCGTTCCAAAGCGACCTCGATGGCGATTCGCAGGTCGCGCTCGGAGTAAGGCTTGACGACGTAGCCGAAAGGCCCGCTTAGGCGCGCGCGCTGGATCGTGGCGTCGTCGGCATGCGCGGTCAGGAATACGACTGGAATGTCAAGTTCCCGGCTGAGGGTCCGAGCGGCGGAGGTACCGTCCTCCCGTCCCCTAATCTGAATGTCGCTCAGGACAAGATCGGGTTTATGCTCGCGAGCCAGGCCAAGGGCCTCCGCGGCCGTGTCCGCGATGCCGGCCACGGAGTAGCCGAGATCGTTCAGGCAGCGCCGGAGGTTCTCGGCGACGAGGGCTTCGTCTTCAACTACGAGGATCCGGGCGTTCGTGCCCGAACGGGTTTGGAGGCTGGCATTCAATCGGATTGCGGAGCGACGGTTTCGTGTTCGCGTCGACCTGTGGCGTCGCGAAAGATCAATACGGCGCCCGTGATGCGGCCCTCGTCGTCCCGGATGGGCGAAGCATTCTCGTCGATGGGCGTTTCCTGACCGTCCCGACGGAGCAGAAGCGTGTCGTGGTTCAATTCGATCGTCTTCCCGTCCTGAACGACACGCTGGGCCGGGTCGGGGATGGGCTGGCGGTCCCGGGCGCGCACGAGGCGGAACACTTCGGTCAGGGGCTGGCCCAGGGCCTCGAAGAATGTCCAGCCCGTGAGGGCCTCGGCCGCGGGATTGATGTAGTTGACCTGCCCCTCTTTGTTCGTGGCAATGACGCCGTTGCCGAGGCTGCGCAGCGTGGTGGCCAGCCAGCGCTCCAGTTTGCGGATGCGCAGTTCGGCGTGGTGCCGGTAAAAGGCCGTTTGGACCGCCGCACGGAGCGCACGAGGGTCGTAAGGCTTGACGATGTACGCGAAGGGCTCGCAATAGCCGGCGCGCGTCAGTGTTTCCTCATCCGCGTAGGAAGTCAGGAATACGACGGGAGGAGGCGGACGGTAGGCCGTGCGAATTTGCCCGGCCGCCTCGATGCCATCCAAGGGACCCTTGAGGCGGATGTCCATCAGCACCAAATCGGGCTTCAAGGCCATCGTCTGCTTCACGGCCTCTTCACCGGTATCGACGGTGTCGACGATTTCGTAGCCCATTTCGGACAGGGAGCGACCCAGATCCGCGGCCACCAACGCCTCATCTTCAGCGATAAGAATTCTCGATCTGCTCATGGGGAATCGACTTCAAAGTTGGATTCATGCATTCGGTTCAGCGGAGACCGTTTGAGGCGTGGGGAAAGTGAAGGAGAATTCGGCCCCGCCCTGGCGGCGGATTTCGACTTTGGCGCGAATCTGCCGGGCGAGGGCTTGAATGGTTGTCAGACCGAGAGAATTGGCGCTGTCCCAGACGAAATCCTCCGGCAACCCTCTGCCGTCGTCGCGCACTGAAAGCAACAGCCGTTCGGGTTCCAACCGGCGCAAGGTTACGTTGACGTTGCCGCCGCGCCCTTCGGGGAAGGCGTGCTTGAGGGCGTTGGACACGAGTTCGTTGACCAGCAGGCCGATGGGCACCGCGGTGTGGATATCGCTGACCGCAGCATCCGCCTGGACTTCCAGGCGCACATTGGGATGGGCGTGGGAACTGGCCAACATGGTCACCAAATCACGGACTTCTTCCGCCAAGTCGATGGCCGAGAGGCTCGGAGAGCGGTAAAGCTTCTCATGCACGAGCGCCATTGTGCGCACGCGATCCTGGCACTCACCGAAGATGAGCCGGTAGCGCGGGTCGTCGATCTTGCGGCCCTGCAAGTGGAGGATGCTGGAGATGACTTGCAGGTTGTTCTTCACCCGGTGATGGATTTCCTTGAGCAGCACCTCTTTTTCCTGAAGGGAAGCCCGGATGGCCTCTTCCGCCTTCAGACGCTCGGCAATCTCGCGCTGCAACTGATCGTTGGCGGCGCGAAGTTCCTGCGTGCGTTCGGCCACGCGCGCTTCGAGCCCGGCATTCAACGCGCGCACTTGTTCCTCGGCCCGCTGGCGCACCGCGATTTCGGCCTGGAGTTTCATCTGGGCGCGGAACAATTCCGCGAACACCGCCACTTTGGCCTTCAGGATTGCCGGCACGAACGGCTTCACCAGGTAGTCGACCGCCCCCAACTCGTAGCCTTTGAACACGCTCGCTTCACCTCCGACGTGCCCGGTCAGGAAGATGATGGGCGTGTTTTCAGAACGCTCCCGTTCCCGAATCAGACGGGCGGTCTCGAACCCGTCCATATCGGGCATGCGCACATCCAGCACGATGACGGCGAAGTCCTCCCGGAGCAGGTGCTCCAAGGCCTCCCTGCCGGAACGAGCCGTGACGAATTCGAACCCGGGGTTTTCGAGCACCGCGCACAGCGACTGGAGGTTCTCCGGCGTGTCGTCGACGAGCAGGAGTTTCACCGGTGGTGGCGCCTTCAGTGCCGCGCCGAGATCCTGGCCTTCAAATTCGCCCGGCACTTCGAGCCCCGCGTGGCCTTGGGAGCCGGCTGGAATGGACGGACGTTTTTCCAAGGAATCCTTCATGCGGTGTGGGTTTGTTCCACGCCCTGGTTCGGATTGGCCGGCAAAGAGAAGAAGAACGTGGCTCCCTCGTCCACTTTGCCCTCGGCCCAAGTGCGGCCCCCATGGCGCTGGATGATGCGTTGAACGCTGGCCAAACCGATGCCGGTGCCCTCGAACTCCTCCTCGCGATGCAGACGCTGGAAGACACCGAAAAGTTTGTCGGCATATTTCATATCGAACCCGGCGCCGTTGTCGTGGACGGCCACCACGGTTTCGCGCGGGGTTTGATGGCAATCGACTTCGATGACCGCCGGGTTGCGACCCCGGGAGTATTTGAGCGCGTTTCCAAGCAGATTGGCGAAGACCTGCCGCAACATCACGCGGTCTCCCTTCACTTCGGGCAGCGGGGCGATCTTCCAGACCACCGCGCGGTCGTGGGACTCCGGCTCCAGGTCGTGCTGGACGTCGTGCACGAGCCGGTCCAATTGCACCGAGCTCGCGCGGAGTTGGGTCCGGCTGACCCGGGAGAATTCCAGAAGCCCATCGATGAGCTGTCCGAGTTTGACCGCGGCGGCGCAAATGCGGTCCAGCGCGCGGCGGTCCTCGCTGTTGGCCGTGAGGATAGAGCTTTGGAGCAAAAGACTGGCGTGGCCGGCAATGTGCCGGAGCGGCGCGCGAAGGTCGTGCGCCACCGAATAGCTGAACGTTTCCAACTCGCGATTGGCGGCGGCCAGTTCGCCGTTGAGCCGCTGGGTCTCGTCGAGCTGGCGCTGAAGCTGGCGCTGCACGCGATACAGGTCGGCGAAGACCGCCACCTTCGCCCGGAGCACCTCGGCGCGGGCCGGCTTGGTGAGGTAATCGACGGCGCCGAGCTTGTAGCCTTGGATGGTGGCCGCCTCGTCGCCCATGTGGGCGGTGAGAAAGATGATGGGCGTGTGCTGGGAACGTTCACGTCCGCGAATGAGTGTAGCGGTCTCGAAACCGCTCATTCCCGGCATCTTGACGTCGAGGATGACCACGGCGAACTCATGCTTGAGAAGCTGCTCCAATGCCGCGGTGCCGGAGTTGGCGGTGATCAGTTCGTAGCTGGGGTCTTCGAGCGCGGCGCGGAGCGAGTCGAGGTTTTCCGGTTTGTCATCGACCAGGAGAAGTCTGACGGGACCTTCGGCATGGTTGGGAACAAGAGACATGAGTTGGCAAGTTGTGCGGTTTGCAGGGTTACGGAACCAAATGATTGCCGGCGTTTCAAGTCTTCGCATCACGTGTTCCTGCCGCTGCGTTGCAGGCTGACGCGCATGGCGGACATGAGGCGGTCCGGGTCGGCCGGCTTGGTCACGTAATCCGTGGCGCCGGCTTCGAGACATTTCTCACGGTCGCCTTTCATGGCTTTGGCGGTGAGAGCGATGATGGGGAGGTTCTTGAATTCCTCCCGGGAGCGGATTTGGCGGGTGGCTTCGTAGCCGTCCATCTCGGGCATCATGATGTCCATGAGCACAAGATCGATGGAGGGATCCTTTTCGACCATTTCGATGCCTTCCTTGCCGTTGGTGGCATGGACGACCTGGAGTTTCTGGCGCTCCAACAGGCTGGTCATGGCGAAAATGTTGCGCACGTCGTCGTCGACAATCAGCACTTTGCGGCCAGACAAGGGCGAGTGCTGGCGGGTGATCTTTTGGAGCATCTGGCGGCGCGCGGGGGCCAGGCTGGCTTCGGGCAGGTGCAGGAAAAGCACGACCTCGGCCAGCAATGACTCGGGAGTCATGACGTGTTTGACCAGGAGTAACTGGCTCAGCTCCTTCAGTTCCGCCTCGTCAGCGGCAGTGAGTTCCTGGGCTGAATAGAGGAGCACGGGCATTTCCGGAGCGCCGGGAAGGGGCTGGAGTTTATGCATCAATTCGAAGCCGCTCATGTCCGGCAGGCCCAGATCGAGCACCAACAAGTCGAACGTTCCTTCTTCCAGGGCAGCAAGCGCTTCGCTCCCACAGGAGGCGGACTGGACCTGGACCCTCTCGTCGCGCAACAGCGCCACGATGCTTTCGCGCTTGCTGGCGTCGTCCTCGACAACGAGCACACGCCAGGCCGGACGTTCGAGAATCCCGCGCAGCCGGGCGAACGCACTCGAGAGGTGCTCGACGGTGACGGGTTTGACCAGCGTGCCGACCGCCTGGGTCCGCAAGGCGCGTTGCTCGGCTTCTTCGACGACCGAAATGACCGACACGGGGATGTGTCGCGTGGCCGGATCGTGCTTAAGCAAGTCGAGCAACGTATAGCCGTTCATCTCGGGCAACTGAAGGTCCAGCGTGATGGCGGCGGCCTCGTACTTGCGCGCCAGCGACATCGCTGGTTCGGCGGCCGTCGTGACGATACCCTTCCACCCTTCGGCACGCGCGGTATCGAGGAGTATCTTGGCGAAATCCACGTCATCCTCGACGATCAGCAGGCGGCGATCGCCAGGCTGGAGGTGATCGCGGTCGTCGGTAATGCCCGCGGGCATGAAGTAAGCCGTTTCCGTGACCGCGGTTTCCACGGCCTCGCCGGTCAACGCTTCCTCACCCGAAGCAGAACGGAGGGACTCGGCGCCGGTACGGAGCAGACGGCCCTCGGCCACCCGGGCGGCGCGCGGCACGTACGGCTGGGGCACGAACAGAGTGAAGGTCGAACCTTCGCCCGGCGTGCTGGATATCAGTTGCAGAGAGCCGCCGAGCATGGAGGCAATTTCCCGGCTGATCGCCAGGCCCAGACCCGTTCCGCCGTAGCGGCGGCTGGTCGAAGAGTCGGCCTGCTGGAACGCCTCGAAGATGATCTTCTGTTTGGCGGCCGGAATCCCGATGCCGGTGTCGGTAACGGTGAAGGCCAGGACGTGGCTGGCCCGTTCGAGCAACGGATGGCCCGCGCCCCAGCCTCCGGAGGCCCGGCTGATGCGCAAGCCGACCGAGCCGCGTTCGGTGAATTTCATCGCGTTGGACAGGAGGTTCTTGAGCACCTGCTGGAGCCGTTTCGGGTCCGTACCCATGGCCGGCGGCAAATCGTCCTCCATCGAGACTTCGAATGCCAGCCTGCGGCCTTCGGCCACGGGACGGAAAGCCCGTTCCATATCATCGCGGATGGCGGCCAGCGGCGCGTTGCTCACTTCGAGAGTGACGGTGCCCGACTCGATCTTGGACAAGTCGAGGATGTCGTTGATGAGCGAGAGAAGGTCCTGCCCCGCGTTGTGAATGGTGCGGGCGTGCTCGATCTGTTTATCGGTCAGGTTGCCCTCCGGGTTGTCGCGGAGGAGGCCCGAGAGAATGAGCAAGCTGTTGAGCGGCGTGCGCAACTCGTGCGACATGTTGGCGAGGAACTCGGACTTGTACTTCGAGGTGAGGGCCACCTGCTCGGCTTTCTCCTGCAACTCCAGCGCCAGGGATTGGGATTGGGTCAGCAAGGTTTCGGTGCGGGCCGTGGCCGACAGGGTGTTGAGCACGATGCCGATAATCTCGGCCAGCTGATCGAGGAAGGAGAGACTCGTCTCGCCGAACCTGCTCAGGGAGGCCAGTTCGATGACCGCCAGCACTTCGCCTTCGAATAGAATCGGCAGCAGCATCAAGTGGGCTGGGGCCGATTGACCCGTTCCGGACTGAATCATGGCATAGCCCTGGGGCACTGCGTCCACGAGGATGCGCCGCTTTTCCACAGCGCACTGGCCGACGAGCCCTTCGCCGAAGCGGAACTTCTGCTGGCGCTCGGTGAAGCCATAGGAGACCAGGGTCTCCAGGTAGCTCTCCTGCTCGCCCGTTTTGAGGTAGAAGACGCCGTGGTGCATTTGGACGACCGGGGCCAGTTCGGAAAGCAATTGGCGCGCGACGGTGGCCAAATCGCGCTGGCCCTGCATCATGCGGGTGAACCGGGCGAGGTTGGTCTTGAGCCAGTCCTGCTCGGTGCTCTTGGCGGTGGTCTCGCGCAGGTTGCGAATCATCTCGTTGATGTTGTCCTTGAGGGCAGCCACTTCACCGGCGGCTTCCACCGCAATGGTTCGAGAGAGATCGCCCTTGGTGACGGCGGTGGACACTTCGGCGATGGCGCGGACCTGACCGGTCAGGTTGGCGGCGAGCCGGTTGACGTTTTCGGTAAGGTCTTTCCAGGTGCCCGAAGCGCCCGGCACGACGGCCTGGCCGCCCAATCGACCTTCGACGCCAACCTCGCGGGCGACGGTCGTGACCTGCGCGGCGAACGTGGCCAGGGTGTCGATCATGTCGTTAATCGTGTTCTCCAGCTCGGAGATCTCGCCCTTGGCGGCGACGGACAGACGCTGCTTGAGGTCGCCCTTGGCCACGCCCGTCACCACCTTGGCGATGCCGCGCACCTGACCGGTGAGGTTGGCCGCCATGAAGTTGACGTTGTCGGTCAGGCCCTTCCAGGTGCCGGAGACCCCGCGCACTTCGGCCTGGCCACCCAGTTTGCCTTCGGTGCCGACTTCGCGGGCCACGCGGGTCACTTCGGACGCAAAGGCGTTGAGTTGATCCACCATCGTGTTGATGGTGTTCTTGAGCTCGAGAATCTCGCCTTTGACGTCGACGGTGATCTTCTTGGTGAGATCGCCGTTGGCGACGGCTGTGGTCACGGTGGCGATATTGCGCACCTGGCCTGTGAGGTTGTTGGCCATGAGGTTCACGTTGTCGGTGAGATCCTTCCAGGTGCCGCCGACGCCGGGCACGAACGCCTGGCCGCCGAGCCGTCCGTCGGTGCCGACCTCGCGGGCCACGCGGGTCACTTCGGCGGCGAAGGCGCGGAGTTGGTCCACCATCGTGTTAATCGTTTCCTTGAGCTGGAGCACTTCGCCGCGCACGTCCACGGTAATTTTCTTCGTGAGGTCGCCATTGGCGATGGCGGTGGAGACCTCGGCGATATTGCGGACCTGGCCGGTGAGGTTGTTGGCCATGAGATTGACGTTGTCAGTGAGGTCTTTCCACGTGCCGGAGACGCCAGCGACCTGGGCTTGACCGCCGAGTTTGCCTTCCGTGCCGACTTCGCGAGCCACGCGCGTCACTTCGGCGGCAAACGAGCGAAGCTGGTCCACCATGGTGTTGATGGTATTCTTGAGTTCGAGGATCTCGCCTTTCACGTCCACGGTGATCTTCTTGGTGAGGTCGCCGGTCGCGACAGCCGTTGTGACTTCGGCAATGTTGCGAACCTGGCTGGTGAGGTTGGCGGCCATGAAGTTGACGTTGTCCGTGAGGTCCTTCCAGGTGCCGGCGACACCGGGCACTTGCGCCTGGCCGCCCAGCTTGCCTTCCGTGCCGACTTCGCGAGCCACGCGGGTCACTTCGGATGAGAAGGCGCGGAGTTGATCCACCATGCGGTTGATGGTGTCCTTGAGTTCGAGGATCTCACCCTGCACGTCCACGGTGATCTTCTTGGTGAGGTCGCCCGTCGCCACAGCCGTCGTGACATCGGCAATGTTGCGGACCTGTGCCGTGAGGTTCGCAGCCATCAGGTTGACGTTGTCCGTGAGGTCCGCCCAGGTGCCGCCCACGCCAGGCACCCGAGCCTGACCGCCGAGCTTGCCCTCGGTGCCCACCTCACGAGCGACGCGAGTCACTTCAGAGGAGAAGGCGTTGAGCTGGTCCACCATCTTGTTAATGGTGTTCTTCAATTCCAGAATCTCGCCTTTCACGTCGACCGTAATCTTTTTTGCCAGGTCGCCATTGGCGATGGCGGTGGCGACTTCGGCGATGTTGCGGACCTGGCCGGTGAGGTTCGCGGCCATGAAGTTGACGTTATCCGTAAGGTCCTTCCACGTGCCCGAGACGCCGCGCACTTC
>Ga0134127_10000835_pt1 | contig 25075 bp, 24 predicted proteins | sample KB31753_FD_96459 | JGI IMG/M metagenome (GOLD analysis project Ga0134127, IMG submission 96459) | Terrestrial soil microbial communities with excess Nitrogen fertilizer from Kellogg Biological Station, Michigan, USA - KB3-175-3 | ecosystem: Environmental > Terrestrial > Soil > Unclassified ... | reverse complement strand
GACCCAGTCCCGTACGCGTCGCTATGGGCGAACCCCCTAAATCAGACAGCCCAACAGTTCGTCGCCATTTTGTCGGTGCTTCAAGACGACGGCCTGTACATCGACGGTTTCATGGACGACTGGCCTAGGTAAGGGTTAGACTTCATTTGACATAAGCTCCAAAGCATGCGATGATTAATAATAATCGGAAGGGGAAACTCCGATGGCAAAGAGATGGTTAACGGCCAAGCGTCTGAAGGTGAAGACCTACCGGGCAAGAGCCCGTGGTGTGATGAAGAAGTTTTCTTCTGAGCGCATAAATGTGGGTATGCCTCCCAATAGGGAGATTATGCAGTGGTATAAGAACGCTGCTACGTCTCTTAAGCACGGTCTCGTAGATATGCGGGAGATGATGCACTATAACAGTAATGAACCTCGCAAAGAAGCGCAGGCTTTGAAGCATGAAATCGAAGAAGCGTGCCCGAAGTGGATGTACTTCCGATTGGTGGATGATGCATGGCTTCGGGCGCGCATGTACTTCCAACTCAATCCCGAAAGATGTTGCGTACTAGAGTATGATCCTCGTCGTAATACCTACAGACGTAGTATTGAATACAAGAGTAAAGATCGAGCGTACCAACGATGGTGCTCAGGCACAATTGATTGGGTGGAGCCTAGTCAGTATTACCACCCAAACATTCCCGAGACTGGAATATATTAATTCCTCCCCAGTAGGTCGCCCAACCTACTGGTAAAGCCCTCGTCGACCGGTCCCCTCGGTTGGCGGGGGCTTTTTCCGTTGTGACCATGAGGAGAGCCAATGTGGAACACTGGATAAACGTAATGGTCGACAACCCCGGAGTTACTGCGCTCACAGCGATCACAACGCTGGGTGTGCTGGCAGCTATCGGGTTCTTCATCTATGACCGACGGGCATCGGTCAAAGCCTACCTCGAACACCGGAGAAGTATCCGGATACAAAGGGGACTTGCCATGGGCAAGAAGAAGAAGGCAGAGCGCCAAGCCTTCGTCAAGCAATCGGTGGCAGACATACTCACCGACGGTTTCGAAGAACTCTGGCTTGCAGGAAAGGTGACGCGTGAAGAGGTCAATTCGGTTTACCGGATGATTGCCAAGACGCATCATATCCCTGATCTCCTTCCTGTTCTTACTCCCGAGCAAGTCAAGAAGGCTATCAAGATACGCCGAGCCCACGGGGTTAACACCCCCGGACAAGAGAAGCCAGCCTGGGGTGACCCCCCGAGTACCACGAACGACGAGAAATCTGGCGTTTCGAACGTCGTCGACGCAGCGAAGAGGTTCGGAGCTAAGGCTCTGGCCCTGAAGAAGACCGGCTAACGCTGGAACATTGTTAGTCTCCAATCAGAAGGGAAGACGAAGACATGTCTGAGAAAACTGTGATCATCGTCCGGGAACCCAACAAGGATATCCCGGAGCAATACATCAGGAGCGTGGTAGCAACCTTTAATAGCTGCGGTGGCTATGCCATCCAGGCTATGAAGGATGCGCAGCCAGTCCTGATTACGGATCGGTCCGACACCGGCGCGTCGCTCGACCAAGTGGCCGAGTTGTTGAAGGCGTACACGGATCACCGTATCCTGTTGACCTTCTCCAAGCTGGACAAGGTCGAAGAGAAGTTCCTGCAGCCCTTCGATCTCACGATGGAAGGCAGGGAAGCTGACGTGCTGATGTCCTACGGCATCGAAGGCGAGTTTCCAACACTCGTCGAGGCCGGCATTACTCCGGAAGCTAACTTCGCCAAGAAGATCATGCAACCGAACCTCAACAAGTTCGTTAAATACTCTGGCGGCAATCTCGCCAAATTTCTGGACGAGATCAAAGACCCTACCTTTGTCGACCAAATCATGGTCAGGATCGGCGAGCGTGGTGTCTATTGCTTCTTTCCACCGGTGGGTGACCCGATTTGGTTGGGCAAGAACACCCTCGGTTCCGTCTTCCCCTGGGGGGCGGTATCCAATACCCTCGGGTACAAGGAAGAGGCGCCAAAGGCATCGGGTCAATCGGATGTGAAGTCCGTCAAGCCCGACGCCGGCAAGGGATGGTTCAACTACAAGGACACCAAGGCGTCTGGGCCGGCATTGCCTGTCGATCCGCCGCCTGTCGAGACCAAGCCGGCGGCTCCGCCGGAACTCCCCCCGGCTACCCAGCCGGATACCAAGATTGATGCTCCCCCTGCACCTCTCAATGATCCCCAGCGTACGGACCTGTCGAAGGTCCCTCCGCCGGCGGGTCATTGGGAGTACATCCCGACCGGTCTGTCCTACAAGGACCGGAAGAACCTCGTCAAGCGTATGACCCAGTGTGGTCATTCAATGCCCGAGGGCTGGGATCAGCCGAACTTCCGCTATTGGGTCGTCGACTACCCGTCGAAGGCGCAGAACCTGCCCGAGCTGAAGGAACGCCTCGAGCAGCAGCAGAAGGACAAGACGCCGAAGGACATGCGCGACAGCGCACCTCGTCCGGTGGTCCCGGTGAAATCCGGCGGCCAGATCGCGGCGGAAGCGAACCTGATGGTCCTTACCAAGGACGAGAAGGATCGGAGCAATGCTACTATACTGAGGATTACCGACCGGCAGGGTAAGGACATTCCTTCGCCGATCGATATCCAGAAGGCCGAGAGCAAGTACCCGCAGTGGTCGCTCCAGTTCGGCGTCGATTCCAAGCGTCCCGATGCTTGGCTTCCCGAAGACCTGGCGCAGTACATGCAGGAGAACGGCAAGGGCGGCTTCCATATGCTGCTTGAATACCGGCGTCGAGCGATCAACGCCGAACTCGCTTTGGCGGCGACCACTCCCAAGGCCGTCACCACCAAGACCTCTGACGTCGAGGTTACCGTTATCGAACAGTCGAAGACCGGCACCGGCGGCTGGGGTAATTGGAAGTAATTAGCTAGGAACCTTCTCCTTTCCCACCTAGCTAGTGGACCCGGCGGGACCTTGTCCGGCATCCCGCCGGGATTCCCTTATGGAGATGAACATGCGAGCCCTCCTCAAAGCCCCCAATCTCACAATCATTCATTACATGGACTACCGTGTCCGTCACACCCCTGACGCAGCTTCGCTGTTTGAATACCAACGGCTAAGGCTATTCGTCTGTGATGGGCACATGTCCAAGCATCTGTTGTTTCCCAAGATGCTCAAGTATGGTCCGACGCTATTCCCGGGCTATAATAATTACCCCACTGTATTCACTATGCAGGGGTTTGAATTCTTTCATGACTGCCCCTCTGGTCAGGCTGTTCCACTACATGCGGAAACTGGGGACTATTCCTCACTCCCCAAGGCCAAGATCAAGGGGCAGCTTCATTTAGTTACCCCGGACTTGTTAGTTTCTCTTGACAACGCATACCAAAATACAATACAATACAAACGTAAAAGGGTGAAGCTCCTGCTCCCCTACCACGAGAAGGCTCGTGGACCTTGGAAGACCGTCAATGGTAAACCTCTCCCTCGCGCCCTGCAGGGATGGCGGGCCAAGGAAACATCTGAGAAGCTCCACATCGTCGATGCGTTCATGTACGTAGGCCGCAAGGAATACTGGAATGAACGTCTCGACGGTGGCTATTCGACGCTTCAGTGTCCTATTCAATTCCCCAACATAGAGAAGAATTGGTTACCTCGATATTATGAATACACGAGAACATTCGAAGCTGCCCAGCGAGGTGATCGTTGAACAGCACATAAGTTGTGATGACTGTGGTTCTTCTGACGCTCGGTGTGTATACGCTGACGGCCACAGTCATTGCTTTAGTTGCAATACTCACATCCCCGCCAAGAGGGAGAAAGAACCATTCTTGATTGAAGATACTTTTACTTATGAGTACCTACCATACAGAGGCATCGATAAAGAAACCTTCCGGTTTTACGATACTAAGACCAAGATCGACAATACTGGTAAGCCGGTAGCCATAGGATTTCCTTGGCCTAATGGAGCTATGAAAGTCAGAACCTTACCTAAGGGGTTCTACTCTGTAGGCGACATGTCAAAAGGAGGTTTGTATGGCCGAGACAAGTTCACCGGTGGACGATCTGTTGTCATCACGGAGGGCGAACTCGATGCACTTTCCCTATATCAGGTTCTCCGTCTTCCTTGTGTATCTGTTCGGAGCAGCAGTTCTGGGAAGCTGGACGCTGCAAACGATCGATCCTGGCTTAACTCATTTGAACGGATCTACCTCGCACTTGACGGAGATGGGCCGGGAAGGGAAGCGGCGGCTGATATTGCTAGCCTCTTCGACTTCAACAAAGTCTATTCCATCAAGTTTCCTGGTGGCACCCGCAAGGACGCCAACGACTACCTTCGAGCCGGCGAAGGAGTAGAACTCGACCGGCTATTCCAATCAGCCAAGAGGTACTGTCCGGAGACGGTGGTATCCTCTTGGTCTGACTTCGAAAAGATACTCAAAGAGAAGCCGAAGTTTGGTACACCATACCCGTTTCCTACATTGAACTATATGACGTATGGAATTCGGACCGGTGAGTCCGTGTTAGTGACGGCCCAAGAGGGCGTCGGGAAAACGGAGCTACTCCATGCTATTGAGCATAACCTCCTTACGAGCACCAACGAGGCGGTCGGCGCTATATACCTGGAAGAGAACAAGAAACGCCACCTCCAGGCTTTGGCGGGAATACATCTCCAACGACCAGTCCACCTACCAGACTGTGGTGTATCCGATGATGAAGCGTACGCTGCTGTCCAAGCGGTTGTACGCGAAGATGATCGACTGCACATTTACAGTCATTTTGGTTCTGACGATCCAGAGAGTATTCTGGACACAATACGGTATCTCGTTACTGCCCGTAACTGCCGTTATATTCTTCTTGACCACATTACTATGGTCGTTAGCGGCTTACTCGGAGAGAGCGAGCGGCGAGCACTAGACTATCTCTCGACCAGACTAGAGATGATGGTAAAGGAGTTGGACTTCGCGTTAATCATCGTCAGTCATGTCAACGATGATGGTCTAACGCGAGGTTCAAGGAACATATCGAAGATCGCGGACATCAGGATTGACCTTTCGCGCGACATTAAGAGCCTCGACCCTATCATAAGGCGTACGACGCACCTTATGGTAGCGAAGAACCGGTACTGCGGTCGCACTGGACCGGCCGGAGATTTACTATTTGATCCTATTACATATACTTTATCTGAGGATCTCGGCATCATACCTGAGATGGCTAACGATAATATAACGAAAGCGATACTAGCAGCATGATTTATCCTTGGAAACTTAAGTATTGGCAGACCGGCGAATGGCAGGTCTGTAACGAACGACTCAAAGACATGGAGAAGGCGGGTCATGTTTACAATCCTAAACGGTCTGATTTATTCAGGAGTCTTCAACAACTCAAGCCTGAAGATGTCCGCGTTGTCATTGTCGGTCAAGACCCTTATCCGGACAAAGAAATGGCTACCGGTCTCGCGTTCTCTATCCCAGATTACATTAAAGCGGAGGATTACCCGAAGACGTTACAACAGATCTTTAAAGAATATTCGTCGGATACACACTATCCCGATCCCCCGAGCGGAGATCTACATAAATGGGCAGACCAAGGCGTACTTCTCTGGAACGCTATCCCAAGTTGTAAAGCAAATGCATCACTTAGCCATGACTGGGACGAATACAGCTTCCTTACACGTGAAGTTCTTGAGGTATTGTCCAACACAGGCGGGATCGTTTTTGTCTTTCTCGGCTCGGTGGCCAAACGTTATATCGACTGTGTCGATGTCACGAAGTCATCGGTGGTCACCACATCACATCCCTCACCTCGAGGCGGGTCCAACTCTCGAAATCCATTCATCGGGTCGCGTATATTCACAACCATCAACGATAAGTTAGTTGACTTAGGCAGACAACCAATCAACTGGAGGCTCGACGATGCCGAAGGTAATCGAGGTGTTGGTCAAGAAGGAAGTTCACGGGCAGACTTGGACCGAAGTCGTACCCCTTGAACAGTACAGGGTGGGTCACCAAAAGCCCTCCCAGATGGAGAAAGGCTTAAGAGCCTCTCCGTTTCAGAAGGACAACTTCGAAGCTCGGGAGCCCGAGTGATGACAATCAATCCGAAGTTGACATTCGAAGTCAAGCGCCAGATCGCTAAACGACTGGTTGCTGGAGAACATCCTAAGAAACTTTGCTTCGAACTCGACATACCTCGGCAGACTATGTACGACATTCGAAGGAAGTACACCAAGATCGTAGAGGTTTACCCAGACAAGGAATTTCCTCCTCAGATGGACCTGTTTGGCGAGAAGAAATACAAAGACGAACTTTACCTACGGCCCAATCGCCGCACTGGTACTACCAAGAAGAAGAAATAACGCACCAGTGGCCTTCTAATTCAATCCTAGGGCCTATCTAGAAGGGATAAACCAATGAAATATTATGTAATAGGCGACCTACACGGGCGCTACGACTTACTTGACAAAGCCATTGAGAGAATTCATGATCACGTAGATGATAATTCTCCAATGAGTAAACACGGCAACGAGCCGTATGACTATACGATTATTACCTTAGGCGATTACATCGACCGAGGACCCGACAGTAATAAGATAATTGAACGTCTAATGAAGGAACAAAAAGACTTCATCGAAGATCGTTTCATATGCCTCCAAGGCAATCACGAAGCTATGGCTGTCGAAAGTATCGTACATGATCTTGATCCTGATTGGTGGTTCGGTAACGGTGGAGATAAGACTCTCTACAGTTACGGACACCTACCCGTTACTTACAACGCACGTGGTAGACGAGACGCTTACTACAGCCTCGTACCATCAGACCATGTTAAATGGATGGCATCGCTGCCTCTCTACTACGAAGCAGAGAAGCAAGTCTATGTCCACGCTGGCATCCCTCAATGGGGCATGAACCTCCCATCCAAGAAGGAGGACTTGCTCCACAAGATGCAGTGGATGTTATACCATCCCGCCGACCACGGAGGCTGGAGAGGCAAGCACGTTGTGCATGGTCATCACCAGTTCTCCGATGGTCCGCACGTATGGCAGCCCGGTAGTAAGGGCGGCGGACGTACCAACCTTGACGTATGGGCCTATAAGACTGGCCGTAGTGTCATCGGTGTATTTGACGACACCCAGTTGACGGCGTTAGAATTCTTGGAGGTAAAGGTATGAAAGCCACAGCTGAGATCATCGACATCGACGATGTCCGCATACCCAAGTCGGGCAACAGCGGTGGAGGCTTCGACCACTTTCCGGGAATGAAACTCGGAACAGTCTTTGCTTCCATTCCGAACGGAAGAAGTACTTCCGAATTGGACGAATACGTGTTACTATCCAAGCAAGGTATTTCCGTTCTCTTACGGTGCAACATCCGGGGAGTTATCGAAAGGCATATTGGCCAGAAGTTCTGGCAACAGAATACTTTGGTGCAAATACTGCACATCCCTGAAGAAAAGAAAGAACAAGAAAATGGGACAAGTGCTTAGGTACGATCAGGAAACCTGGTCGACTATGCGCATGGTTCAGGAGGCGAAGAAGTGGTGCGACGATAACAATCGCCCCGGCTCCGCTGAGGAACACAAGACTGTTCTGAAGTCCCTGATCCACAGCGCCGATGAAGAAGTAGCCTAACTTTTGTGGCCTGCAGATGAGAAACGGCACTAACCGTACCAGCCGATCGTTGACCTACTAGAATGGTAGTGGAGTACGGAACTGCAGGCCCTTTAGCTCATACTGGACATACCGTCCGAGAGCATAGCAGGAGAAGTATTATGGATAAGCCCACCCACGCTCTGATCATCGCGACCTGTGTTGCAGTCATTATCGGCACGGTGATCGTCGTCGGCCCGAAGGTCAACGCTGATTGCGTGGACCTGCCTTTCTTCCACAAGTGCTCGGTCAGTACGACCAAGTAACCATTGCTGGCCTGTGTAATCCTTCGGTAGTACAAAGCACAGGCCAGCGTTAAGGCATACAAATGGACTACAACGATAGTATATCAACGATGTTAAATGGTAAGTTAATAGTTGACATCAACAAACTACTCCATATAAGATTAGGTAAGTGGCACTTAATAATCTGTTCTCCTTTACAACTACAGATAAGGCATACGAAGTCTTACTTCCGTACGTTGAACTTTTATTCCGTAAACCATTGGTGGCAGAGACCAATCCATTTAATTTATATTGACCCGGTGATTGAGCAACTTGAGAATAGTAATAGACACAGAGACGAACAGTCTAGTAAAGCCCACTAAGCTATGGGTTGTAGCCTGCCGTGACATAGATACAAATGAATTATATATATTTAGGAATTTAACAGAAGATGAAAATGAATTACGACGCTTTAGAGATTTTCTTGTACACGTTACTAGGTTTATCGGTCATAATTTCCTTGGGTACGATTGGCCTGTCCTTGTTGATTTGCTTAGCTGCAGCCACGAAGATATCGCTAGTATATCTACTGACACCCTTGTAATCAGTAAACTCGCCGACTATCCCCGTAAAGGACACTCTATTGCAGACTACGGACTTGAATTCGGATTTGAAAAGATAAAACATTATGACTTTAGTAAATACTCAGATGATCTCGAAACTTATTGTATCAGGGATGTGGATATCTGCCTCCGCATTTACAGTAAGTACCATAAATTTATTCATAACCCAGACAATGCAAGCTGCATTGACTTGGAGCATCGCTTCCAGTTGGTTGCTAATCAGCTCCATGACCGTGGCTTCAGCTTCAATACTAAGAAGGCGGAAGGCTTACTTGAAAGAGTTACAAAAGAGCTTAGAGACTTAGACGAACAAATACTTGATGCGTTTCCCCCGAGACTGAAACTCATACGTGAGATCACTCCGAAGGAGACGAAACATGGTACTATCAGTCTTACTTCCATACCTAAGGCGCTTCGCGAAAGCATTCCTGAGTTCACTGTCGCTGCTCCTTTCAGCTATTGTACTTGGAGGACTTTCAATCCTAGCAGCCATTCACAGATTATCAGTGTTCTTAACGAAGCTGGCTGGCGACCTGTAGAGAAAACCGAAACTCATAAGGACGTAGAGCGAGAATACAATAAATTGAAGTACCGGCATCGAGATGATGCACTTGACACAAGCTTCAAAGAACTATATACTCGTTTACAAGAATTAAGAATAACAGGATGGAAAGTCACTGAAGCTAATCTTGATACCCTCCCCACCTCCGCCCCTCTGGCTTCCCGACTTCTGGCAAAGCGAATTCTGCTGGAAAGTCGAAGACGAACTCTTACCGAGTGGCTCAACCTTGTTACTCCCGATCAACGGATACACGGGAAGTTCTACGCTATTGGTGCGTGGACCCACCGGATGGCTCACCAGAACCCAAATACTGCAAACATACCTAACGCAGTCAGGGTTTCCGATGGCAAGCCTAGTCTGTACGGAAAAGAACTACGATCACTATGGCAAGCTCCTAAAGGACGTCTACTCGTAGGCGTCGATGCAGAAGCTATACAATTACGCGTCTTTGCACATCTTATCAACGACCCAACTCTCACATATGCAATAGTCAACGGTAAGAAAAGCGAAGGCACAGATCCTCATTCCCTCAACAAGACTTACTTCGGTGAGTACTGTAAGACAAGGAATGCAGCAAAGCATTCGTTATACGCGATGTTCTTCGGCGGCGGTCCTAGTAAGATCGCCGAGATCATGGGTTGTACAGTCGAAGAAGCCAAAGAAGCTATTGATGCATTGATTGAAAAATACCCCGGGTTAGCCGAACTACATGAGGATATTATTCCTCGTGATGCAACTAGGGGCTACCTCACTGGTCTCGATGGCCGTAAAGTTCGTATACCCGGGGATACCGTAGGAGCCCGTAAACATCTTTGGATGTCCGGTGCTCTACAGAATGGCGAGAAGGTTGTTATGGCGAAGGCGACAATTAAATTCGCGCCTGAGTTGCCCGCCTACGACAGCTTTCTCGTCAATCTGGTTCACGATGAATGGCAGACTGAGACACCAAATAATATTACGATTGCTTTGAAGGTAGCCCAACTACAATGCGATGCATTGAAGTGGGCCGGAGAAGAATTACACTTGAATTGTCCTATGGCTGGTTCATACTGGAACGACGAAGATGAAGATTATACAATAGCTACTAACTGGAGTAAGACACATTAAAATAAGAATAGATGCAGATGAGTGGTACCCGTATTACTTTGTTACTGAAATGGATACTTGGGGTACAGAAGTAGAAGTCAATGAAGACTTTTATAATCGTTGGCTCAAGTTAGAAGAAGAACTACATCAGTTTCAAATTAAATTTGCAGAGATGTACGAGCAAGCTCGAAGAGCACAATTACTGAAAGACAGTATTGAAAAAGGAAGATAATATGAAAGACTGGAACGTTGAATTTGATTATTCCCTGCGTCATGGCGGTGCTATGACCTTCCAAGCGGAGACCAAAGACGAAGCCGAGCAGATGGCCTACGACTATGTTCGTGAGACTTATGATGAAGCCTTCGATATTGAAGTCGTAGAAGTGGATGAGATTAATAAGAATGGCTAATTACGATAAGACTACAAGGATAACGGTACGTGGTAAAGGTAGATGGACCCACGTCCAACGACTGAATAAGTTTGGAGATTGGTCAACCGAACTCTACCCGATCCCTGAAGACCTAGAAGTTCTTCGTGAACTTCAGAGCAAGGGTCTGAAGAATACCATGATGAAGGATGAAGATGGATACTACATGCGCTTCAAGCGTCCACCCAAGAAGGACGTCAAGCTGCGGAATGGAGAAATCAAGACCCTCATATTCGCTCCACCCACTGTCGCTATGGCTGATGGTACTCCCCTTGCTGACGGGGTTCTTATTGGCAATGGCAGTGATCTTTCCCTCGTACTTGAAGTGTACCCTCATGCAACACCCGGAGGTGGCAAAGCAGTTGCTGCTCGACTAGAGGGTGTTCGTGTTGATAACTTAGTTCCTTTTAATCCTCAAACGGATTACCAGAACGAAGAAGAGAAAGCAAAGGTAGACGAAGTTACGTCGCAGCCTGAGCGTGTCTTCTGAGATGGCTAGAGCAAGGGCCGCACTCCTGCTCTAGTACATGGCTGACGCCGGGCGGTTCAAACCCCACATGGTCACCACAGGCCGACCCGGCGTCAGTTACTAATTTAATCTATAACCCATGCCAACTGCGGATAACAAGGATAAAATCTTTGTGGGCCGCACGCACCGTAGCTCAAGTAGAGCCCGCCCCGTAAGGGCGATGATGGGATTATTAGTAGTGTCCCCGGTGTAATACTCCCACACCAGTCGCGACTGGGACGTCCCCTTGTGGCAAGAGAGGGTGCTCGTAAAGCCTCTCACATATTTTGGTTCATACTGAAGAGGAAACCGTCTGAGCATGCCTCTATGGGTTGACGACCCCAGTATGTTGCCCTGCCCTGTCCAAAGGGGAGAGTGGGTTAGAAACCGCACAGGTTAAACTGGCGGGAAGAGACCGTAGCCGGGTTTGGAATGAGATCCACGTCTAGGGTGAATGTAGCGAAAATGCGTAGCGGAACCCTGCTGGGATGATGCTGGCAGGATACCCCACCCACCTTGTGGTGGTCTGTTGCTATGTCGTGGAGTTAGTCCCGATCATGCCACGTTAATCCGTCGGGCAGCAAAGTACTTGCGAGACTTCGCTACTTCCGTTGATGACGAAGTAATCTAGCAGGACCGACAGGGACACTCCCGTAATCATGGAGGCACGTGCGACACGTGCGGCCGAAACGGTGGTACTGCACAGGTAGCGAATAGACATAGCAGTGAGGATGTGTCGTTGTAAGTACACCGGTCTCATTAGCCGGTATATAAAACCTAGCTTCGGAGAAGCCGATGACGACGGCAACAGCCTAGTGTGTACTAGGTATGGATGGCAGACACCATCATGTAAGTCCTGATCTCCTAAGGAGAGTGTCATCAAGGATGCTAAGCCAGACTTCGACGTCGGTCCACTCTTTAGTGGGTAGCCGATAGTCAACCGTGACGCCACGGGGTTACTAGGTAGCATAAGCTAGCGACAATCTTTTCAACCGACATGTGGGAGCGTGACCCACCTCCGCGGGGCGGAGACTTTGTGAGCAGTAGGTTGGACGGCAGGCAGTGGTGGTTCGAATCCACTCGGCGAAGAGCCGACGCGGTGAAACTCGCCTGACGACGTAGGGATTGCTAGAGTTCGCAGTGGTAGTGCATAGGGGTGCAACCCGAAATATGCTGTGTCGAGCGCAGCCCTAGTATGAGTCGCCTACAGCCCGGTATGAAGTAGGAATGGCCGAAATGCATCAGCAATGTGGAGCCCGTGGTCTTAACCACACCTCCAGAGTAAGTCTCTCTCAAGAGCAAGTCCTTTACGTATCCTCCTTCTGAGGGAGGACCGACGGTTCACTAGGTCTAATGCTGGACAACCGTGAGCATTGGTCTGCAGCGAAAGGTATAGCCTTCGCGTAACAGAACGTCACCTTATTGGTTGTTGGACAGCTACCGAGTAGAAAGAAACTGGTTGGATGAATACGCCAATCAAAGATTGGTAAGGGCACTGCCGATAGTCCATCGGTGGGTGTCAATCTTCCGACATCGGAAGGAACCGAAGTAAGAACTACTGTGATGTAGCCCAATTAGGCTAGATAGCAATCACGACAAAAGCCGTCAACCTGTGGTGAACAGGTCCCGTGTAGGGAGCGAGGACGTGGGTGAATTGCGTAGTCAAGAGAGCCTTCTATGAACATCCAGTGAGACAGCGTTCACGTCGGTATCAAAACAGAAAGCAGGGTTAACGACCCACTTCTGAAACGGATTACTTGCATACGCTCAACAGGCGGTGAGACCGAAGTTGAGACAAATGGCGCAGGAGGTCTGCGAAGGAAAGCCTCTATACGTAAGTCGCCTTGCATGAATGTCCACGAACCCGCAACAAGAGCGCGCCGGATTAGCGTGCTAGCATGTAGAAAGAACGAGCTTAGGAACCAGACACACCTAACCCACAGACGTAACTCTAGCAGGAGGAACACGCCATGTGCGTCATGAACACTGTGTCACGAATTCTGAAATATCTCGCGCGGTTCGAGCGTCCACCTTAATCTTATTAGGGTGGGAGCGCAAACAAGTAGCCAAAGTAGATAAAACTTACTGAGCTACGTGTCAGCTCCCACCTACCCAAAAAGGAGTACGAACATGAAGGCAGAAACACTGTTGTTGGAGCTGCTCTTCGATAAACTAAAGACGGCTCCGACTAAAGAGAAGAAGACCCGTAAGGGTGAGCTGACGCTGAAAGAAGTCATCAAGGTCCTGCGTCAGGTACCGGAATTCAAGGAAGACCTTGACAAAGCTCTCAAGGCTTTGGAGAAGAAAGACGAAAAGAAGGGTCGCCTGACCCTTGTCCAGAAGTACATTCTCTGGACCATCGCCGCTGCCACCGTTCCACCGGTTTACATTCTGGTGATGGGTGCGCTGTTCCGAGCGATGACCTCCCACTAAGCATTAGGCCCTGACAAGTGCGATGGTAGCACTGCCACTAGTTGGCATGACGCGGTTCGAATCCAAGGCAGGGCCGTTGAAAGATTAAAATGAGACTAATAGATTGGCAGTACTGTCCGAAATGGCATCTGTCTTATTTCAAAGAAGTTAATAGTTACAACGAATATTCTTGGTGGGAATATTGGATTACGGTAGGTCCTATACAAACAAGATGGGGTGGTAAGCCTTGGATTAATCATTTAATACGTTCTCCCCAATACCAAGAAGCAATTAGAAAAATACTCTTAGAAGATTTACAGTGCCAAACATTGAAACACTAATACCAGACATACAAAGGTTTCTAAAAGAAAATGACGGAACAGGTTGGTTTACCGGAGACGTGGCAGAGACGTACGCCAAGGAAGTCACCCTCCAACTCGAACGAGCGTTCGGAACAAGAAAAGGCGTACCTAGACTTCGTCTCAGCCAGATGGGCCCAAAGTGCCCATGTCACTTGTGGCACTCGATACATTCCCCACTTCTTGCTGAGCCCCTGCAACCTTCCGCAGTGGTCAAGTTCACTTTTGGACACCAAATAGAAGCAATGGCCATCACATGGGCTAGAGCATGTGGACACGAAGTAACAGGAGAGCAAGATGAACTCACTCTCGACGGCATCAGTGGTCACAGAGATTGTATCATTGACGGGTGTTTGGTTGATGTTAAATCTACTTCCACTCTTAGCTTTCTCAAGTTCAAGGATAAGCTCCTTGACAAAGTGGACCCGAATGGTCGTCCTTACGACGGTTTTGGCTATCTGGATCAACTTGACGGCTATCTTGCAGCTTCGATTGACGACCCTTTACTCCGCGTTAAGGATCGAGGATATATTCTCGCTATTGACAAACAACTAGGACACATGTGTTTATATGAGCATACTTACCGCCCAGACCATATTAGAGAACGCATCGCAGCTTACAAAGCTATCGTCGCTCTTGATCGACCTCCATCTTGCACTTGCGAAACAGTACCCGACGGCCAGTCCGGAAACATTAAACTGGGCGTTACAGCAAGCTATAGCCCATTCAAATATATCTGTTTCCCGAACCTTCGAACCTTCCTCTACTCCGACGGGCCCCGTTATCTTACGAGGGTTGTCCGCCGCCCCCAACGCAGAGACGGAAGTTTCATAACAGAAGTAGACAAACACGGCAAAGTCGTGTATAATAACTAACCTCCCAAGAAAGAAGGAAGAATAATGAAAAACGTAGAAAATACTTACTCCATTAATACCGTTAGCAATGGCTTTATTGTTAACAAGACTACAGAGACTGAGACGCAGAACGAAGATACTTTTAGTAATTCGTATAGCTCCGAGACTTATGTCTTTACCTCTTGGGACGACGTCCTTAAGTTCCTGAAAGAGAATGAGCCAAAAGACTAAGGCTTTAGAGATGGGGACTGCTAAACCCAGTCCCCGATCTCGTCATCTAATTAAAAGATTTGGCATAACAGAGGAACAGTATGATGTCTTACTACGGGAACAGGAAGAACGCTGTGGCGTATGTCGACGAAAAGCTAGCGAATTCAAAAGCAGGCTCTGTGTTGACCATGATCATTGGACGGGACAAATTCGGGGACTTCTTTGCACATACTGTAATCGACGAATTGTCGGACGTCACCGCCTTGGAAGCGGACACGAGTTACTTAAGGCAGCGTATGAATACCTCACAAAAGAATACCCAGGATGGATAGTACCACCTAAGATTAAGAAGAAGCGTAGAAGGCGTAAGAAGAAATGACGTATTTATTTATTGGCAATGGAATTATAATGGCCTTATTTACCGTAGGGGTATTTACACTTACGTGAACTACGACCGAGTACTTGAGGTTTATACCCTTGAGGATATACTAGAATTAAACGATAAGACTACTGAAGATTGCCTAGAGTTCTTAGTTGAGGAAGGCTTCGTAGAGTTGCCTAAGATTAAACCATTAGATTTCGATGATTAAGAAACACCACCCGCACAACAGACGTGAGCGGATGCAGCTAGAGGCTGCAAAGAAAGAACGTAATGCCAAGAAAGAAAGTGCCTACGTTAGGCGACGAACTTCCGAACTCGAAGAGAAGGAAGCAGAAGATGCCATTCGGGAAGAAGCTAACCAATCTACTCGGTGAAGAAAAGACTATTGAGATTGCCCGCTCTCAGTTCGACGCCGCAGTGTTAACCTACCTTTCCGCAATCAAGGTCGTCAACTACGATGCTGACGACGTATTCTCCTTGGAGTATTTTCCGGGCGAGAAGTCTGACAAAACAGTCAGGCTGAAAATTATGAAAAGGAAGGAAGTGTAAATATTGGTACGGACGGATAGGAATTACGCAAAGGAAACTGCGTATGAGAACAGACCTGAGCAAGTTAAGAGACGTGTCGCTCGTAACAGAGCAAGACGAAAAGCAATGCGTGCAGGCCGTGTTCGTAAAGGGGACGGTAAGGAACTTGACCATGTTGGATATCATCGGACTGGCAGTCTTGACCGTGTTCCAACAAGAGTTGTTTCGCGTTCAGCGAACCGAAGACGACAACCCCCAAGAAAGGGTTGACAAGTCTGAAGACTAGTAGTAGTATAAACTAAATCACATCAGAAAGACCAAGTAAGATGAATACAGTACAAGTCAAGGTGGCAGAGACCATCGCGAATATCGCACCCAAAGTTGAAGACAAAGTCGTAGACGTTCTCGTTGAACGTGAACTCAAGCGACGGAGTGATGCCCTTGTTTCGGCAATGGATAAACTTGATAAAATGGAAAAAGAACTGTCGAAGATTAAGGCAGACCAGATTTCGTTTGATGAAGATGGTAAGATTGTAAGCCAGACTTTCTCCAAGGCCAAGAAGGAAGAGAAGGACAAGCTCTCCCAGAAGGTCCAGAAAGCAACCAACGCAATCAATAAGGCCCTAGAGAAGGGTGAATTCGGTGACGTCTACAACATCGACAAGGCTGGAGACAGTCAGAAATCTGATCGAGACGAAGATCAGGGAGAGACTTCCTGAAGTCCTTCTCGACAAAGCCGTAGTTCGACACTGTAATAGGAACGGTGAAGACTGTAATTGTAATCATTGTTGTCATAAACGATGGCTTACTTATACTATCCGAAATGTTCCTGTAGACCATACAATCCGATGGATACGGTCGGAGTCTACATACGGTTTCCCTAATGGTTATTATCAATTGTGGGATAAACAAGCCGTACAAAGAGAAGAACTACGACAACAAGGACGTCTAAAACTAGACGAACTTAAACAAGAAATACTATAGGTTTTTACAAACCCAAAAAGGAAAGACATGAACGAACATGTTGAACTATCTAAAGAACCTTTGGACGAGGTTTGTCACGTGGCTGAACGAGCCGGCGGAGACAGTCCTCTTTTCTTCCAAACAGACGACGACTACCCAGTCGATCCCCTCGATGATTTCCCCGAAATCAACGCCTTCGGAAGCGCCAGTGCGCTCGACGAAGCGGAGAGGCTCGAAAGAGAACGTCTCAGTCGTCAAGACGGAAACGTCTGAAGTTAAACTGCCGCTGTAAAGCGGATACTTGGAGGGACGAGCCGAGTACAACCCCTTGGTGTCCCTCTCTTTATCGGATACTAAAATGACGCCCAAAGAAATATACAATCGCAATGTTCAAGCTTGCAAAAACGAGATAGAATTCGTAGATGCTATGTTGAATGCTAAACGAGCTATGGTTGCAGCTGATAACTGTACCATGATTAACATACCTACAACTTGTGACCCCGGTCACACTCATACTATAGACACTTGCAAATCTGCGTGTCCTCCATATAATTATAATTCAGGCATTAAACATCTTGCCTATATGGAGCAATTACTACAAGAAGGTGAAAAACCCATGTGTTACAAAAACTCCCCCATGACCGCTTCGGTCAATGTCGCTGCTCTGGCTCAGCCCACTGTTGAGATGACGCAGCGCGATTTCTTTTCGGATCGTATCCGTCAGGAAACCAATCGCATCGAGCGCGAAGTTCTTCGTCCCCAGTTCTTCATGGACGCTGACGATGAACCCCGTAATGCCCTTGCTCTGATCGAGAAGATCAAGGCTGAGGATTACACCCTCGATCCCAACGCCGTTGAGCGTATCAAAGAGTCCACCGATGGTTACTGGGGTGCGACTTGGGGCATCCGTTGGGGCAAGAACAAGCCCGACAGCAAAGGCTTCAATGAGGCTCGCAAGGCCCTGAAGCAGGCTGCCCAGGATGTCATCGACGAAGCGACCCTGTCGCCCGCCGACAAGCTGCTCAGTCTCCTGAACGACTTCCGTAACTGGAAGTACGTGGGAAACGAGAAATCGACTTCGTCCAAGAGCAAGTAAACGCTTACCCCTTCCTTGAAGGGTACTACGGACGTAAGTCAGAATTCCCTACCAAAAAGTAGGCAAACGAAAACCCCCTTCGGAGAAATCCGTTGGGGGTTTTTTCGTGCCTGTGATAGGTGAAATGTCTTATTTGGGTTTTACTTTGGGTTTTACGTACTTCTTTAACTTAGGATCATATGTACCGTAAGCAGTTGTCATGTAAGCTTCGTCTGTATTTATGATTTGTTTATTACCTGGAGTATCTTCAGTCCAAGTCGGGTAAGTTCTCCGGCGCTGGGCCTCGGTCATGAGAACCCTAGTATCTACGTTCCTAGCTTCTACTTCACCAGCCATACGCATATAGTATTCCAAGGCCTGAGCATTTGCTGCTTTGTGGTATTCGTTATACTTTTCAATTAAGAAAGTAAGGTGTTTTCTTTCGGCGTATTCGATATCATCTAGATGTCCAGTCTTTGCTTTTTCGTATAGTTCATTCAGTCTTTTAGCAACGGGTTTAATATCTTCAGCTAATCTAAGTTGGAAGTCTTTACCTGCCTGACCGGGAGCTGCACCCTTGGCAAATCCTTCAATGTCTTGAATGGCATGCTGGACTTCGTGCATCAATGTACCTTTATCCGTTTTGTAATGGGGTCCTATGACTATCTCGTTATTTCTAACATCCCAATGGGCAGACGTATGGGTTTCATCATAGACTACTTTGATATTCTTTAGTTCAGGGTAAGCCTTATAGAGTTCATCGTGCTTAAGGATATCTTGGAGGTCCTTAACCCTTTGACCGGGGTAGCGTTCTATAGGAGTATTCATAGCCTCTTCAGTAGTCATAGTACTGAAGTGCTTATTGTCTCCACGGGGTTTAGTAGTGTCTACCCAATTAGCATCGAACTTAGCTTTACTGTCGTCTATTTCATACTTCCATCGACCTTCGGCTCCTTTGAACCAACCAGTCTTACGAAAGATGTCATCTGTGGGTACACCATTGGCAGCCATGACTTGAGCTTCGCCCAGACGAGCCCGATCATATTGCTTTGCCTTGACACCAATGAAGGAACCAAGAGTTCCATCAGCCATCTTGGCAGCTACAGGAGCAGGACCCAATACAGCTACGCCGGCTAGATCAAAAGCACGTTCTATGCCTTGTGGAGACATAGGATCAATCTTACCACCGTAGACATCCCCGGGGAGCTTGAAGGCATTCTTAACTGTCTCGTAGAATCCAGTCAAAAGCTTCTTATCGTCTTCCCAGTTAGGGCCACTCATCATAGCTTTAACAGGGTTGACAATACTCAATCTAGACAGGAAATTTGATATTGGACCTTTTTCCGGTACCTGACTACCCTCTGCTGGTTTTAACGCATCAGCGGGCTTCTCTGGGCTTCCTAGAGAGGTTTTAAATCCGATCTCTAGTCCCATTCCGGTACTAGGAGTAGTTTCTATGTCATCCAGCTGTTGATCTTGTAAGAACTTATTGGGATCGACGACCATCTTGTTGTCGCCCGGATCTGTACCGGGTTTAACAAATGGGTCCCCTTCACCTTCTGACTTAGTGATATAAACACGCTTTAGCTCAGGCGGAATATTAGGATTGATGTGTGCCTCGAAGGCAGCCTCATCCTCGAATACCTGTCCGTCGTAAGCTATCTGTGGCTGGGTCATTTACTACCTACGCCACTCCGAAGTTTCATCAAACCAATCTGCTGTAGCATCTGGAAGGGAATACCATCAACCTTAGTCAAAGCTTCTCGTCCACCGATGTCAGCAATACTCTTCAGTAAGAAGGCATTGACATCTGCACCGCTGGCTTCAGCGATGTTCTTGTAGTTAGCTAGATTTGAATTAATACGATTGAGGGAAGCTTCGGTACGCTTGAAGTACTGACCGGAAGCAGCAGAGACGTGGTATCCACGTTGAGCTTCCTTAAGACTGTCGGGTCTAGTGTCAATAGCTTTAAACCGTGAATTCTTGTCATCCCAACCTACCTTGACGTTGGCATTCTCAGGGATGTTCTTAAGGTCTTGGACCTCTCTACCGATGAGTTCAGTACCGAGAGTTTCCTTAGCCCAATTGACGTAGTTAGTCCAAATCTCTGGTTTGGTCTCACCAAGCTTCTTAATAGTAGCCGTCATCTCTGGAGAAGTAAACTTCTGGAAGACAGCATTCTGGCCTTGGATCTTACGATTAGGATTGGTAGGATCGACAGCATCTACGTTGAGCTTAGAGATAAAGCCACGATTGTTGGGATGGAAAGCAGCCAAGGCAAGGTTAGACCGAACTTCGTCTGGAGTATCCTTGTCAGAGATCTTAGTGATCATATTGGTAATAGTTGCGTTGACTTTGTTGTCATTCATACCCTTAGCCTTGAACTCATCAAACATATCGTTGAGTGTCGTAGGCATACCAGTAGTACGCATGTTGGTCTGGCTCGCAATCTCCGACATCCACCTTTCTGCGTAGGCAGAGTAATGTTGAGGAAGACCAGACTTAATAAGATCAAGGTTGAACTTCTGGAACCACTGTTCACCACCGATCTCACGTAGGACCATCATCTGCCTCATGGCAGGACCGACCTTGGAGTTCTGTAGGAGCTGCATAGTATCATCTTCAGTCTGAGACTTAATAGCCTTAGCTGTTCTGTAGATACCACCGAAGTCTTTGTTGTAGACACGATCGTTAAGGGTTTCTAGCTGTTGAAGGCTTGCGTCGATACGCTTGTTGACTTCATCGGCACCTAGGATCTTAGTGATGCCGTGTTGGTCAGCATCCTTCTTCATCTGTACTCTCAACTGAGCACGATGGTCTGCGATCTCCTGTCCGAGTTCTGCGAACCTATTAGCAGGGATAGCACCAGCCTTGACTTGAAGGTCAAGCTTGCTTGCATCCTCAGCAGAGTTAATACCCATACGTCCAAGCATCTGGTCTACGGATCTACCAACGACCATACCGAAGGCAGCATCTGCACCTCGGGAGGCTTGGTATTCTACTTCACCACGAGAGAGCTTGGTATCGTTAATCTTAGCAGCACGCATCTTGAGTTCTTGATCTTGGCGCTCATAAGGAGCAGCCCAGTTAAGAACGTCTTTATCTTGTATCTGACCAGCCTTGAACTTCTGGTATACATCAGGAGCATTAGGGTAACCCTGACGCTGGAGTATGAAACTCTCAATCTTGCTTTGGCCTTTGTTGGCAGCAGCCGCAGCTCGGTTGATATCTCCGACGAGAGAGTTAATGTAAGCGTTAGCAGGATTGACACCAGTCACCTTAGCGAACTGGTCGTCAATCTCCTGACGAAAGCCGGGGTACCTTGCCCTAAGGTCCTTGGCTTCCGCCAGTAGACGAGCTTGGTAATAACTATTGCTAATCTTACCAGCATCTCTTGCACCAGTGAGGCTGCCGAGTCTATCGGGTAGACCTTCGACTTCACCGGGGGTTTCATCATCTATAGCTTCAGCTCGAGCATCTAAGAGATTCTTGACACCTTTACCTGCTTTTACAGTCTCGAGGTATTCAGTATAACTCTGTCGTTCTTTATTGGCTACGTCGTAGACACGGTCTTCGATATCTTTCTTGACCATCTGGACACCAGCCTTGCCCATGAAGTCAGCGATACCAACGACGCCTGCGAATAGATCACCGTAGGATTTCATAGCATGACCTTCTGCTTGCATATTATACGCAGCAGCTTGGCCTTCGTACTCGGCGGACTTATCCCCGATCTTCTGACCTTCAGGCATAATTCTATTCTCTTCTACACCACGAGGTTTTAGACTATCAGGAACATCAATTGCTCTAGATCGGTTCTCATAGTTGGGGTCATTTGTAGGCTGTATGGCTGGATTAAAGGGGGCCATTTATTCTCCGTTCTGCTTGTCTTGTATTAGCATTGATTTCCTTGCAGCTCCCATTCTGTCTTTACGTAAGGCATCGGGAGCTTTCTTAATGTAGAAGTCGAAGTTCACTTTACTTAGAACGGACTCATTGTCATTAATAGCTTTGCTTACGAGGTTGTTATATCTATCTTCTGGGTACCCCCCAATTGCCAGCCATGCTGAAGCTCTTGTGAAGAACTTCTGAGCGAGCTGAGGGTTGTCGTCCTTCTGTGCAAGGACACCTCTACGGAATTCTTGTCTAAACCGGGATTCGACTTCTTGTTCATAGTTCTTCTGATCCTTGAGACTATTAGTCATAGTCTGGATATCATTGATACGAGTATCCTTCAGTCCAGTGACTGCAGAGAAGACTGCATGCGCACCAGTAGAGTCAGCGAGGTAGGCATCCTTCTTGGATATCCACCGTCCTGTGTTCACAGCCGCTATAGTTCTATAAGCTGTATTAACCGAAGAGATTTCTTTGAATACATCAACGAGGTCTTCGGTGACTACTGGAAAGACTTCTTGGTCTCCCTTGGCCATACTGATCATAGCTCGGAGGAAGCCATCAGATTGTTCAATAGTACCTTTGACTAGACCGTAGGCAGGACCACCAACTATGTCTAAGAAACCCTTATCTGATTTGTTGAGACCACCAAGGAATTCAAAGCCTTTAGTGCCGAACCTAGATCCGACGTCGAACCATGTACCTGAAGATGGATCACCCTTACCTGTTGCAATGGCACCAAGTGCCGATACGACACCCTCCATAGCTGTACTAGAGAAGAAGTTATCTCCAACGACATACGGTTCACCGTATTCACCAGACATTGCCTTCTTACGAACGAAGTCAGAGAAGGGAACTCCTGTAAGGCCTACGCCCATGGGTAAACCATATAAGAGCGAGTTCGTAGCGAACATACTGAACTTTTCTTTCGGAGTTAACCGATTGGAAAGCATCAGCTCCATCAGACGGATCTGGTAGGTATAGAACTGAGTAGGAATACTCAGGATACCTGTATGGAGTTTTGAAGAAGACGCTCTGGACATATTGATGTTCAGTAGATCAGCCCTCTGTAGGATAGCTGCCCTCTGGGCATCGGTAATACGTCCCGTGGGATTTGCTTCACGGAACTCTTTGAAGGCTGTGTACCAAGCACCGTAGCGCGAGTTACGCTCACCTTGTTTGAAGAAGAACTGTCCCCAATCGAGGAAGGTCCTCCCCTGACTGTCAGAGATGAGCTTCTGGTTCATTGGGTTATCAAGTGCAGCGTACTCACCACCGGGATTACCAAATCCAGTCTTACGGAGTTCGTGGAAAGCTTCAGTGAATTCCCCAGGCTTCCATTTAGCTGTGCCTGGGAGATTGAATTTACTAGCAAGATCATCTAGATGTTTGATGATCGCAGGGTTGGAGTTAACCGAACTCCAGAAGTGGAGTTGTGCACCCAGCGTACCTGGAGAAGCGTATTTGTATCCTGCGATACCAAGTATGTTCGAGTAGTTACCAGCTTGGACTATGAACTGAGGTATATTAAATAAACCCAGCTTGGCATTGAAGGTCACTGCTCTCATGAAGGCAAAGGGATCTTTGATTGTAGGTAAGAGCCACTCTTGTGTGAGGACAGCACCTTTAGGACCTGCTTTTTCGTACATGTAATCCGAAAGCTTCTGGGCGTAGCTATGGAGCTGAGCGTCCAGATCTGAGGGTTGTCCAACGAGTTGTTCGATATGAAACTTCGCCGCGTCCAGTCTTGCCGTGGTGTTCTTATCTGCATTGGCTTTCCACTTACCTTCTCGGAAGTAGTACATTGGAGAATGACGGATTTCACTATCCCGGGCTTCCATGAAGGTAGAAGCTTGCTTAAGCCAGTGTTCTACAGCCATAGTCTTGTAGTCATCCATGTAATTGCTTTTGACAATACGGGATAACCCACGGTTCATGGTAGTAACTGGGTCTACAACTTTTGCAGGACTAATACTGTAAAGAGGATTGCCGCGAGTACCCTTATCCTCCAAGGCAAGCATTTCCCATGCATCTCGTTCTTGTGAATATTCAACTTGAGCCTGTCTAGCTAAGGAACCTTCTTTGGTTCCGTCACGGAGAGATGTCTCGAGTGAGCCGGGTTTACGGTATTGACGCTCGAGGTTCTTATCGATGTTAATTAGTTTGTCACCACGTCTTACGAGATGAATTTCTTGGTCTAGGGAAAGCTGAGCACCACGGTAGGAACCATCAGCAGCCTTACCGGGAGTGAACCATTCTTTGACGGTCTCCCAAGGGATGTGGAGGTTCTGGTCGGAGTATTCCTTAGCTTGTGTATCGTTCTTACCCTTAAGGTACTTACGGACTTCATTGAGGTGCTTAGCAGCGTCCTTACCTACCTTCTGTAGCTGGACAGCCATCAGGGTAGTATCACCTTCATACCAATGACGATCACCTACTTTATCGTAGGAAATTTTAGCTTGCTTGAGGTAGAAGTCATAGTCGTACTCCATGTGTCCACCACCCCGACGAGGGATGTGGTTCCAATCGAGTTCTCTGGTTTCTAAGTCTTTGGCAAGTACGAAGCGCACACGGAGGTCTTTGATATTACCATAGCCATTGAGCACACGTAGTTCAGGGTTATAGACTTCAACGAGTTTGTATTCACCCTTAGCTATTAATTCATTCCATTCCTGCTTGTCCTTAAGAGACATCTTAGCAAGGTCCATGGCATGCTCTTCACCATGCTTACCTACGACTACGATACTGTCTGAAGCACCCGGGAGCTTGGGTCTAAGGACACCACTGAACTCTTGAGAAGCCACACGGTTACCTTCAGCATCCTTGGAGAAGACCTTTACAGTCTCGGCTCCAACTCGCTGTTGGTTACGGTGTTCTGCGATGTTTCTGAAGACACGATCAATCTCCATACCTCGTTTGAATTCGAAGTAAGCTACGACTTCATCTTCGTCGGGCAGACGATGTACCCACTGCTGGTAGTACGTCTCCATATCCGAAGGGGATTTAAAGAAGTAACCTTTCTTAGTAGCATCTAGTGTATCAGGAAGTTCCTGAGCATTCTCGAGGACCTTGACAAACTCGTCCCACTTCTGACGCTTCTTGCTAAATCTGGCTGGCGCAGCTGACGATATCTTTTGTAATGTCGGACTGTTCTCGACCAAGATCTTAAATAATTCCGATGGAGCATACGTGACAGCCAATCGGTTCTGTCGCTCAGCCAAGGAGAGTACATCTTCAGGTGTCCTTGCTTTACCTAATATAGAGTTTAAGAAACGCTGTACAGGTGAATTAGGTACTTTAGTATTGTCTGTTTGGGCTATTAATTGTCTTATGAT
>Ga0134127_10000832_pt1 | contig 25092 bp, 19 predicted proteins | sample KB31753_FD_96459 | JGI IMG/M metagenome (GOLD analysis project Ga0134127, IMG submission 96459) | Terrestrial soil microbial communities with excess Nitrogen fertilizer from Kellogg Biological Station, Michigan, USA - KB3-175-3 | ecosystem: Environmental > Terrestrial > Soil > Unclassified ... | reverse complement strand
CGTGACCAGGCTCGCCAACAACAATTGCAACAGCGCCAGCAGCAAGCCGATCAGCAGGCACGTCAGCAACAAGCGGCCCAGCAGGCTCAACAACGCCAGCAACAGCAAGCTGATCAGCAGGCACGTGACCAGGCTCGCCAACAACAATTGCAACAGCGCCAGCAGCAAGCCGATCAGCAGGCACGTGACCAGGCTCGTCAACAACAATTGCAACAGCGCCAGCAGCAGCAAGCCGATCAGCAGGCACGTCAGCAACAAGCGGCCCAACAGGCTCAACAACGCCAGCAACAGCAAGCCGATCAGCAGGCACGTCAGCAACAGGCGGCCCAGCAAGCTCAACAACGCCAGCAGCAACAAGCCGCTCAGCAACAACGCGCTCAGCAGGCTGCACAGCAACGCGCCGCTCAACAACAGGCCGAACAACAACGCCGGCAACAGGCCGAGCAACAAAGGCAACAAGAGCAAAAGAAAAATAATCCGCCTAACCAGCGTTAACGGATAATTTGACTTTCTGAATAGCATCCGCGGATACCCCGGGTGCTATTTTCTTAACTTTTACTTGAAATTATATTAAATCGATTAAGAGGAAACCAATGTGCAGTAAGCTTGTTACATCTATATGGATTACAACGTGTATTTATTAGCCACAGACCCGAATAATCCCTGCAGGGATATTATTCATTCGCGCGATACGAACCTGAAGATCCGGGTTGTTTGTCTTGACAACGACCAATTTTCCCCTAACAAAAACGAGATACAGCTATACGGATATGCCCACGGCAAATTGTATGCGTTTGAAACCATTCATATAACGGGCGAAGACGCACTGGACGTGGTTGGCGCGATCCAATGGTATGCCGATTATATAGACTTTCCGGAAATGGAAATACTACCCGACGACCCGCGCTCGGGCCAGCGCGTGGCTAAAGTGAAGCAATAAATTGAAATCGCATCGTTCGTCAATGCTCATACTAACAGGCGCATTGTATTACAGGCAAAACACGCGAAGAAATGAATAATTTTTAAATCATGGCCAAGCCATACAGTACAATCATAATAGCGACAATAAAAACGATCACCGATACTCCATAAAATGTAGTCCACCTCAGCCAGAGTATAAATTGCTTTATCATTAGCAGGATAGGATCATTGGTGTCCTTTAAAAACAGCTCACTGTTTTTTTTGTCGCGTTCTGCATTCATTCTTCTTTCTTCCGCGTAATGGAAGCGCCCCGGGTCAAGCAGCGTATCGCAATTGGGGCATTTTTCATCTATTTTACATGTCCATTCGCACCACTTGCCGCAAACGGGACATTTTATTTCACTAAGCTGACTCATAACGGATTATATTAAAACTATACTATTGGACTATAACAATAATGGCCGTTTTAAATGGTTTAATATTTTAGGGGATAGTATGATTCAGTATCTTCTGGCCTACTCAAATTTACAAAATAACATTATGGAAATCAAAGAATTGGCGTGAGATTTTCTTGCAAAAAGTGTGTTTGGTGATAACCGCAATAAAGGCTTAAAAGCACCCCTCGGTAAAACTTGTCGTGAAAAAATTAAATTTATTTTTGAAGAACCGGCTATTGCGCTATATTTGCAATCCCAAAACGAAGGGAGCTTAGCTCAGCTGGTTCAGAGCATCTGCCTTACAAGCAGAGGGTCACTGGTTCGAACCCAGTAGCTCCCACATTGAAAAGCCTCTTAGAGTAATCTTAGAGGTTTTTTATTGCCCTCAATTTCCTATTCCTTCAAAGTGGGTGTGGATCCGCTGGGGAGGGTGTCGCTCTATATCACCACCACCTATAAAAAAATGCAATGTTTGAGCCCCATTGGTGTTCATGCCTGTTCTGCAAAAAATAATTCATTTTTTATTTTGGTGTGCTTTTTGACGTTTTCTGCAAGAGAAAGTCGGTGGTTTGTCATTTCATTTTAAATTCATGGTTAGCCCGTACTATTGTTATTACGAGCCCGTTTAAGGTTGATTCACGAAAAATATTAAAAGATGAAACTATTATTTTTGATCCTGTTTAACTTATATAGCGCACCGGTTACCTGGCTTGGCAATTTTAATGAAGCCAAAACCGAGGCTGCCAAATCGCACAAGCTTATCCTGGTTAATTTTTCGGGCTCAGACTGGTGCGGCCCGTGCATCAGGGAACGTAAAGAGATACTGGAATCAGCAGCGTTTGAAAACTTTGCGTCTGAACACCTGGTATTGGTTCGCGCAGATTTTCCCCGGCAAAAGAAAAACGAACTGAGCAAGGAACAGGTAAAGCTGAACGAAGCTTTAGCCGATAAATATAATGCTGAAGGTAAATTCCCGTATACCCTGCTTATGGATGAAAACGGCAAGGTATTAAAAGTTTGGGATGGTTTTCCGGGTGTTTCGCCGGAGGTATTTGTGGCGCAAATAGCGGCGTTTGATCGCAACACAACTACCTCGCAGGTAAATTAACTTCTCAAACTATTTCGGTGTTTTATTTCGATCCGGAACGAGATAAAAAGCAACTTTTTTGAAAATTTTATCGCCAATTCTGAAAAACGCGCAGAAAACAATACGCAAAAATCACCTGTGATTACATTTTCATCGATAAAACCGGTGAGTTTTCCGGTAACGTTCCCGGAAAAAATTTAATTTAAAGTAAATCCGGCTTAGTGTAACATTTACATCACCAGGTTGCGAAAAAAACCTATCCTTTTAAAATTCGCGATAAAAATTACAGATTAACCAACGTGCAACTAAGTGCAAGTTAATTGCTATTGAGTTAATATCTACATCGATCCACCTTTTGCACATTTATTTAAAATTTTACTAAAAATTAATTTGCAACTATCGATCATAGCTGTATATTAGTTTCAGCGAAACATCATAACGCTGATCATAAACCAACTAATACCTAATACCCCTACTCTGATTAAATTAAAAGGAAATTGATAGCGGCCGCAGAACGTTACCGGACAAGCTTTGCCTTGTGCAAGTGAAAGGTTTTTCTGGCGGTCGTATTTACCAAAGTCAGTTATTTCTCCGGGAACGTTCCCGGAGATGCCAGCCGAGTAATACCAACTAATATATACCAAATATTAAAACCAACAATTATGAAAAAACACATGTACCGGTTAACGCAGGCTTCGCTTGGCCTGGCATTGCTATTGGCTTTTTCGCAATGCAAAAAGAACAGCGTAGCTGAAAATACGCCACTAACGATCAAGCACATTGCGAATACAAGAGCGGTTCCAGGCCCCGGCGGCGGCGTTTTAATGCAGGCCTTTTACTGGAACACGACGGCAGGTTCGTGGTGGACCACTATTAACGGAAAGATCCCTGCGTGGGACGCTGCCGGTATATCCGCCATATGGCTGCCGCCTGCTACCAAAGGACAAAGCGGAGCTTCCAGCATGGGTTACGATCCCTATGATTACTTCGACTTTGGCACCTACAACCAAATGGGTTCGACGGTCACACGTTTTGGCGACCTAACTGCGCTCAATACTTTAATAAGCACGGCCCACAGTCATAACATGCAGGTATATGCCGATATGGTATTAAACCATTGCAGCGGGGGCAGTTTAGAGGCAAATCCATACACCGGCACGAATACTTATACCAAGTTTACGCCGCTCTCGGGTAAATTTAACAGGAGCTACAGTGACTTCCACCCCAATAACATTCATGCGTCAGACGAAGGTTCGTTCGGCGGTTTCCCCGATCTTTGCCACGCCCAGGCAAACGTTTCCAACTGGATCTATAACGCCACGTACAGCATGTCGAGATATTATAAAAACACCATGCATTATGATGGGTGGCGTTTTGACTATGTAAAAGGTTTCGGCGCATGGGTGGTTCAAAATTATGTAAACAGCGTAGGTGGTTTTGCGGTGGGCGAAGACTGGGACGGAAACGCATCAAATTTACAGGGATGGGTTAACGCCACCAATCGCACCTCGTCGGCCTTTGACTTTGCTTGCTTTTACGCCATGCATGCTGCGTTTGACAGTAACGATCTCACCCAATTAAACAGTGATATGTTATTGAAAAGAGACGCCGCGAAAGCAGTGACCTTTGTATCAAACCACGACACGGACATTATTGGCAATAAATATTCGGCTTATGCTTACATTATGACACATGAAGGCTATCCCTGCGTATTTTATAGCGATTATGAAACCTGGCTCGACAAAAACCGGATGAATAACCTTATTTGGATACATAGAACACTTGCGGGAGGTACAACTACCAACCTGTGGTCGGCCAGCGATCAATATATCGACCGGAGAAACGGATATGGCGCCGCACCCGGAGTGATCGTATATTTTAACGGGACCGATTATTGGCAGCAACAATGGGTAACCTCCAACTGGGCGAATAAACAAATTAAGGAGTACACCGGCGCGTCGGGATGGGTGCAAACTGTAGCCGCCGATGGCAGGGTGCTTATCCAGGCTCCGCCGCACGCTTATTCGATCTGGTCGATAACAGGCTATTAATGATGACCCTTTGGTTGAAGATGTGCATCGCAAATGCATATCTTCAACCATTTAAAACAATGCGCCAAATAATGAAGTTTGTTTTTTTATTCGCCTTTCCTGTCATTCTTTTATGGAGCTGTAACCGCCAGGATAAAAATACAGGCCATAATCCAAATGAATTAACCTATAAATCCGGTGACATTGTGACCGGGGTTTTGCCGGTGACGTTAACCCTTGCAGGAGATATGGCTACCGGCGCATTGTCCGGCCAGCTAAAGCTTGAAAACACCGGCTCTAAACCAATTGATATACAGGAAATAGTTATTGCTACAAGCGAAGGCACCCGGTCGGCGCCCGATAGCGGTAATATATCCTTTTCGATACAGCCTGGAAGGGACAGCATATTGTCTTTAAGGTTCCACCCGATAAACGACGGCAATTTATACCGTATTGCCGGGATGCGCGGTAGCATGAAACCTGCTTATAATGTTTCGATTACATATAAAACGGAAGGCGATGCCAATTTAATAACGTCGGTTGTAAACTCGCAAGCCGATAAAGGCGAGTATGCGGCCTATTGCTATAAATACAAACATGCCATAACAGGATACTCATTTAACACTAAAGCGGGTTTTAACGGACAGGAAAAGAAATACCTGGAAACGCTACAACAGGGCGGCCAGCAGCCATTCGTGTATTTGAGTGAGCAGGAAATAGCCGTTTCCGGACTAAATTTTCGCTTACAGAGTTATCATTTAAAAGATACGCTTCACGCTGAACTATATATTCTTAATCACAGCGAATTTCCGATGAAAATAATCCCCGGCGCCTTTGATATTACAGGCGGCAAAACCGATGTGACTGGGGCGAAATTTATTGAGCTTGAAAAAATTTCAGGTTCGCAACAAAACCTATCCATGATGGAAAAAGGCGACAGGGTAGTGATCCATTTTAAAAAACCGATGAACATAAAAAATCCCGGAAAGGGGAACTTATCGCTGCACTTACAAAATGCGTTTATGCTTAGCGGCCGAAAAAACTTATTTAACGAAGATGTCCAGCTGTTGCCGGTAACACTTTAGTTGGCGGGTTAGCTGACAGTAACGGATTAAATGCTAATTTACGGCTTATAACTTTGTATGCCGGAACCGTTCAAACCCAAAAAATTATTCATTCAAGTAGCTGCTGCGTTCATATGCTGTTGCTGGTTTGCGGCGGTTAATGCGCAAAGCGCGACGCCCCGATTCAAGGTGATCGCTTTTTATACCGGGCGCAATGATAAAGCACATATCAGCTTTGTGCACGACGCCAACCAATGGTTCCCGAAAATGGCTGCCAAATATAATTTCAGCTATGACTCGACAAAAAACTGGAATAACCTGAACGCGCAGTTTCTTTCAGGATACCAGGTTGTTATTTTTTTAGATACGCGGCCGGATGATCCTGCCCAGAGGGCAGCTTTCCAAAAATATATGGAAAACGGCGGCGCATGGATGGGCTTTCATTTTTCGGGATTCGCCCTGACGCCGTCGGAATTTCCACAAAACTGGGACTGGTACCACAATAAGTTTTTAGGCTCGGGCTCATTCGTTAGCAATACCTGGCGGCCAACATCGGCGGTATTACGTGTGGAAGACCGAAAATTCCCCGCGACAAGGCATCTTCCCAAAACTTTCAAATCCTCGCCAAGCGAATGGTACCGGTGGTCGAACGACTTGCGGGACAACCCGGATATTAAAATACTATTATCCATTGACAGCACCAGTTTCCCACTGGGCACAGGCCCAAAACAAAGCGAAATATGGCACAGCGGCTATTACCCCGTGGTTTGGACCAATAAAAATTACAGGATGATCTACTTTAACATGGGTCACAACGATATGGACTATGAGCATAAGTACGACAATACCGATCGTACATTGTCCCATACGTTTGACAGCAAAATGGAATCAAAGCTGATTATTGATGCCTTGTTGTGGCTGGGAGGGAAAGGTCATTGATCATTGGGTCATCGGGTCATTGGGTCATTGGGTCATTAGCCTCACCCTATATCCCTCTCCAAAGGAGAGGGTCTTGATTATCAGCTCATTAAAGTTTCGTTCCAATTTAAATTAACTAACCTCTAATCTCCAACCTCCGTTCTCTAACCCACTAATTATTCAACCAGTACGTAAATTTAAACACAAGGCCGCGGTTTTTTACGAGGAAGGGACCGGGGAGATAATTATCCGTGTAAACGATGAAGAAATCGGATGCAGGCCGGTACCGCCACTGCAAGCGGGTGTTGATGTTGAAGTTTTTTGCCTGCTCGTTATATTGAAAAAAACCGGTAAGGAAAAACTTATTGGTCATGGTTACATCAACCCGGGGACCAAGGAGCCAAAAGCTCTTTTGTCTCCAGGGCTGCGGCAGCTGCAGCACGTTTAGCGTGTTGCTAAGCTGCAGGTTCACAAACGGCTGAAAGCGGTATCCTACATCGTTGGCGATACTTATTTTTTTGCCATTGTCGTAATAACCGCCATAATCGACGGTGAAATCGTAAGTAAACAATCTTTGCGGCATTGAAAACCAGGATAATTCAGCGTTGTTCCACCGGTTGACGAAGCCGGCCGGCAGTATGGCGCCGGTATAATTAGTAGGATCAAAAGGCGCGAGCAGCTTTACATAGTCGTTTTCCACGAGGCCGGTGAGCACACTGCGGTCGCGGAATGTTACTTGGTAAGCAAAGTAATTGCGGTAATCGGTGGAATTAAATGACGGATCGTAGTAATCCGTAAAATTCAAAATCGGACCGTGGCTTAAAACCGGCCCGGCCGCCGGAAAAAAAAGATGCGAGATATAGGGGTTCACCTTTATATACCCTTTTCGGGGAACATAACCAACCTCGGCATTATAGTTTGCGCCAACCACCTCGTACTGCCCGCCTATTGTCCAATGCTTATCGGCGTATTGCAAATTGCCGGCCTGCGTAAAATCGTGACCGTTCTTATCCGGAGAAAATGACTTTAAAATAAGCGCCTTGCCGGTCCATAAGTTGGCTGCCGACGCAAGATTATATTCAACGCCTATATTGTTATTGTATTTCGCATACAGCGACTGGCCGCCAGGCGGATAATTAAACGACTGCTTATTTACAAACAGGAAGCCAATGTTTGAGCGTGCAAATATTTTCCGCTGCAGGGCAATTACCGTAAAATTTTGGGCGGGAATGCTGGATGCATCATCGCTGTTGGTTTGCATGTCCATTACCCCTATCCGCCAGTTATTGTCCAGCTTGCCGCTTAAACGCGCGCCGGCTATGATGTTTGAATTAAGACCGATCCTCCTCGAAAAAAATGGCCTGATGGAGGGATAGCCAAAATTACCGAACTGGTCGCCGTTCTCTAAAAAAAACTGGCGGGTTTCGGGGTAAAAAAGCTCGTACCTGCTTAAATTGATCACCTGTTTATCGGCATCTACCTGCGAAAAATCGGGGTTCACGGTAAGGTCGAGATTCAGTGCGGATGAAATGGCGACCTTGGCATCTACGCCGGCCTGGAAATGGACGGCGATGTTCTTTTTATCCGCATAATCTTTATTGAAGTCGGTTAACCCATACGGTATAATGGAAATATTTGCGCCCGGATCGGGCGGCGGATTATCCCATACCAATGTGCCGGTATAAGCTAAAGAGGCCGTAGGGAATTCGCGCGGCACCGGCGCCCAAGCCGATTTCTCGGTGGCTTTTAAATCATTCCTACTAAAATTTATTCCCCATTCCGAAACTCCTTTTTTATAACGGACCGACTTGAAAGGAATGGCCGCTTCAAAAACATACTTATCGGGGTAATCCTTTACGGCAGATATCCATTTATTTGTCCAGCTAAGGTCAACCTTACCGCCTTCGTACATGGTACCATCCCACTCAGCGCCGTCCGCGTTCGCACCAAACGAAAAGCCGTTCGTAAGGTCGTTGTAGGTATCCATGAAGAAAATAAAGTTGTCGTTTTTTTGAAAGGCAAAGTCGCGCTTCAACGACTCGACCATATTGGGACCGGGCAAACTTTTATAACAGACAGCCAGGATGTAGATATACTTTTGATCGTATGCCATCTTTACCTCGGTATGTACCCGCGCCGCGCTGGTGTCCATGGGTAAAACCATATAAAAATTTTTGGCGGTCTCTGCATCCCGCCAGGCCTGCTCGTCAACAACCCCGTCAATTTTTACAGCCGAAGTGGCGCGGTGAATATGATACCGGAAATTAATATTTTTCTTTTGTGCAAGAAGGCTGGTACTTATTAAGCAACAACTACAAATAAAAACAAGGCTGCGATTCAAGCTAAGGCGATTTATTAAGGCAATTAATTAAACGATTATGAGAATGCGAATGAGTTCCAAATTTAAAAGTGAGGGCGGTATATTAAGAAATTGTTAGTAAGTATCGGGTTGTGAAAAAATGTTAATAAAATAAGTGTTAATATTTGTTAAAAAATTAGTCTGCTAAATCTATAGAGTATATATTTGACTAATTGTTATTATCGATCTAACCAATTAGTTCTTTATGGTAAATAATGAGGTCAGTTACTACAAAAAGAGTAAGCGCCAGCTTCCTCTTTTTTTGTTTTAAGGGGTTTTGTCATTCCGTCATTCCGCTGTAATCCGTTGGCTGAAGCCAACGGCAATAATACAGTATATTATCTTATCTAAAATTTCAATGGTTTTTAACGACTTTTTGGCTGTAGCCAACGGCAATTAAGTTCGATTGCATTGACTAAAACCAACGGCAAATATTTTTGCCGGTACTTCATTTTAATATCTTGTTTATCTCGTCTAACAGATAGCCTTTCAGGTCCGAGTCATATTCCCAAAACATCACCCCGGCCAGTTTTTTATCGAGTACATATTTACATTTCTTCTTTACCGACCATTCATCGTCGAAGGTGATGAACTGCCTGGTTTCGGCATTATATAAATAAGGCGCTTTTGCCCGCCTGTCGCGGTATAACTTATAACCGTTCTGCTTAAGCAACGAATCTTTGATGGCCGTGTAGCCCCTACCCCGCGAAGACGAGGCGATGGTGTCCCCGATTCCTTTGGCGCCCGGCGCCAGGTTTGACACCCTTCCATAAAAGGCGATGCCCATTACCAACTTATTGGCCGGAACGCCCGCAGCCATAAATTCTTTGACGGCGCTATCGGCCGACGTGACCGACTTATAACGGCCTGAAGTATACAAATTGGTATGATGGGCCGCGATTTTTCCGCCTGAATAGTCGTAGGTCATCAGGTTTACATAATCGAGGTACTGCTGGGCGCTGCCCATATCGGTATTGGCCAGGTAATTTCTAAATCCGCCGGCAGCGGTTGTCAGCAGGTATTTTTTACCGGTTTGCCGCTGCAGCGTGTCCATTTGCCGGCGAATATCGCGGAATAGCAGGGTGTAGTTTTGCTTGTCTTCGGGGCGGTAAATGTTTCCCTGGTATCCCGGCCGGCTGGGGTATTCCCAGTCGATATCGATGCCGTCCAGGTCATATTTTCTGACGATCTCCACCGCGCTGGCGGCAAACGCCTGGCGGCCGGTATCCGTTAATACAGCATCGGAAAAATGGCCGCTCCATGTCCAGCCGCCAATGGAGATCAACACTTTTAATGACGGATTTTGCCGCTTTAATTGAACAAGATGCCTGAAATTTATCGTATCTGTGGCCTCCCGGTGAAGCCAGGCACGATTATTTTTAATATCGACAAAAGCATAATTAATATGGGTTAGCTTTTTTGCGGCTATTTGACCTATGTTGATCAATCCTCTAAATCCGCCAACATAACCAATAATTACCGGGTTAGTTTGTGCGCGTAAGCCCGCCGGGTGTATTACGGAAAGCAGCAACATCAGCCAAATTGCCGTATGTTTTTGCCGTATAAATTGAAGGGGGGCGTTCATGCTTTATTTCAGACTTTTAGACGCAGCCGTCTCTTCTCGAGCAGACCGGTTATAACGATAAGGATAAATGCAATTGCAAATGAACGTATAATTCCGTCGGCGCCATAATTCAAGAAATGCGGGTACCTGATATGCGCTATAGAAAAAATGGCTACCATTAAATAAGGCAGCAGGTAAGCCGTTAGCGTGCTGGTACCGGCCGGCTTTATGAGTTTGAACCAATCTTGCTTTCCTTTAACATCCACAAGCCAAATGAACAGCTCAAGCAGCAAAACACCAATACCGGTGCAAATAAAAACCCACGATGGCGTTGAATGTATCTTGGATATTCCGCCGGTATATGGTCGCACAAAAAAACCGAGCGCAATTAAAGCTGCTCCTGCAAAAGCAAATACCGCCCATAACTTTTTATGATTATACGCTTGAGCCCATTTTGCATATAACAAAGAAAAAATAACGCCAAACATCATCAATGACGCGGATGAGCCATCTTTTATCACCCAGGGATTAATATCAACCAGCGAACCGTGGATGCAGATATTTAAACCCACAAGGATGGCCAGCGTTGCCAATAATACCGGCATGTTACCTTTAGCAAGAAGAAAGACACCCGCGCAAACCAGGTAAGCCCAGCCTATAATACCCAATATGCCCCACCAGTGTGGCTTTAGTCCTACGGGTGCAGCAGGAGTGCCGCCCTTAAACAGGATTGCCAGTACAATAAGCGTAACAACCCCGGCGCCGACCAGCATGTATTTTTTGGCTCTCGCGAGTGTTTCGGGATAGTCCAGCCAGATCAAAAAAAAGCTTAAGGTTAACAACAATTCCCACACGCCAACGGGCAGCAAGGCGGCGCTGTTATAATTTTCCATATTGACATGGAAAAAGCCCATTACGATGAGCGCCAGTGAGCGCAAAAGAATATGTCCCGCGATTGCCGCGAAAGAATCGCCCCGCTTTATCCGCCTGCCGATGGCCCATGGTATGGATAAGCCTGCAATGAAAAGAAATATCGGGAAAATGGTATCGGCAAAGTGCATCCCATCTTGATTTGCCTTCACATGATCGATCCACCCTGGCACATTGCGCACACCGGCCAGATCATTTACAAAGATCATAAAGAACATATTGACGGCACGGAACACATCGATGGAGAATAAACGTTTTGATGCCTGGTGCATAAGCGATGTAAAAACATTTAAATATAACCGCAATGTTTAACTTTTATCGTAACGTTTTTGATGCCGGAATATTAACATCCTGATCAGCCGGACGCCGTCTTACCGCTGCTGCTTTTGAATGCAGTTTGGGGGTGTTCGCCCGCGAACGCGGCAAACATTTTTTACATCCTGCTTACCACACCGCTTTCAACCCGTTTGCGGTACGACCAGAAAAACACGATAGGAAAAACGAACAAATTAAAAACGGTATTGGTAATGAGGCCGCCGATCACCACGATAGCCAGCGGCTTTGAAGCTTCCGAGCCGATGCCATTTGACAGGGCGGCGGGCAGCAGGCCTATGGCGGCCATCATGGCCGTCATAACCACAGGACGGAGGCGGTCGGCGACGCCGTCTTTTATGGCGTCGCCGAAAGAGGTCCATGCGGTATGGTGCTTGAGTTCGGTAATATTCGATTTAAATTTGGTGATCAGGATAACGCCATTCTGTACGCATATACCGAAGAGCGCTATAAACCCGATCCCGGCCGAAATATTGAAGTTGATGCCCGCGATAAGCAGCGCCAGGATGCCACCCATAATGGCAAAAGGCACATTGTTGAGCACCAGCAGCGAATCCCTGAAATTGCCGAACAGGATAAACAGGATAAAAAAGATAATAAGCAGGCTGATGGGCACCACCTGGCTCAATCGTTTGGTGGCGCGCTGCTGGTTTTCGAAGTCGCCCGCCCATTGCAGGGAGTAGCCCTTAGGCAGCTTGATCTGCGCCTCCACTTTGCTTTGCGCTTCGCTTATGGTGCTGCCCATGTCGCGGCCGCGGATAGAGAATTTTATGGCGCCATAACGTGAGTGATCGTCGCGGTAAATCATGCTGATACCGGTAATACGTTTTATACTGGCGATCTCGCGCAGGGGCACGGTATTATTGCTGAGCGTAGGTACGCGCAGGTCCCCGATGGCGAGCTCGTTGTTACGAAAATCCTCGGGATACCGTATGCGCAGGTCGAACTTACGTTCGCCCTCGTATATTTGGGTGGCCGCCTTTCCGCCGATCGCGGTTTCGATCACGGCATTGGCATCTGCGGCGGTTACGCCATATTGAGCCATGGCCTGCTGGTTAAGGTCGATCTGCAACTCGGGCTGGCCCATGTTATGGAGAATGCCCAGGTCCTCGATGCCTTTTACTCCCTTTAGGATGTTGTAGATGCTTTGCTCGCGGTTCTCGATGTATTTGTAATCGTCGCCAAACAGCTTCACCACGATGGAGCCCTTAACGCCCGACACGGCTTCTTCCACGTTATCGGATATCGGCTGCGAAAAGTTCAGGTCGACGCCCGGAAAAAACTTGAGTTTTTCCTGCATCCGCCGGATCAGCTGCTCCTTGGTCTCCCCGCGCTTCCATTGATCCTGCGGGTAAATATCCACGTGGAACTCGATATTATAAAAACCGGTGGCGTCGGTGCCGTCATTGGGCCGGCCGGTTTGCGACAGCACTTGTTTTACCTCGTCAAAACTCAGGAAAATGCTCCGCATCTCGTTGGCCATCTTAACCGATTCGTTTAACGAGATGCTGAGCGGCCCGGTTGCCCGCACATAGATCGCGCCCTCATTTAGCTCGGGTAAAAACTCGGTACCCAACAGGGTAAAGCAGCCCAGGCTTAACAACAAAGCGATAATGGCAACAGGAAAAACAAGCTTTCTCGCCTTAAAACAGGCGGAGTATAGCTTCATGGCGTTGCGCGTAATAAAGTCGACGAATACATTGTGCTTTTCCTTCACGTTTTTATTGAGCAGTACGCTGGCTAAGGCGGGCACAAACGTAAAGGTGAGGATAACAGCGCCTAATAACGCGAAGCCGAGCGTCCAGGCGAGCGGCGAAAACATTTTACCTTCGACCTTTTGAAAACTGAAGATGGGCAGCAGGCCGGTGATGATAATGATTTTAGCGAAGAAAATACCCTTGCCATTTACCTGGCAGGCCCGCTTAATGATACCCAGCTTACTTAGCCTGTTATAATTCCCCATCCCGATTTCCTTCGCCTTATGATCAAGAACGACAAATATCCCCTCCACCATTACCACTGCGCCGTCGATGATGATACCAAAGTCGATAGCGCCCATTGAGAGCAGGTTGGCCGACATGCCCCTCAGCTTTAAACAAACGAATGCAAACAAGAGCGATAACGGGATGATAAGCGACACGATCAATGTGGTGCGCCAGTCTGCCATGAAAAGGAACACGATAACGGTTACCAAAATGATCCCTTCGGTCATATTGTGCAACACGGTGTGGGTGGCAAAGTTTACCAGGTCCTCGCGGTCGTAAAACGTTTTGATCTTAACATCGTCGGGCAATATCTTCGTATTCAGCTGGTTGAGCTTGACCTTCAGATTCCTGATCACCTCGCTGGGATTCTCACCCTTGCGCATTACCACGATGCCCTCGATAACATCCGGATCTTTGTCCCTTCCCACCTGGCCAAGCCGCGGCAATGCCGATTCGGCAACTTCGGCTATGGTTTTCACATAGATAGGCGTTCCCTTTATGTTGTTGATCACGATGTTTTTTATCTCATCGATATTATTCAGCAAGCCTATACCCCTTACCACGTACGCCTGGCCGCCCTGGTCTATCACGTCGCCGCCTACGTTCACATTGCTTTTTGAAACGGCATCGTAAAGCTGCAGCGGGGTTACGTTATACTGTACCGCCTTTTGAGGGTTAATGGTTATCTGGTAGGTTTTTACCTCGCCGCCAAAGCTATTCACGTCGGCAACGCCGGGCACTGCACGTATCTCGCGCTCAACCACCCAATCCTCTATCGTTTTTAATTCGCGGGGTGACCTTTTATTGCTGGTCAGGGTAAAGCGATAGATTTCCCCGGTCGGGCCGTAAGGCGGTTCCACTACCGGGTTTACACCGTCGGGCAAGTTGGCGTCGGCCAGGTGGTTGTTAATCTGCAGGCGGGCAAAAGGGTAATCGACATCGTCTTCGAATGTTACTTTTACCACCGAAAGCCCAAACAGCGATGACGACCGGATGCTGGTTTTTTTTTCCGTAGGGTTCATCGCTATTTCCAACGGGCGTGTAACAAATTTCTCCACCTCCTCGGCGCTCCTTCCCGGCCATTGCGAAATAATGGTAACCGACGTATTGGTAACGTCCGGAAATGCATCGATGCTGATGGTTTTAAAGCTGATATATCCTGCAACAGCCAGCAGGGCGGTCACAAAAAATATGAAAAACCGGTTGCGTAAAGCGAAGGAAAGTATGTTCTTTATAAATCTGTTCATGTATTCTTATTTCGGATGCCAGATGTTCGATTTCGGATTTGGTATAAGTCACCAACGATCAAATTCCGACCTTAATCTTTTAATGACTCATACAGGTAAACCTGCCTCGATGCCACTACCCTATCGCCCGGTTTTAAACCATTTCTAATGTACGCCCTGTCCTCAACGGTTTTGGCAATGTCAACCGGCTGAATATGCACCTTTGCCGGGCCGTCGATCACGATCACATAGTTCCTGTCGTTATCAAAAACCAGAGCGTTCGAACTTACTTCGGGGAGGGTTTCGCCGGATTTGGCCCTGATAAGCACGTTGGCGAACATCCCCGGCTTCAGCAGATTGCCCGGGTTGCTGATCTTTATACGGGCATGCATTACCTTGTTATCCGGGTCGAGCATATTGTCGATCCGGTCGATCTTGCCATCGAATGTTTTGTCAGGGTACGATAATGTGGTAACCTTTACCGGGTCGCCGGTTTGTATTTTGGAAATATCCGACTCGTACACATTAACCAATACATAAACCGTGGAAAGATCGGCTATCGTAAATAAATTTTGGCTGTTGTCGGCCCGTACCTGTGTATTGCTGGCCAGGTTTTTCTCTACCACGAAACCGGTTATCGGCGCTTTCAGCACATAACCGTTGCCGTTGCTTTTATTGATGGAGATGACAGCCCCGGCGCGTTTACTCTCGGCGAGCGACTTTTGGTAATCAGACTTTGCCTGCTCCAGGTCCTTTTGAGAAGCAAGGCCGCCTTTGTACAAATCCTGCGTAGTTTCAAGCACCCGGCGGGTATTCCTGACATCTGCTTCCGCCGAAATATAGTCTTTGGTAAAACCGGCCATTTCCGCGCTTTTCATGACCGCAAGCGTTTGTCCTTTTTGGACCACGTCGCCGAGCTGAACATTTACATTTTGCGCCACACCGCTCACCAGCGGAAAGACCTTTACCATTTTATTTTCGTCGGGCGCAATACTTCCGGTAAGGGTAAACTGCGACAAGGCGCTCGCCGCTTTTACCGTATCGATCAAAACGCTTTTAAGCAAGCTGTCCGTAACCTGGAAACGAATGTCCTTTTCCTGGCTCTCTTCCGCGTGGTGACAGCTCTGCAAAACAACGATCGCTGTGATAGCCGTGATGATGAATTTATATTTGACGCACATGATTAAGCCGATGATTATTGATTAAAAAATGATGTTCCGGTTACGTAATTAAGCTGCTCGAGGGAGGTAACGCGGTTAAGCAAAATATTATTCAGCTGCAGCGTATTGGTTTTATATGATTCGTAAAAGTCAAGAAATTCCAGCATGCTGATATTGCGCTTCTCGTAGTTTTTAAATACCTCGCTTATCAGGTGGTTAAAGTCCTGTTTAAACTTAGGATCGAAGCTGTTGTACAATTTCTCCAGCCGCAGGGCGATCTTGTAATTAGTGGCCACCTCGCTTTCCACCTGCTCCCGCCGGCTTTGCAGCTCCAGGTTACCCTGCTCAACCTGCGCCCGGGCCGCTTTTATATTTCCCTGGTTACGGTTAAACAGCACGATAGGAAGGCTTACACCTGCGCTGAGGAAATTATGCCCGTAAGAGCCCAACTTGTCGAAGTTTAAAGAAAGCGACAGATCCGGCACCGCGGCCGCTTTTTGCAGCTCCAAATTCATATTATTATAATCAACCGTGGCCCTGCTGTATTTAAGGTCGTACCTATTTGCGTAGGCCGAATCGAGCAAGGTTTGATATGCAATGTTTGCGAGAACTTCCTTGCCGGTGATAACATCCGGCACCTGCGGATCGACGGTTGTATGCGGAGGTATCCGTAAAAAAAGCTTTAGCTGGGCCTCAGTGGTATCTATGGCCGTTTGCATCCCGTTATATTCGGCCTGCAGCGAATAAAGCTGCGATTGTATACGCAGCAGTTCCTTTTCGGCGATATTGCCTTTGGCATATTGTTGTTTGTAAACACCAAGCGTTTTGATAAGCGAGCCAATTTCTTCGTCGTATACATGTGCCGACTGCCGCTGGTAATAAATCGAATAAAAGTCTGTTCTTAGTGTGTTTTTTAATGTTCGCAATAAATCGAAAAACTGGTAGCGCGCCTGCTCGACGCCTATTTTTGCGAGCTGTATATTTTTATTCCGCTTACCTGCGGTGGTTATAAGCTGGGATAAACTGGCCGACTGCTCAGCAGTAGGGTTAGGTTCATTGCTGCCCGCGATCCCATTGTTGATGCTAAAATCGGGATTGGGAAAAAGCCGGGCCGTAATGACCTGGGCATTCGCTATATCGATGTTGTAGCGTTGTGCAAGGAGCTGCAGGTTATTTTTCAGAAACCGGGTTTCAGCCTGTTTTACAGTAAGCTTAAGCGTATCGGCAGTATCGTTTTGCGCAATGGCAGCAAAACCAATACCGCGAAAAGCAATTTGAATCAATAAAAAAGCACAAACAAACTTTGAGCGCATCATCTAAATTTGGCGATGCAAAATTAGACTGCGCTTACCGGAAAAGAATTAAATCCGAATTAGAATTGGATTAGAGTTTGGTAGCAAACTGGATGGTCAATACAGTGCTGCCAGGTTCCGACCGGGCCTTTATCGTGCCGTTAAAAAGATTGATGATCTTACGGGTTACATACAACCCGATCCCGTTTCCATGGTAGTCCTTTACATTAGCGCCCCGGTAAAACGATTCGAAAATCTTTGTTAAATCGTTTGGCATTATGCCTATCCCCTCGTCAATGATCCTGATTATAATATGATTGTCGTCGGCGTAGAGGTCACATTTAACCGGCTTATTTTCTGAAAACTTGAAGGCATTGCCAATGATGTTGTTAAATGCAATGGTCAGTAATAACCTGTTGGCCGGAATAACTAATTTTTCATGATCTGCCGGCAGGCGGCTAATGTTCACAAGGAATGAGCCGTTACCGATCTTTTCGTTCCAATGATCGTTCAGCTCCCATATTAGTTCGTCGATGGCAACCGGTTTGAAAACCGGCTGGGTATAATTCATGTCCACATGGGCCATTTCCAGCAAGCTCGTCGTGGTTTCATCCAGGCGCTCCGCATCAGACAATAGCGATCTCAATAATCGCTCATATTCGGCCTGCGTACGCAGTTTATTTAACCCGATCTCGATCTCGCCTATAATAGAAGTTATCGGCGTACGTAATTCGTGCGAGGCATTGGTTATAAATGTTTGCTGCAATTCAAACGCGTTTTCCAAATGCTCCAATAACTGGTTAAAATTATGGGCCAGCGCGCTTATTTCGTCCTTGCCGTTTCCTTCGTCAACCCGCAAACTAAGATTGCCTACCCTTATAAGGCGCATTTGTTTAATCAACTTGTCTATCGGTCTCAGGCTCTTTTGCGCAAACCAACGGCTTATAATAAACAATGCTATCGTTACACTTATAAGCAGGGTGGCCATGCTTTCAAAAAAATCGGCCATCCTTTTATGCCCCTGCAAATCAATTGCCGAAACCAATATGACAAAGTTTCCCTGGTTATCGTTATAATAAATACCTACGGTTTGCCTGTCGCCTTCGGTAAAATCGCGGTGGCCGTCCTTTCGTACAGCGTTAATTACGGGCGCCGACCAAAACTGGTTTTTATCCTTTATAAATGAAGCTTCGTTTTTATCATCGTAAAACCGTATCACTTCGCCGGGCAGGCGCTGAAGATAGCGTTCCCTAACGCGGCTTAACGAGTCGGCAGTGATCTCATCCGCTTCCAGGTACAACTGGGCTGCAACGTTTGCCCTATCCCTTAAATGGCTGTAAAAATCTGATTTAATAAAAGAGTGAAAGGTAAGGCCGATAACGATTTGCACAATCAGCAAAACGATCGTACTTATAGCGGTAAAATACAGCGACAACCTGTTTTTTATCTTCATTTACTATGATCTGTCTTTAAAATGTAACCCATTCCTATTACGGTGTGTATCAGCTTGCTTTTAAACCCCTTTTCAATTTTATTGCGCAAATAGCTCATATATACGTCGATAAAATTTGTCCCGGTGTCAAAATTTATTTTCCATACCTGTTCGGCAATATATTCTCTCGACAAAACTTTATTCGGGTTTCGCATAAATAACTCAAGCAGCATATATTCTTTTACGGTCAGGTTAATTTGTTTCCCGGCGCGCTCGGCAATGTTACTCCAGGTGTCTAACTTCAGGTCATCGAAATCCAGCATGTGATTTTCGGCCTCTTTAACATTTTGTCTTCTTAGCAAAGCCTCTATACGGGCAAGCAATTCGCTAAAATGAAAAGGTTTTACCAGGTAGTCATCCGCACCGGCCTTCAATCCCGACACTTTGTTCTCCACGTTGCCAAGCGCAGTGAGCATTAATATGGGTGTGCGCATGTTTGCTTCCCTTATTTGCCGGCATAATTCTATCCCGTTAATATCAGGCAGCATCACGTCTAATATCAGCAGGTCGAAATCTTCGTGCTGCAATAGTTCCCTTGCCGCCGCGCCGTCTTCCGCGCTTTTCACATAATAGCCATGTTCTTCGAGCCCTTTGCAAATAAATGCGGCAACTTTTTGTTCATCTTCAACCAGGCAGATCTTAACCATTAACAAATGTGGCGATATTTAAAATAAAATGCACGTATAAGCTATTTGCTAATTATTCAGGCTTGCATAAATGATATCTTCAATTTTTTGAAATATATCGCCATGACTGTTAGGTGTTTGCTGGGTAAGGATCAAACATACCATGTGCTCTTTCGGATCTGCCCAATAGCTGGTGCCGTAATAGCCACCCCACGAATAAGAGCCCTCATGCCGGGGCAGCCGCGCACCCGATTTAGCCGAAGTGATACCGAATCCAAGTCCGAAGTTGTCGGCGCCATTAAAGTTAAAATCGAGCTGGCCGGTGGTCATTAGCTCTACGGTGCGGGGGGATAATATCCGGCGGCCGTTATATACACCTTTATTTAACAGCATTTGCAGGAATATCGCATAATCGAGTCCTGTGGAACTAAGCCCCGCCCCGCCTGAAAAATAGGTTTTATGTGTAATTGGGTAATCGGGATCGATATGCCTGAAGGTATGGCTCCAGGGGATGATATGGTTTGAAGAATCTTCGGTATAAACACCGGTGAGCCTCCCTGCCTTTGATACGGGCAAATTAAAGTAGGTATCCTTCATGCCCAGCGGTTTAAAGATATTATCGTGTAAAAAATCTTCGAGGCTTTTCCCGCTGATCACTTCTATCAGGCACCCCAGTAAATCTGAATTTAGCCCGTATTGCCATTTTTCGCCGGGTTGAAACATCAGCGGCAATTTGCCCAGTGCCTTCATTTTTTGAAGCAGGCTCTCGTTAAAGCTGCCCAACCCCGAGGGTATACCCGCCTTTTTATAAATAGCATTACCGGCATTGGTGCCGATATCCGCATAATCGAGCCCGGATGTGTGGGTGAGCAAATCGCGGAAGGTGATGTTCCTTTTTGCCGGAACGGTCGTGTAGGTGGTGTCGGCGGCGTTGAATTTATCCAGCACCCGCTGGTTACGGAACTCGGGTATAAAGTCGGCTATGGGTTCATCCAGTAAAAGCTTTCCCTGTTCATATAATATCATGATACCCGCGCTGGTGATCGCCTTGCTTTGGCTCATGATGCGAAAAATAGCGTCGCTCGGCATTGGTTTGCCAGACTCTTTGCTTAGCCAGCCATAGCCTTTATATTGAATAAGCTGATTGTCTTTTACAATAATGGTCACCATCCCGGTTAACTGATCTTTTTTGATATAGTCGTTGACCAGCGTATCGATTCTTTTTAAACGGTTATAATTTACAGACGGATTTAGTTTGCTGTTGGTTGCAATTACCTGGGCCCACAAGCTAACCGGCAACAGCAGGAAAAGGGCTGAATAAATAATACGTAAAGAAGCTTTCATAAACTTATTGAAGTAATTTACTGATGAGTGGTTTATTGTGTGAGGCTAAAGATAAAAAATCCTCATTAAATTAAAAGACGATGTCGGCCGGGTTAAAATATCCGCTGCTGTATCACGGCCATAAACCCGTCCTTAAATTTTTCGCTGATGGGTATTTGCTTGTTTGCGATATAAATGTGGTTATCCTGTATTTTATTCAGCTGCCTGGTATTAACGATGTACGAATTGTGTACCCTTACAAATGGCGCCCGGAGCTGTTCCTCAATGTCCTTTAGCCGCCGGTATATCAATATTTGTTCGGCGGCGGTTACCAGGCGCACGTATTCTTTTTCGCCTTCGAAATATTGAATGTCTTCCAACAGGATCTTCCGCAAAACCTTCCCCGATTTTACAAAAAAATACGGCGCACCCGTTAGCGGCGTAACCGTTTCCGCCGCGACATGCGTATCAAAATAGCCGTCTATTTTTTGCATCGCGGCCAGGAAGCGCTTTAAGGTAACGGGTTTCAGCAAATAGTCGATCGTTTGAAAGGCATAGCTTTCAGCCGCGTATTCGGAATAAGCCGTAGTGAAAACAATCTTTGTGTCCTTTGACAGCAACCCTGCCAGCTCCATGCCGGTAAGCTGAGGCATGTTTATATCTAAGAAAATGAAATCGGGTTTATTCTCTTTTAAGAAGACCATGGCTTCCAAAGCATCGTAGCATTTTGCCAAAAGCTGCCATTTTGTATTCTGCCGGATCAAAATTTCCAGCAGGTTTACCGCGTTAGGCTCGTCGTCGATAATAATGCAACTCAAATTCATGCTACCGGAACTTTTAAAAACGCCAAAAAGTACTGGCCGGTATTTTCGGTTTTCAGTTCAAAGCTGTCCCCGTATAAGAGTGTTAAGCGTTTACGCAGGTTTTGTATGCCGAAACCACGGGGTTCGGTATCGCCTGTTTTATCATGGACACTGTTGCGGGTTTCAAAAAGCAAATATCCGTCGCGGGTGGTAAGCGATAATTCAATTTTATTTTCGCTGCTTGATTTATCAATACCGTGTTTAAAAATATTTTCGACAAAGGTCATGAACAGCATAGGCGGAATACGCGTTTCCGCATTACAGTCTTTAACAAAATCGAGCGCTATCGCATGTCGTATCCTGATCTTTTCCAGGGCGATATAATTCTCGAGGAAATGAATTTCGGTAGCCAATGATACTTCGTCCCTCGGGCTTTCGTCAACAAAATACCGCATGATATCCGACAGGCGCTCGATCAGCTTCGCCGTAGCGGGGGCTTCCCTGTAAGCCTCGTAGTAGATGTTATTTAAGGTGTTAAAAAGGAAATGCGGCTGCACCTGCGACTTTAACAGATTCAATTCGGCCTGGCTTTTTTGAACCAATATTTCTTCCGCCTGCTGCTTCAATTTAAAATAAGCCATGGCTATCCTGAAAATAAAACTTAGCACATAGATCAAAACACCCGGGACGGTAAAGCTAAGAAGTGTTTTATAAGTGATAATCTCCCGGTGTTCGGCAAAATACCGGTTATAAATAGTCATTGTTATAAAACCGCGACTGGTTCCTGCGGCCAGCAGCAGGATAATTACACAAATAATATATTGGACATGATATCCCCGTTCATACAGGCGCGGGAACAAAAACATGATATTCCCATAGATAATAATAGCATAAAAAAAAATACTGATCAGCGTAAAAATGGCCGCCTGAACAATACCATCCATCGGCAAAAACGAGAAAAAGACGATGAAATAAACAGCCACCCAAACCAGCCACTGCAGCTGCTTAATTGTAACCCGTCCCCAAAAAAATTTCATTTTTAAATGTACAAAGCTTTTTGACTTTGCCTTGCCTGTTTTCAATAAATTACCCTATTTATTCAACAAACGCGTTACCTCTGTCCCCGCTATCGATTGATTTTTTTGCCTTAACCGTTAAAAATAAGGCAGCAGATATTGAAATGATTTTGCCCGGTCGGTAATAAAAACAAGTTTTATTTAATAAATCGATCAATAACCAACACTAAAGCTTTTACAATGAAAAAAATATTTATCGCCGCGCTGATCGCGGCATTTCTCCAGGTAACTTTCGCGGATAACACCTATGCGCAATTGACATCGCTGCCCAATGGCGGCAACAAAAAAGCATCCGTTAGCGAGCAGGTGGGGCTCACCAATGTGACCATCAACTACAATCGCCCCGGCGTTAAAAAAAGGGAGGGGCATATTTGGGGCGAGCTTATTCCGGCCGGATTTATCGACCAGGGCTTCGGGCCGTCAAAAGCCGCACCGTGGCGTGCAGGCGCCAATGAAAATACCACCATCGAATTTTCGACCGATGCAAAGATCGAGGGGCAGCCGCTTGCTGCGGGCAAATATGGCTTCTTCGTGGCCTACGATCCGAATGAATGCACACTGATCTTTTCAAAGAACTCAACTTCGTGGGGCAGCTTTTATTACAACCCGGCCGAGGACGTTTTACGCGTAAAAGTTAAACCGGCTGCCACTGACCGAAGTGTTGAATGGCTCAAATACGAGTTTGCCAACCAAACACCCGCCGCAGCCACCGTGCAGCTGCAATGGGAAAAAATGATGATCCCTTTTAAAATTGAAACGGACCTGATCAACACACAGGTTGCATCGTTCAGGCGCGAGCTGCGCAGCGACAAAAGCTTTAACTGGGAAAGCTGGGCGCAGGCGGCCGGTTACTGCGCCCAAAACAAAACTAACCTTGATGAGGCGCTGTTATGGGCCGACACCGCCACCAGCATAAATTTTGGCGGCAGCCAAAGCTTCCGGGCCTGGAACACAAAAGCCCGCGTGCTTGACAGCCTTGGCCGCACACAGGAAGCTGCCGAAACGATGAAAAAGGCCCTGCCCTACGGAAGCATAGTTGACCTGCATCAATATGCAAGAGCACTGGCCACTCATAAAAAAGGCATGGAGGCCTTTAATGTATTCAAAATGAATTACGACAGGCATCCCAACGAATTTACCACCAATATGGGTATGGCCAGGGCATATTCGGCAATCGGCGATTACAAACATGCTTTGGCTTACGCTCAAAAGGCTAAGCCCCAGGCGCCGGACAAACCCAATAAAGACCAAATGGACGGCGTTATAAAAAATTTACAGGAAGGCAAGGATATTAATTGATTAGCGATTAGAGACCAGAGATTAGAGGTTAGAGACCGGAGATTGGAGGTTAGTGATTGGAGATTAGTGGTAACAAGTTAATCCGGTTCGAATGAAATAATAATCCAGCAAATGATGCTACCATGGATATTTTACTGATCATCGGTTCTTTTGTTATAGGCGCTTTTTTAAACGCGATCATAAAGCCGGCGGCAAAAACCGTTTATTATTTGTCTCTGTGCTACATCGCGTTATCGGTTATCCTGGTATCCAGCTATTGGGTGTTATATCTTACAACAGCAAAAGCCAGCATCCTCATAAACACATTCGAAGTACGGCTGCGCATCGGCGAACTGGTTTGGTATGGCATGTTCGGGTATTTTATGTTTAATATACTGGTTGCTTTCCGCAAAGAACTTACTGCCGGCGATAATGATCAGCTGAAAAAAATAATCCAGTCTACGTTATGGTCGGGTTCCATTCTTACGGCTAATTTATTTATCATGGAGGCGGCGGTGGGAAAAATACAACCGTTTACTGCATGTTATTTCACCGCCTCGGGATATGCCATCTGGTTTTTCTATTTTATCCTGACCACCGAATTCCTGGGCGGCTTAGGCATACTGTTTCATTTTAAATTCAAGACGGGGGTTCCTGCAGCCGCGCTGCTAATGTTGATCATGATCGGCGCACTCTACACGCACCGGAATAACGGAGAACCTTTAACAAGGGCCCATTCGGCGATCATCCAGTTTATCATGCTCTCGCTGATGATCGTTATTTACTATTTAGAACGACAGGCAAAAGGCCAATTGAAACCATATAATCAACCACTGTGATGAATAGTTTACTGCTGACAGCCCCTTGTTTTTGAAACAGAACAGAAGACTATAATGAAAAAAAGAAAGTATTTAATCGCTATTATCACCGGCGTGATCTGTTTTACGACAACTATTGCAGCCCATGCACAAGTTGACACCATCCGTTTAAAGGACAAACGCCTCTTAACATCTGTGCTGAAAACCGGCCTAAAACAATACTTGGTATATTTTCAAACCATTAACGATCAACGGAAACTTGGTTTTTGGTTTTGGCTAAGGGATATTGAAATTGAAAACCGCCATGGCGAACGCGTATTTACCATTACACAGCACTGGTATGGCAATGACACCAACAGCTACCGAAAGG
>Ga0134127_10000831_pt1 | contig 25093 bp, 20 predicted proteins | sample KB31753_FD_96459 | JGI IMG/M metagenome (GOLD analysis project Ga0134127, IMG submission 96459) | Terrestrial soil microbial communities with excess Nitrogen fertilizer from Kellogg Biological Station, Michigan, USA - KB3-175-3 | ecosystem: Environmental > Terrestrial > Soil > Unclassified ... | reverse complement strand
CAGCAGGGCGGGTTTGGTCAACAATATCCGGTCTTGTCAGCATTGGGTCAGCAGTCGGGCGGGTTTGGCCAACAACATCCGATCTTGGCAGCATTGGGTCAGCAGTCGGGCGGGTTTGGCCAACAACATCCGATCTTGGCAGCATTGGCTCAGCAGCAGGGCGGGTTTGGCCAACAGAATCCGATCTTGTCAGCATTGGGTCAGCAGCCGGGAGTGTTTGGCCAACAACATCCGATCTTGTCAGCGATGGCTCAGCAGCCGGGCGGGTTTGGCCAACAACATCCGATGTTGTCAGCGATGGCTCAGCAGCCGGGCGGGTTTGGCCAACAGAATCCGATCTTGGCAGCATTGGCTCAGCAGTCGGGTGATCCGATTGCCTCGCAGTGGTCACAGCAACAGAATCCGCTGTATCAGCAGCAGCTCCCAATCAGACCGCTGATTGGCGGCCAGCAGGGGATCGGTTCGCAAACGTGGACTCCGGGAATGTCACCAACCGGCCAGCCGGTTGATCCATACCGGTCATTCGTAGAGGCGCAGTTGATCTCCCAACTGGTAAATAACCCGCTGTATCAACTGCAGCGCGCGTTCGCCGGCGTCCCCGAAACCGGGGGCATGGGCATCCCTTTCGGAATGGGTCAGCAGTTCAACCCGCCGTTTGCTAACGCACCGTTTTACGGATAGTGAGACCGGCTTTAGCTGGATTGCAGGATGGGCATCAATGGCTGGCGCCCATCCTGCTTCAACTATGATCTTCTCTAACTCCGTAATGCAGGCCCTTCAAGAGCAGACGGTGGGTCAAGAGTACGCGATCAGCGCGCTGACCAGAGCCGTTACCCTGGCGTTTGCAGGTTCGCGACGTCGCGGCGATGTGCTGGGAGTGTTGCTGTTCATCGGTCCGGTGGGCTCAGGCAAGACTCACATGGCTCGGACGCTTGCGCGAGTGTTGACCGGCACCGAGCAGACGATCACCTATGTGAATTGCCAACAACTCGGTGAGGCCTCAGATCACCTGACCAATCTCCAAGCGCAATTGAATGCAAGATACCTCCTGCCACGCTCCGCCGAATCGGCGTCCGCATCTCAAGTTGTCGTCTTTGAGGAGATCGATAAGGCGGCCCCCGCGTTTCGCGACGATCTTGCACTGGCGTTGGATTGTGGTGTGATCACGATGCCCGACCGGGCGCTATTACTCCGCAACTCGTTCGTGATCCTTATTAGCGACCTGTCGAGAAAAAAAGCGGATCAGCTGGTTGGACGAACGATCGGTTTCTTTCTCGATGGCGAACCCGCGGTCGAGATGTCACGACGGCAGGCGGTTGCGCTCGAAGAAGTGGACAACAGGCTGGGAGCGCGGCTGGTGAGCAGAGTTGATGAGATCGTGGTGTTCGATCAGCTTAGCGAACAAAACATAATCACGCTCCTTGGGCGGCAACTGGCTGAGATTGAAAAGCATTTGGCGAGCTGGTGCATTGGCTTCATGATCGAGCCGGAAGCAAAAACCTTTCTGTTGAAAGAGGGTCTCGTGGACCTGAATCACGGCGCGCGACAGATAACGCGGGTGGTCCGCAACCATCTTGAGTTCCCACTCGCCGATTTGATGCTTTCCGGGCGGCTGATTCCCGGGACTACGGTTAGTGTGAAGCACGACCACGCGATGCCTTTCCTGAATTTCGCAATAATGATTCCGGCTATCGCGGCGTCGGACCGCCGAGCCTACGCCGTCGGCGAGGGGAATTAGCGGAATGCTTTTGAGCGCACGGCGCTTTAAGCGAGGAACTCAGGAGCAAAGCCTGGGAGCGCAGGCATCTTGCCTGCTGACTTCGCCCCTACTGCGCGTAGTGACAAACCAACTTAAGGACTTCCGATTTCACTCAGACTTCCAGAGCACAGAAACGTTGTTCGAGTGCAAGGCAATAATCATTATCGTGCATCGAATCCGCGAGAGTGTCTAACCTTTTGGCTGCAGTTCCATCTCCTTCAATCGCACCTCAAGCTTACCTTTTTTCACCGACACGTAAGTTGCCCAGATCCCAAATATGATACTCACAATACCTAAGGCGTAGGTCAGATTCTCTTTAAAGAAGGTGAACGCTGCTGCGAACGCGCCGGGCGTCTCCTTTTCGTTTAGCACCAGCGGCTCACGTGCAATGTCACGCAACCACTCTTGTTCTGACCCCGGCTCCCTGTATCCGGCGTCGACGATCACCGAGGATTTGTCCTGATTAAAGTCCTCCGGAGCAATAAGCTCCCAGTCCCAGGTCTCTTTTCCGCCTAGCGGGTTCAGCTCTCGAAGCTGAGGCTTTCCGCTTCGTGCCTTGTTGTAATTGCCGTTTATCCTGGTCGATTCGAAACGCAATTCGATGTACCAGAGGATTGGATCTTCCGTGGGTTGCCCGGGCCTGCGCTGGAGGATGGGGTGAGGAGTGAATGTAGCCTCCATCGGCACCTTAGTTCCGGGAGCCAGGCTCGTCTCGTAGGCCAACTCCAGCGTGCCGATAACAAGCTCTCGGATAACGTGGCGTTTTCCGCCTTCATCATAGCTCCACGTCCGGGTTTCCGATTCAGCTTGCTGCTGTTGTGGGTTTGAAGTCTTCGACCGCAGCAATATCGCGCCAACATTGTTACTTGCCGGACGCTTTGAAGACCCATCATTTTGGGTGTCGCCTTGGGATGAACCCGCTTCACCGGGGCCGGCGGACCCTTGCTGACCTGCTCTGAACGCGGCCAAGTCAGCGCGTGATTGTTGAAGGTTCAGATTGGCTGTCTGCAACTGCCGATCGAGTTCATCTCGACGCTTGCCCAGGTCGGCAAGCTGGACGGCAAGCAGATCCTTCTCCCTCAGAAGCGCGGCGTTTTGGATTCGATAGCGTTCGGCCGTCGCTTGTGCCGTGCGGAACTGCGCTTCGAAGTTACTGGTCGGGCCACCTGTTCCCTGGGCCAGTTTCTTATTCAGATCACGGTTTGCGGATGCGAGGTTGTTACGTTCGGTCTGGCACTCACCGAAACGACCCTCGAGGTTTTTGAACTCCTGCCTGAGATTTCTATAGTCTTGCCTCAGCTTTTCATCGCCCTCACCGCGGCCAGCCTGGGCAAGCTTGTTGCTAAGATCTTTGTTCTCCTTAGCCAGGTTGTTGCGCGCGGTTTCACACTCTTTAAGACGAGCCTCGAGTCGCCTGCAGTCTTGAGTGGGACGCGAATCGCCGTCGCCCCGGCCAGCCTGGGCCAGCTTGCTGCTGAGTTCGCGGTTCTCCTTAGTCAGGTTGTCACGCGCGATTTCAGACTCGTTAAACCGAGCCTCAAGGCTTTTGTAATCTCGACGTTGTTCCGCGAGCTGTCCTCTCAGCTGTTTGACCTCGGCCTGACAACTTCGCAGATCACGGTCATATGGCGCAGGTTGTCTTTCTACCTGCAATGGCAGCGCCGCTAATATGGCCGCAAGAGCCCCCAGTTTTATGGCAACCATAGGTCTCTCCTTTACCGCATGGGATCACGCTGTTTAGGCGATCCTGACGCGTTCGCATTTCCAAGTGTTGCAGTGAGAGTGCCACAGTTATCGTCCTAGTAGTAAAGACGAGGAACATGCGCATTATACTGCATCTATGGTGGGGTCAAGATCGAAATCTTTGGGTGGGGTTAGTTTGAGTTCAGAGTTCAGTTTCAGCTTGCTCTTGAGGTGCACGAATGTATGGAGCAAGCTGAAGCTTGAACTCTGAACTCACTGACCCAATCTGTGGCGTTCCTTGACACTGTCAATCACCGGTCTCATGCTGGTGCCATTGAGATTTTTGTTCGGCATATCCGACAATAGCCAGCCTAAAGCGGAGGTCTCGTGAAAAGACTATTTCTGCTCAGCTTCTCGATCCTGGGTCTGATGCTGGCGCTTCAGCAGAAGTCGGAGCTTTATTCGGACTCCCAGGATGCAAAACCGTCAACTGTCAACCGTGCAGGCTCGAAGCCTGAGCGACACAAATCGGTGGAAAAGTTCGAGCCGGTTCAAGCCAACGAGCTGCAGGCGGCTTCGGTAAGCGCCCTAAGGCTCATTCAACAATCACAGGTCGTCTGGTCCCAGAAGGAAAACTGCACGTCTTGTCATCACCAGCTACTGCCCGAAATCCCGATCAGGCTAGCTCGCGAGCGTGGCGTTCCCGTTGATGAGAACGTTGCGCGAGCGACCACAGCCAATGCCTTCGCGTACTTGAAAGATCTTGATGGCGCGCAACAAGGGTACGATTACATTGACGTGCTGTTCGAAGGTTGGGCGCTGGTCGCCGCCAGGGTTGCCGGCGTGAAGCCAAATCTGACCACATCAGCAAGCGCTCAATTCATTGCCTCTCGCCAGCTCCCCGACGGCAGTTGGCCGACTGTTGATTCGCGTCCTCCTCAATCTCATAGTCTTTTCACGACAACCGCCGTCTGCGCGCAAGCCATTCGGAACTTTATGCCTGCACAGTTCAAAAACGAGGCCCAGGCCAGAATAGGCCGGGCTCGTCAATGGCTTATCAAAGCGCGGCCGCAAACGACTGAGGATCGCGTATTTCAACTTCTCGGACTGTATTGGACGGGTGCTGATAAGGTCGCTCGAGCCAACGCTGCCAGACAACTCCTGAGGCAGCAACGCGAGGATGGCGGGTGGTCTCAGTTGCCCGCGATGGACAGCGACGCTTACGCTACCGGCGAGGTTCTGGCTGCCCTCAATGAGGCGGCCGAGGTCTCGTCGAGTAATCCTGCCTACCAGCGCGGTTTGCGCTTCCTCTTAAGGACTCAGGAATCCGACGGTTCCTGGCGTGTCAATTCGCGGCTGCATCCACCTGCGCCTGTGAGCCCTCCTTACTTCGAAACGGGGTTCCCCTATGGGCACAGTCAATTCAGTTCCGCTATGGGAACCAGCTGGGCAGCGGCGGCCTTATTACGCGGACTCCCGGTGAAAACTGGACAAGCGCCAAAACCCTCACTTGATGTCTCCACCGCTGAACAAGCGGATTGGATTCAAGTTGCGTTGAACGGAACCGCAGCCGACTTGAAAAAGTTGCTCGATGCCGGAATGAATCCCGGCTCAAAAACGGCAACAGGGACCACTGCTTTGATGTTCGCGGCGCGTGACCTTGAGAAAGTATCGCTTCTCATCGATCGCGGAGCTGATGTGAACGCTCGCGCGGCAACGGGCATTGATGCTTTGATGATCGCCGCCCGATACCGAGGTAACGCGCCAGTAGTCAGCCTGCTGCTCAAAAAAGGCGCCAAACCGAATGCCGAGAAGGGTGTGGAGATTCGGAATGATGCTTCGGCGCTGTATTTTGCGGTGATGGCAGGAGACGCCAAAACTATTGGGATTCTCCTGGACGCCGGTGCAAGAATGGATCGAATGAAAATTCTGGGGAGGTATCCATACAGTCCGTTGCTCTATGCAACCTTTACCGGCGACGCCGACCTGGTCGAGTATCTGATTGGCAAGGGTGGGAACCCGAACGAAGTTGATGATGACGGAATCTCAATGCTGGGATGGGCGGCGGTTGCTAACCATGCCCGCACGGTTCAGGCATTGATTACCAGGGGCGCACAGGTGAACCACGTCGACAAGTACGGTATGACTCCTTTGTTATATGCCACTTCAATCGATTACGGCGATACAGTAGTGATTGAAAAGTTGATCGCCGCGGGAGCCGATCGGACCGTAAAGACTAAGGAGGGCTTGACGGCTCTGGAGCTGGCGAAGTCCTATCGTCATCTGGCGCAGGCGAACCTGTTGGGCGCAAAACCTGTTGCTGTTCGTTGAGCCGGCTCGTTTCAATCGGAAGCCGACGCCTGGAGAACCTCTAAGCCACGCTGACTTCTTGTCAGCGTGGCGAAGCGTGGAATCCGTCGGTTAGCTACACGGTATGGTCACCGACGGGGTTGCGGTTTAGGCACTTAGCGCGAGCTTCTAAAGCTATCCTCGCCAGATATCTTTCCTTACTGACCGGGACCAGTGCAGTTCCCCGGTTCTGCATGCGGGATAGAGCTCAGGTATGTATAGATCGCGAGAATGTCGCGGTCATTCATATTCCTGAAAATCGGCCACGGCATCACTTGCAATATCTCGTCAGGATCGTCGGGGTCGTGGCCAGTTCGGATCAGTTCGAGATACTCGTCGAAGTCCAATCCAGCCGGTTTGCCGTTCGCATCCGGGGTAATGTTAGCGGAGATGATCGGGCCGAAGGGAACGCCTCCAGCCAGGTAGTTTGTTGCGTTGATCTGGCCATCGCCGCCCTGAAACGGATTGTGCCCGGGCGCATACGTTGGGCACGTATGACAGTCACCGCATGCGGCCTGCGCGTTGACAATGTAGCTTCCGAGACCGACCAAATCCCGATCCTTGTTTCGGAAGGTGAGCGGAACCGGCGCTATCTCGAATCCTTTTAGGACCCTCTTCTTCTCGGCCTTGGCTCCCTCATTGTCGTTTTGGCCACTTGATGAATTCGTCAGGACGGTAACCAGGACGATTGCCGTTAGAAGGACGGCGATCTTCATACTTCGATTCATAACTCTCTCCCCTAGTTCAAAATATGCGAGCGCCACGCTAATTTGCGAGGGAAAGCCTTCGGAGCAAAAAGTATTCCCGCACAAGGTCGACGAAAAGCGCCGAAAACTTGTCCGAAAGACGTTCAAGAAGAACTTGCGGTCAAGTATCAAGCATACTTATCGTTGGACTTTCGGACTCGTTTACGAACGGAGGCGACTGTTTTGAGGACGGGTAAAAATGTCCACTAACCCGCGCATTGCCCTGTTCGAATACAGCTGCAAAAAGGGACCTTATTCGCGATCATGAATTCAAGATCCAGGCTTGTGACTGGAGACTTGCCCGACGCGTTCAGGTTCGACTCTCTGCTAGAATGACGCGGTGCCAGAACTCCCTGACATCGCCGCTTACATCGAAGCTCTACAGCCGCGAGTGCTAAACCAGCCTATCCAGGAGATTCTCGTGACGAGCCCTTTTCTATTGCGGTCGGTTGATCCGCCGTTGCGCGAAGCATTGGGAAAGAATGTTATCGACCTTCGGCGGCTCGGTAAGCGAATCGTGTTTGGCCTCGAAGAGGATCTCTTCCTGGTGATCCATTTGATGATCGCCGGGCGCTTCCACTGGAAACCGAGCCGCCAAAAAGTTAACCGCCAAACGCTCGCGCTCTTTGTTTTTCCTTCGGGAACGCTGATGCTCACCGAAGCTGGTTCGAAAAAGCGGGCTTCGATGTACTTTGTGAAAGGCGATGCGCTTGCCGCACACGACCCGCAAGGTCTTGAAGTCCTCGATGCCGATTTCGGGAGTTTTGCTTCTCGATTGACAGCCGAGAATCACACCCTGAAGCGGGCTCTCACGGACCCGCATTGCTTCAGTGGGATCGGTAACGCTTACTCGGATGAGATCCTGCATGCAGCAGGACTGTCGCCTCTCAAGCTAACAAAGCGTCTGGAGGAAGCTGAGATTCGGCGTCTCTACGACGCGACGCGGTCGACGCTTCAGTTCTGGATAGACAAACTGTGCAAAGAAGCGAAAGAGGTGTTTCCGGAGAAAGTTACTGCTTTTCGACCGGAGATGTCGGTTCACGGCCGCTACGGCAAAGCATGCCCGAGGTGCGGTACGCCCGTTCAGAGGATTGTTTATGCGGCGAACGAGGCAAACTACTGTCCTTTGTGTCAGACGGGCGGACGGTTGCTTGCCGACCGTGCTCTCTCCCGCCTGTTGAAGGAGGACTGGCCGCGTACGCTTGAGGAGCTGGAACAGAGACGTTCCGAGGTTTGAGGATTCGCGTGTACCGTAGACTGTCCAGTCTGCGGAGAATTTTTATGTTCACACGGGCTATGCGCAGACTGGACAGTCTACGCTACAATCGCGTCAACGCTGGATTAGAAACTCCACTTGCCTGCGGAATTCACGATTGGATTTATCTTTTAGCTCAACGCGCAACAAATAAAACCCCGGTTCAAGATCCAGATTCAGCCGCCCGCCGATCTCGATTCCTTTGCTGTCCTTTCCAACCATTCGTGCTGAGACGGGTTGGGGTTCGCTTTCATAAATAATTTTATCGTTAAGGACTATCTCAGATCTGATCGTCAGGTCGGACGCGACCGTCGAAGGGGAGTTGTACAGCATAAGGTAGTAAACAAGAGTGCTGCCGGGCTTATATGCCTTAATCGCGTCAAGTTGTTGGAGACCGCTTAATGGCTGTTGCCCCTCACCGGAACTCGCCAGTAGGACGCTGCTGAGCTCGAGCTTTCCCTTCGACAGATCGGGGACATCAACCCACGCATTAGAGGTTCCGATGTTTTCTGTTTCGGGCTCGAGCGCGCCGACCCGAACCTGATAGTGGCCGGGCTTTAATTCGAGTCTCTTGGTGTAACTGAAGCCCGAGGCTTTGACTTCGTTGAGTTGATTGTTCGGAACGCCTCCCTTGATCTTCTCAATAAAACTGGTTACGAGTTTGCCGGAGCGATCGTAAATGGTGCCGGCGACTTCAAGCGCGAGCGTGGCGCGATTGTCCATATCGTGGTACTTGAGACGGCTCCCGTCTATCAAGAGCCTTAAAGATACCTGCGCGCTGTCATTTTCGACCTCGAGGTAGTGCGCCGAAGCGCTCACGTTAATGGTTGTTTCCGGAATTGGACGAGCTATCGCGTCAAACAGTCGCCTTTGTGGCGACCTGGCAGCCGACGGTGCAGCTTTTACGGCATCCGATGCCAGATAGCCTTTTTGAGTCCTCACCGTGTATTCGGGATGCCCTTTGACGCTTAGTGATATGTCGCGGAAGCCCTGCCCTTCAGTCGTAGGATAATATGCGATCTCGTAGTAGACGTTATTGCCCTCAAAACTCTTCTTAATTGCCCAATTAACGTCGTTCGTCCTGAAGAAGGCATCGCCGCCAGTGTCCTTGGCGATCGCGTTCATGCCGTCCTGCTCGTCCTTCTCGGACGTCGACGCGTACTGAGAGAGCCGGCCCTGAAGGCTCGGGTCGAACGCCATGTAAGCCGGTCCGCGCCGCGAGGCGTCGATTTCAAGAGGAGCCTGGAGACCCTTGGAGTTTATCGAAAAGACTACCGTTCCGGAGCGAACCGCCTTGCTGATGGCTTGTTGCAGATCGAGAGTTTCGACATTTCCTCGACTATCGAGCAGCGAGAACCCGTCCGAGAATAAAAACATCAACCGCTGCCCCGGAGCTTTGGACATCAAATCAGCGGCGGCTCTGAAAGTCCCGAGAACGCTGTGTCGCCGGAATGTAGTCTGGGCGAGCACTTCCCCTGCTCTTCCCAGAGCTATCTGCTTCAGCATTCGCGGATCCATCATGTCCGGGTTCAAACCTTCCTCACTCTGAAGGACCTTGATGGCCAGGTTTACTGCGTACGGGTTTTCGCGCCTGACGTCCGCTGCCAGCGCCGGTGTGAAGTAGCTGTTATTTGTCGAGCCCCACGTGGCGATTCTGTCGACGTAGTGCCTCATCAGGCCGCGTTCGCGTGTAAAGCGCGCCGGAATCCCTTCCATGCCTGCGCTGGTCACGATCATCACCGCATCCTGATCAGTGATCTGTTCGTCTATGAACTTCTTCAACGCCTGCTTCACCCGAAGCAGGTTTGGTCCGGACATATTAACCGTATCCACAAACAGCAGCAGCGATCGGGCTGGTTCCGCGGCGGGGGGAGGTGGCTCGCCCGGCACGACGTTAGCGACGGTGATACGCTGGGAAATCGATATCGGACCAACGCGCTCCTCAGCAAAGGAGCTTATGTCCTGCGGCCGTCCTTTCTCACGCAGCTCAAAGTCTTCTTTTTTCAATCCCTGGACGAGGCGGCCTTCCCGGTCGGTGACCACTGCACACAGTTCGACCAGGACAGTTTTGAGCTCAACAACCCAGTCCTGTTCTGCTTTCTTCTTCTGCTCTTGTGCGACGCTTCCGGTGGTCGTCGTAAAAACTATGAGACTACTTAGGAGAAGAGAAGCTGCAAATTTCATCGTTTCTCTCCGGACGATGCAGAAGTGACTGGACATTCGTCCACTAAACGTACGCTGGGGTGCTTAGTGTAACCGACGTTTCGTACTATTCAAAGCTAAATACCCTGATTAATCGCCTCACACTCAGCTCAAAAGTTGAAGTCTATGCTGCCACCAGAGAGCTTTCGCGCCAGCGCGACGCCAACACCGACGATCCGCTCTGAAGTCTCAATCGGACGGCTGCCGTTTTTGGTTTCAAGGTGTCCGGGCTCCGCAAGCACTCCAAGCCTGACGCGGCCTTCTTCTTCGATCAACACAATGTCACCGGCAGCCGGTACCCGGCCATCAGCGCATAGCACGATGTCTCCTTCGAGCAGACTCTTCTCCGGCCACGAACCGTTGACCCTAACGCATTCGTAGTCAGCTTCCGGAATACCCAGGACTTTGACGACTACGTCGTCGTTGTCGGCGTATAACTGCAGCCGGCGCTTTTCGTGCGCAAGAATGTTTTCGTCTTTTTCCAAAATGTGTCCCGATCTGAATCATCGACCGCCCGAAAAGCAGGATTTGGTCGAACGGCAAGGATATTTGAATCCGGCACGAGCATTGATGTCAATCTCTCGCCGGGAGGTTAGTCGTTTGCCGCGGTACTCGGCTGGGGTTTAACCTCAGGGTACTGAGGCACTCGAGTTTGATAAGAGAGGCGAGGCTGTGAACTTCAAGAAGCTTGCTGCGAGGATCTGGCGCGAGTCCCAGGAGGACGATGTATTCGGTATCGCCGCTCAGCTTGCATATTTTTTTCTGCTCGCGCTCTTCCCTCTGCTGATTTTCTTGACGAGTGCGGTTGGGTTTATGCCGGATGTACAGGATAGGATCCTGGATGCGCTCGCCAGGGTTGTCCCTCCGGAATCGATGAAATTGGTGAGAGAGACTCTCTTGGATGTTGTGAGTCATCGCAGCGGCGGCTTGCTGTCGATAGGGTTGATTGGAGCGCTGTGGTCGGCGTCGAGCGGGGTCGCCTCAATGATGGATGCGTTGAATAGGGCCCACGACCTCGAGGAGACCCGGCCGTTCTGGAGGAGACGGTTAAAGGCAATCATATTGACGCTCGCAATGACCCTTTTCGTTGCGGGTGGTTCATTGGTGGTAATGATCGGACACCGGATCGCTGGATGGCTCGAGGCGGCTTTCGATATCAGCGCCGTGCTGGGCGTTGTCTCTACGATTCTAGGCTACCTGATTGGATATGCGTTTCTGCTTATCGGAATCGAGGCGCTTTATTACTTTGGACCGGACATGGAGCGGGGCCGAAGACGAGTCAAGCCCGGCGCGTTGTTCGCGGCGGCGGGGATCGTGATCGGATCGCTGCTATTTTCGTTTTATGTTCGGGTTGGGCCGAGCGCGAGCGCAACCTACGGAAGCATGGGGGCGGTGGTGACCTTGATGCTTTGGCTTTATTTGGTCGGCGTTATGTTGCTGGTGGGAGGAGAAATCAATTCGGAAGTGGGCAAGGAATAAATATAAGTCCGATATACCTATAGGACCTATACTTTTCTATTTCGCAACCTTGCTTAGCGGTCGGGCGAGCAGTTCGGCGTTTTCTCGATACAACTCAAGATCCGTTGTTAGTTGATCGCTCGTGGCGAACAGCCATAGCGGGAATAAATCCAAGAAAATCTCCTGAGCGACATCCAAAAAGGCGCGGCGCGCAACCACTCTATCCCCGGCTTTGAAGTGCTCGCCTACGGTGAAGCCCTCCAGGTTTACCCAGCGGCGCGCTGTCTTGGGCAAAGGCCATTTCGTCACCTTGCCATCCTCGCCGCCAGCGAGCTCCCAATAGGACTCTGGTATCCCTCGCGCGTCCAGGTAGCGCTGAAACGGACGCAAATTTCTTTTTATCTTTTCTTGTATTGGTCCGTTGCCAACTTCTCTGTGACCCCCGGGGTAAAATCCAATTGATATCCCGTTGGGATAAATGCCTGCGTAAAGCAACGCCGTGTTCCACCACTTTTGTCCGCGGCGCGAGAAACCGATGTAGATGACGGGGCGGTAGGGCGGCCGATTCTTGTGAAACCGCATATCGTTGCTTATCCGGCTTATGGTGCGCCCGACTCGCGCTTCGGTTTCAATGTCCTCGCTAAGCATGTGCAGGATGGGGCCCAGTTCGGCGACGAACGACTTGATCGGTCCGAGAACGGCCGTCTCATATTCACGGCGGTGCTCATCAAACCATGGCTTGTTGTTGTTCTGGCTAAGTCCCGATAGAAACTGGAACAGCAGGGGCGAGAAGCCTTCAAAACGGTCGCGATTCATGCGGGGCGCCTCTTTATTCACAACAATTACCTGATCGAGATTGCCACGGCCCGGGCTGAGCTTAAGGGCTCGATTGACCGATGTCAACTGCCGCAATCGACCAGTTCTGGCAGAAGGATCACAATTCCGAGTTCGAAACTTTTATCGCTATCCGTGGTGCATACAATCATCGTTACTGATGTGTGAACGGTTGCTAAACCGGTTACGAGAAGAGAACTTTTGCTTGCCCCTCGGTTTGGGTATTGCTTAGACTGAACGAGAATGTCAGAGCCTTCCTACGTTGAACTTCTAAAGAACGGCGAGCTCGCGTCGCGGGCAGACCGTTTGATGGATATGTTGCGGGTGTGCCGAATCTGCCCGCGGGACTGCGACGTGAATCGGTTGAACAACGAAGTCGCGGCTTGTTACTCGGGGCTGCTGCCGATCGTCTCAACCTATACGCCTCACTTCGGCGAAGAGCCCGCGCTGGTTGGCACTGGTGGGGCCGGTAACGTTTTTCTTGGGTTGTGCAATTTGAGGTGTGTCTATTGTCAGAATTATCAGATCAGTCAAACGTTCAAGGAGCAACGGGCGAATGAAGTCTCATTCGATAGGCTTGCGGAGATTTTTCTGGAGCTCCAGGAGCGGGGTTGTCATAACATAAATTGGGTATCTCCGACTCACTTCGCGCCGCAATTGGCGAAATCGCTGTCAATTGCTGCTCGAAAGGGTTTGCGTTTGCCGATCGTCTACAACACCAACGCCTATGACGCAGTTGAGGTGTTGAGGCTGCTCGACGGGATTGTCGATGTCTATCTGCCTGATCTCAAATACAGTGACGACGAAGCGGGAAGAGAGTATTCGAAGGTTACGGAATACGTGCGTCACTCGCGCGCCGCGATAAGGGAAATGTATCGGCAGATGGGTGATCGACTGGAGTACGATGATAACGGCTTGCTGCGTCGAGGGCTGATCATTCGACTGCTCGTGCTTCCCAACGACATCGCGGGAATCTCCGAGTCGCTCCGATGGATAAGTAGCGATCTGTCGCCGAAGGTGTCAGTGAGCCTGATGGCCCAGTACTTCCCTACAAACAAGGTTGCGCTGGAACGGTATCCACTCATCTCACGCAAGATTCGCTGGAGCGAATGGCTATCGGCGATCGAACAAATGGACTCGCTTGGGATGGACGAAGGGTGGCAGCAGGACTTCGACTCGGCGGCTGAGTACTACCGGCCGGACTTCGGCGACACGAAGTTGCCGTTCAAAGACATCGTTGATTTCCAGCAGGACAAATTGTGACTTGTTATCACCTCGGTCTGGGTCTAAGTTGACCGCCGGCTTGCAGCCACGCGTTCCAACCTCCCTTTAGCACTCGAACACGTTTAAAGCCGTTCGCAAGAAGCATACGTCCTCCGATTATTGCGGCTTCGTCGGCCGGACAAGCGCAATAAGTGACTACTTCGCGATCACGCGGAAATTCCCTCAGCCGGTATACGACCCTGCGAACTTTGGCATGTACGGCCCCCACGATAGTTCTATCGGCCTGTGAGTACATACTCGGACCGCGAAGATCAACGATTGTGACGGGCTCCTTATTGGCAATCTTCGCCTTCAGCTCTTCGGGAGCTATGAATTCGACCGGGATTTGCGTTTCCGGATTCGACTTTGGCTTCATCCCGAAAGGTGCCTGATTCGCGAATGATAGAGACGCGAAGTCGACAGCCAAAATCATAACGATTACACTCAACCATTTTCTGGCACACATAAATGCACCTCACAGGATGGTCTAAGACTAAACGGCCTGTCATCACTTCATTGGGGACATCCGCGCGTGAACCGGAGCAGAGCCCGGGGAATAGTTTTTCGGATCGTACCAACCATAAATCCCTCCGGCGAAATAGATAAACCCTGCCTGGCCGATCAGTGTCTGCTGGATCAAATCACCGTAGATGGTTGGGAAAGGTTTTATCCCCGAATAAGTCTTTACGGCGCCCTTGAAGGTCAACATCTTCATGTTTGCGCCGACAACATCTCTCAGCAGGTGAGTCTGGGTGGCCTCCGGGTCGCGCCAGCCGTTTACCCCGGTTCCATGAATTATCGCCACCAGGACGTCGTCTTGCTCAAAGCGAATCGTTTGTCCTCTTGCTGGATTGGCTGAGCGCCGATCGGCGACCGGATGTGTCAATACCTTGGATTTTGGAAGCAACACGTCCTTTAAGGGCTCGCGTGCTATCCAGCTCGGGAACTCCTGATTAAGCTCGGAAACTTCTGCGGGCTTCACGATCGCCGCGAGGTCTTGTGAAAGATCGCCGTTAAAGTCGCCTACCAGGAAACTCGGCGTTCGATCCACAGCGATCACGACTGCCGTCTTGAAAATGCGTTTGACAGCCTGTTGAACCTCTTCCAATTTCGGAGGTGGGAGCTCTCGGACGATAGGTGTTTGGACCGGTTGAGTTGCGGGTTGGCTTGCCTGGGGTGCCGGGACCTGCTCAGCAATCGGCTGGGCTGTTGTGGACGATTTTGAGCAACCGAACAACGTTACAGATGCGGCGGCGACCACGAACAACAAGGACGAGTTTGTGAGCCCTGGTTTGGCAAACATTATTTGTCCTCCATATAACAGAGGCTCGTCTGGCGAAAATGCCAGACGAACCTCTGTCGAGAACCGCTCTGGCTTGCCTATACTTCAGGCTCACGGTCAGAGCGACAGAACAAACGCGATGAGTTGATTCTTTTGGGTAGTGTTCAGCGCGTTGTTGAAGTTGTTTCTTGAGGTTGAGGCCTGGCCACCATGAACCTGAATGCTGTCGAAAATCGTCATGGTGTTACCCTGCATCATGAAGCGATTCTTTGTTCGGACCCCCCACAGGGCTATGGTGGTTGTCGCGAACCTGTCGTTGACTCCGGGCTCGGCTCCGATCCCCGCGCTCGTACCGATATTGTGCAGCGCGAAATCGCTGAAAGGCCGAATAATCTTATTGCCAAGAGCGGCCGGCACGACGAACGCGCCGCCGTTGATCACGGTTCCCGCAAGTGCCGTTGTGAATTGTGGGGTGTGGCACACAGCGCAGCCGATCGCGGTAAAGAGGGTCTGCCCTGCATTAACGTCAGCGTTGATTGGTCCGCGGCCCGGCGCTCTTAAGGCGCGCTGGAACGCCGCGAACGCTTCAACGTCATCTCCATCGTCCTCCGGATCGGTGCACGGCCCGTCGCAGCCGTTATCAAATGGAGCCGACGACTGGCCAAGGATGTTATTCTCGTTCGGTTGCAGTGGGCTGGTTATGCCCATCTCGTTCAAGTAGGCATCCGCCGAAAAGGATACCAGGCTGGCGTGCTGAGACTTGTGTCCGAAACGACCTACGCGAGTCGCGGGCGCAGCCTCGAGGACCGTTACGGTTCTTAACTGACCGCGCTGTGCGGCGGGTTGGGCGGCCACGTTGTTCTGGAGCGTTTGATTAGCAATGGCTTCGACGAACCCATCGCCAAGCACAGTTCTTGTTGATCGGAATTCGTGGATGTCTAGCCCGGTGTTCGCGTGCTCTTGAGCCCCCGGGGCAATTGACCGGTCCTGGAGAAGCGTCTGGCCTCCCGGCGGAGCGACAAACTGGCCAAATATATTGACGCTTCCGGCCCTGAACTCATTTATCTGGCTGACGTGGCCGGTAACCGGAGCCTGGTGACAGGCTGAGCAAGCGACGTCGTTATAGGTAGGTCCAAGTCCTTCGTCTACCTCTTCCCGTTCCTCGAATATTGCTTTGTTATCGCGGAACGAGCGCAACGCCACCGCAGGGTTTGTACACTCGTCAACTTCAGCACCAAGCACACCGAACCCATTAAACAGATCGTCGTCATCCTCCCGAGCATCCATGGCGGTTGTTGGAGCATTTGTTGCGGCTTGACCTTCGACGGAACTCGTATAGGTTAAAGGAAAAACGAGAGCCGCCGCGAAAAACAACAGAGCAGAAATCTTAAGCGTCTTCATACTGAAGGTTCTCCTTTTCACGGTCTTCGATCAGAGTGATCCAAGACACAGTTCAAGTTATCCGCCTAAGCAGTTGTGTGAGACTCTACTCTAAGGAACCCTAACCTTGGCTCGTTGTCTCTGACCTTCGGCCGGGTCAAAGCTAACGCAGACACGGCGCCTGCGCGTGTCCGATCAATCTATCTAGCCGAGCGAGGAAGTACCTCAAAATCGGTAAAAACCCATCCCACCGTGGCGACATTTTGAGGCACCGGCGAATGTATGACGGATCGCACAAAATGTCAACAAAAAAGTCTCTGCTAAATTCAGTTTCTAGCGATCATAGCGTTCGAGATGCGTACCAAATCGAGACTCACGGGACGCCTTCGGCATCAGAGTGCCGTCTTGGCTCTACAGCGTGACGCACGTCGCCCTGAGCGCGGGCTCGGGGCGTCCTTCGGGAGAGCTTTTAGTTACCATCGGTCGCGCGGCCGGTACGCTTTTTTTGTGGGCCCGAGAAAGCAGAGACGCTGCAACGCCCTTCCAGGCCGCAAGGAGCGTGCGGCCCAATCGAACCTGCTTTCTAGCGATCAGCCAGGCCCCCGATCGGGCCGTCAGTTTTACTTAGCGCCTCATGTCGAAGGTTAAATTTAGTGAACTAGGTTAAGGGGCTTTGGTTTCCGAATGGGCGGGGTTGAAGCAGCAATGGCGGCCAAATCTGAACAGAAAAAAACCCACCCAAAATATGAAACTCGTGTTAGAATAAAGCCCATGAAATGCCCAAAGTGCTTTAACCCCCTACGACGGGTAGCCTCCACCGAGGATTCGGTGTGGTTTACGTGCCCGTTAGGTCATAGATTCCATTCAGAGACAGGTAGCGGGATCAGCGATTCTGAAGGTCATCGCTATGCTGTCTCAGAGTGAGTAGAGCGGCTAGTCCCCCGGGTCCGTCAGCCTGGGGGCGGCCGTAGGGATCCTATATTTACTGGATCTCGACGCAGCGTACTGTCCCCGCCTCTTTATTCTAAGCTACCAGCTTCTATTCGGCCCGAAGTCGCAATCAGCTCTGGATTCTTTGTTCCGTATTTGGGTCAAGAACAATGAACCCTGATTGTGGCATAGGACACCAAGTGGCGCTGTGACATCCTGAGCGGAGAGACGCGGTTGACGCCTGCACGAGCTCTCAAAGTGAGTGAGCGCTCACATTTTTACGTCGTTCGCTTTCCGCTCCGACAAATTGCTGATAGAATCTCGATGACTTGGCGGGGGATTAAGTTGGGGCCGCCGGGCTTTACGGTTCAAGGAAGAAATCGATGAATCTCACCACGCTGGAGGGCTCAGGTTACGTGTACCCCTGCACCTATGCAATTAGAAGAATCAAGCAAGTGGAACTACCTTCACCTAGGGGATAAAGAATGGAAAGGCGAGCATCGCAAGAGAGTCTGGTCGAGTTGATTGATAGCGGGCAGTTCCTGGCGGCGGAAGAAATATTCTCGGAACGCAGAACCAATGAGCCGATGGAGATGGTAGTTCGCTCTGAGGTTGCAATGTACTTTGACAGATTGCAGGACGCAGGCGCCCTGCTTGACGAGGTAGCTCCTCGAATCGCGGACATCGGCGTCGCTGCACGGTTTTCGCTAACTCGCGGCCGGCTGGCTCTGGCACAGGGAGACACCCAGCAAGCAGAAACCCAACTTCAGTCCGCATACCACTTTTACCTTTTCCTGAACGACTCGTTCGGCATCAGCCGAGCGCTGCTCAATCTGGCTCGATTTGCTCGGAGTCGCGGGAGAATCGAAGAAGCCGCCGCGCAGCTTGAGGCTTCACAGAACGGAATCAAGGGCCGCACCAGCAAACGAACCGAGTATTTGCGCGGAGTGATTTCGACTGAGCAAGCGGCCGCCGAAAGCGACCGTGGAGAAATCGAACAAGCAGCTGAAACCTATGCTGAAGCGACGCGGCTGCTGAAGAATCATGAGAAGGGCCGCTACTATGCGCGCGCGCTGGCAGGCATGGCAGACCTCAAATGCGCTCTTGGCGATTATCAGGAGTCACTCGAGATATATAAGGAGGCGGTGGCCGTTCTCGAGCGCTACGACCTTAGAAGAGATCTTGCCGAGAGCAAACTTAAACTAGCCCGGGCGTTGATCAGGCTTCAGCGGGTTGATCGGGCACAAAGACTGGCCGAAGAAAGCCGCGACCTGCTGCCGGAAGATCCCGGAGGCCAGACAGATGCGCTTGCCGTACTGGTGATGATCGCTCTCCAAAGAAGCGAACTCGAGCGCGCCGGCGAACTGGCCCTCGAGGCTTTGGGATTGAGTGACCAGGCCGCCTCGAATGAGAGTCGAATCCGGGCCCGCATTGCATTTGGGCACGTCAAGCTTGCGGAGCGGGAATTCAAGGATGCGACTGACGCACTCGGCCAGGCCGCCGAACTGTCGAGGGGCACCGCCGGTGCTGCCGCCCGTCGTCTCGAGCTGGAGGCCACGGTCTACCTCGCAGAGGCGTTTCATAACGTGGACACCCGAGCCGGACGGACCGAGCTTACGAGAGCCAGCGAGCTGCTCAATCAGGTCGAGGATGCGTTTCTTGGCGATGAGTTCAATCGGATATCAGCCAAATATGAAGAGCAAATCGTCTTCACCGATGATAATCGACTCGTGTTTGACGGGAATCAGTTGCCGCGCTGGCAGGAAGCGAAACGAACTCTTGAAGGTTTTCTGCTTCGCAACGCACTGCGCCAAACAAACAACAGTCTAACGCGCGCGGCCCGCAAGTTGGGTGTTTCAAAAGTGCATGTGCACAACCTGAAAAAGAAGCACGGGATCTAATCCGCCGGTTCGCCCAAGTTGATGAGTGCCTCGCGAAGCCTGGCATGTCGCTGAAGCAGTTTTGCGTAACGTGATTCATCAGCTTCGCTCTTGGCACGAATGATCTCGTCGAGTGCCGTTCTTTCAGTCGCGGTCCACTTTGCCACATCAGGGATTAATGCGAGGACCAGCGCTAGGTCTTCGAAGCTACGATATTCAGGATCGCCTTTTGCCGGCAACGGCCTGCCGAGAATGCGAGCGATTTCCTGAGAGGAGCCGGCGCGAGCTCTCTCGGCATCGCCGTCGAACTCTTGTGCCATCCGCCGTTGGACTGCCAGGCCCAGATTCCGAATAGCGAACCGGTCCCAATCCCCACGCGGCGACCCGGGCGCTTCGTATATAACGTTCCCTGCCGAAAGCTGCCGGAGCACCCGCGCAGGAGTACGATATGTTTGATTGGCGCCAATCTTACGCTCTTCTCTAGCCATCAGTTTTGCCAGTTCTGGCCGCGTAGGCCTGAAGCCCAGCTTTCGGTAGAACCAGAACGCGCCCGACTCTATTGCCTCGTCATTGTTATATCCCAGCTGATACGGGTCGATCGAAATGCACGTCACACCGGCGATTTGATGCAGCAGCCGGAGCACAGTTGCATACACCCAGGCTGACTCCCCCTCGCGGAATGTGTAAAAGGTATTGAACCCGATCTCCATCCGTTCGCAAATTGTGATGCCTTCGATGTAGTTGATCGGTACTCCGTTCTTCAGCGTGAATCCGGCGTGATAAGCGCGCAACGGCAACCGTCGCTCAGGGGGCAAACCCCAGAGATAGACTTCCACTCCGCGTCCGGCCTCCGCACGGACCACGCCGCCGGGATCGCCGTGCGTGATACCGTAAAGCTCGCGATAGCGAACTGTCGTCGTCTCGCGAAGCATATCCTGCATCGCCTTGCCCTGCGCGTAAGATAGCCTCTTAAGCGGAAAAGCAGGCGACTGAAACTCTTTGTCGAGAGAAACCTCACTGCGCCGTATGAGTGGCCCGGCATGATAAAAGACTCTGCGCGGTCGCCTTTTGTTTCTCGTGCGTGACGCGATCGACTGGCTGAGGTCCCACCGAATCCGAAGGCCCAGCGAGTCATAGAGCTCCGCCTTCTGTCTTTCGTCCAGCCTTAATCGCTCGAAACGTTTTATCAGCCACCCGAGCCGCCGCCGTCCTCCACTCGCCTCGTTAAGCCAGCGCAGGTAGGGAATGTTTGCTTCGACCAGCGAGTCCTCATAAAGCAGCGGGAGAAATCGTGGGAGCGTTGCGCCAAGACGGTCCGGCTTGTCGAGATTATACCAGTAAGCATCGACCTGCGACGGATACCGGTCAACCAGAAATCGAACGATGTCATAACTGAATGTACCCGATATCACAGTATTGGCGATGCCCGAATCCTCAATGTAGTCGAAGGGCGTCATATCAGTCCCTGACACTTGAAGACGCCGGACGTGTTCGCCAAAGCCAGAGAGCAGGTTCTCCGCAACCTCAAACACGGCTGGACTCTGCGGATGCGAGCGGATGAATAAGAGCGCTTCGTGGAAGCGGATTAACGACTCGGCATCCCTGAAATGTCTGTTGCTCAATCTGGCCAGCAGTGTTTCAGTGCGCGCTTCAGCACCTGCACCGAATTGCCGCTTCGCTTGTTCGAGATTGGAAAGAAGGCTGTCGAGTGAGGGCATAGAAAAGGGGTTTCGGGTTTCTGGTTTCTGGTTCAAGAATCGCTCAAAGCTACGATGCCCGAAACCAGAAACCTGAAACCAGAAACTAGAAACTTACTACAGCAGGTATCGGCGACGAACCATCTCGAGCGCTGCGGTAGAGGCTCTCCAACGGACCAGGTGACGGTCACCCGGGAGCACCAGCCGTCGATTAGAAGTCACAACGTCATCAGCCAAACCAATGTAGACCGTCCCCACCGGCACCGAGTCTGTGCCGCCGCCTGGACCCGCCGTGCCGGTCACGCTTACACCGATCGATGCGCCTATTCGCTCTTTTACTCTCCGGGCCATCGCTTCGGCGACCTCGCCGCTGACCGCGCCGTGGCGCTCGATCATATCCGCGGGCACGCCCAGTAGCCGCGTTTTTGCCTCGATGGAGTAGCTGACGACGCTTCCTGCAAAGTAGTCGCTCGACCCGGGCACGCGCGTTATCCTCTCGGCGACCAGCCCGCCGGTGCAGCTCTCTGCGGTTGCGATAGTGAACTGCTTGACGCGAAGTCCGTGGCCAACCACCTCTTCGAGCGACTCGCCGGTGGTGGAGTACACGTAATAACCGAGCTTCTCTTCAAGCTTACTCGTCAACTCTTCGGCGATCTCCTCTGCCTGGGCGGCGGTCTCCGCGGTACCAGTCAGATGTATTTCGATCTCCGAGTCGGTGAACAGGATAGTCGTCGCGGGATTTGAATACTCTTTGTAGATGGGCGCTATCATATCGTCAAGGGCAGACTCGCCGAGCCCGGTGACCTTCAGAACTCGCTTTGCGATCCGCACGCCCCGCGACATCCGCTCGAGATCAGCCAGCACATAATCGACAAACATCGGCTGGTTTTCGCGAGGCGGCCCGGGGAGCAAGACGATGAGCTTGCCGTCCTGCTCGATTTTGATCCCGGGCGCTGTGCCGTTGGGGTTTGGCAATACGCGGGCGCCTTGCGGGATGAGCGCTTGTCGTTCGTTGTTGGGCGTCATTTGATAGCCGCGGCTCGCGAAACGCTCGCGTATTCCAGCAAGCACTTCGTAGTCGAGCGTCAGCTGGCGCCCGGTAACTCTTGCGAAGACTTTTCGGGTGATGTCGTCTTCGGTAGGGCCGAGCCCGCCGGTTGAGATGATGACCTCGGAACGTTTGAGCGCGTCGCGCACGCTCTCTTCGAGAATCGCCTCGTCGTCTCCGACGACGGTCTTGAGTTGAACCTCAATGCCTACCGCATTCAATCGCTCGGTCAGCCATAACGAGTTGGTGTCGGTCCGATGGGGTGTCAGTAACTCTGATCCAATGGCGATGATTTCCGCTCTTAACATAGCTCCTCAGGCGATGCTTTCAGATCGCAGACTCGACCGTCTGCGCTACGTGTAGAGTGCGTGCTCTCGAATATAGTCTTCAACTGGACTCGGAACGATATCGTGAAGCGGCTTGCCTTCTCGACAACGCTTACGGGCTTCGGTTGCCGACAGATCGCCGAGATCGGCTGGAAAATCCAGATATAGAACCCGATCACGTGGCACCGCTGCCTCGTGCTCGACAAGGTGCATGACGCTGGACAGACCCTCGCCCGCGCGGCGTGCTACGATCAATCTACTATGCGCAAACAGGTAATTAAGCGCGCCGGTCCGTCCGGCAAACTTTCGATGGTACCGCTCCGTATATCGGTGCTCCGCGTCAAGCACGCGCTCGAATGTATCGAAGCCGACGATGAAGTGCAAATCCGCGCCCCCGGGGTAGGCGCGCTCTAATCCATCGATCATGTCCACATAGAAGGCGTGCGAGGAGAGACCGACCGATACCCGCGGCTCTGCTGCAAACGTGAGCGATAGCATGGCGAGCCGATCGTTGAGCGAGCATTCATAAGCCATTTTATCGGCATTGGCTGAACCCGCGAGCGCGAGAATTTCGTCGAGCGCGAAGGTGTTGGCTGCACGCCGGATCAGTTCAACGTGAGCTAATGTCGGGGGGTTGAATGAAGATGCAAACACTCCCAACTTCTTGCCCGCCTGGACGCGCTTGATAAACCCGATTTGCGGCGCGCCACTTCTATTTGTCTCTTCTATTATGTTTGTAGAGTCGAGAGTCACATTAGGAGATTCACACTATCCGTGTATCATCATACCAGACGAAAATACGCACAGATCGCGAGCAGCGCGGCTGCGTACACTCCCGCGAGAGCGTCATCGGCCATCACACCGAGTCCACCGTGAAGCTGCTCGAGCTTGCGGATTGGATACGGCTTGAAGATATCGAATAATCGAAACAGCAGGAAGCCCGCTACGACTCCACGTATCGATATCTGCGGCTGGAACATTAGCGGCGCTAGCGCAATCATCTGGCCGCTCACTTCGTCCATTACTATCGAGTGCGCGTCTTCCAGACCAGTAATCTCGCAGACCCGGTTGGATGCCCAAATCCCTGCCATCAGCAGGACTACGGTAATGATTGCAAACGCAAGCAGGGACGACGGCCCAGGTTGGAAGGCCTGAATTGCGAGACAGATCCCAACGCCTTCGAGAGCGCCCGCTGTACCCGGGGCAACGGGCACGAAACCCGCTCCTAATCCAGTCGCGACCGCATAGGCGACTCGGTCGCCCACGGTGAGTGGTTCTTTCCTGGGGATTGATGTTTGATTCAAGAGATCAAGATCACCGGATTCCGTTGACTCTTCGGCAGGGTGATCAATCAAACTACGTGGCCGATCAAGTCGTACTCGTGAGCTTGGGTGATCTCAACGGTCACGAAATCACCGGGCCGAGGCTCAACTCCGTCACGAACATCGTTGATCAACACACATCCGTCGATCTCCGGAGCTTGCGATTCCATCCGCCCTTCAAGCAACAAGTCGCTTTCTTTGGACTTGCCCTCGAGCAACACTCTTACGCGGCTCCCGACCATGCGACGGTTCCTTCGACGCGAGATCCGAGCCTGCTCCTTCATCAGTGACCGCTCGCGTTTCTTTGCGATTGCGTGATCGACTTTTTCATCAAGCTCGAACGCCGGGGATTTCTCTTCATCCGAATAGGTGAATACCCCAACGCGATCGAATTCCACCGCGCGCACGAAGTCGACCAACTCCTCGAAGTCCTCTTTGCGTTCGCCCGGGAATCCAACTATGAAGGTCGTTCGAACCGCGACACCCGGAACGCGATCGCGGATGCGCTTGATCAACCGTTCGTAAGATTCGCGATTGCCTCCGCGTCGCATCCGCTGGAGAACCCGGCGGCTTGCGTGCTGAAGCGGGATATCAAAGTACTTGCAAACGTTCGAACGGCGGGCCATCACATCCAGCAGTTCGTCGGTAATTGCCGTCGGATAGCAGTAGAGGAAACGCACCCACTCTACTCCGGATACCGCGGCAATCGAATCGACCAATTTGGCAAGCCCATCCTGAACGTCCAGGTCGCTCCCATACGTCGTCGTGTCCTGCGAGATCAACACAAACTCTTTCACGCCCTGGGCCGCGAGCATCTCGACTTCTTTAAGGATCGACTCCGGGGAGCGCGAGCGAAAGACGCCGCGAAGCTTTGGAATGATGCAGAACGCGCAGGTGTGATCGCAGCCCTCCGCGATCTTAACGTACGACGTATATGGAGCGGTCGCACGCAGCCGTGGGGTGGTCTCGTCATACAGAAATAGCTCAGGTGCCGAAGTCCCCTCGCTGTAGACCGGTAAAATGCGGTGACCGTTCGGCGCAACTGCTGATTCGATTTCTTTGAGCTGGTTTACCCCGATGCATGCGTCGATGTCCGGGATCTCGCGCTGAAGCTCTTCTCGGTAGCGCTCAACCAGGCAGCCGGCGACGATCAGCCGCTGCAACTTGCCTGTCTGTTTGAGTTGCGCCATCTCGAGAATCGTGTCGACCGATTCCTGCCGCGCTGAGTCGATGAAGCCGCACGTGTTCACTATTAGTACATCCGCAGCTTGCGAATCATTTGTCAGCTCGTACCCCTGGCGGGCAAGCAGTCCCATCATCACCTCGCTGTCCACGAGGTTTTTGGGGCACCCTAAGCTGACCATTCCGATTTTCTTCGTTTCAATCATTCGTTACCGATGTCAGTTAGCTATTTGGCGAATCGCGGAAACAGGAATGTTAGCTGATGAGGGGTGTTTTTACTAGACCGTCTACGCTACGGTAGTGGGGTCATAGTGTGTTGGCGCCTCATACTGTCTGCCTCGCTGTAGACCAGACAAGTGGGTGACCGGCCGACGGGCACGTTATCGATTTGCAATCGGGATCGGTGCAACCGCGTAGCGGTGTCCTATCGATAGCTACGAGGTTGGGTTTGCCCGTGGGCCGCGTAGCGGTTTCCTGCTGCGGAATCGATCTGCAGT
>Ga0134127_10000830_pt1 | contig 25097 bp, 20 predicted proteins | sample KB31753_FD_96459 | JGI IMG/M metagenome (GOLD analysis project Ga0134127, IMG submission 96459) | Terrestrial soil microbial communities with excess Nitrogen fertilizer from Kellogg Biological Station, Michigan, USA - KB3-175-3 | ecosystem: Environmental > Terrestrial > Soil > Unclassified ... | reverse complement strand
CGGTGCCTCGAACAGCTGAATGACGAACAGATCTGGTGGCGCGCAAATTCGCAATCGAACAGCATCGGTAATCTTCTACTGCATCTCTGTGGTAACGCCCGCCAGTGGGTTGTCAGCGGTATCGGGGGCGCAAGCGATGGGCGAATTCGACAGGAGGAATTTGATCAGCGCGATACGATCCCGCGTGGCGAGCTGGTTGCTCTCATGAAGCAAACACTGAGGGACGTTGACCGAGTACTCGCAGAGTTTGACCAGGGAAGTCTGCTGGAGCGTTATTCAATTCAGGGCACGACTACGACGGCGCTGGAAGCAATCTTCCACGTGACCGAGCACTTTTCCATGCACACTGGGCAGATCATCATGTTGACGAAAATGCTTGCTGGCCGAGATATGAATTTCTACGACTTCTCGAGTGGCGCTCCAGCTCACACCTGGCACACCGCAAAAAAGTAGTCAGTAGTCAGTAGACAGTAGGTAGAGGATCGACTTATCTTAAGATTGGCTCATCAGGGGAGTGCTTAAGTAGCAATTTGCTACTACGGATAACTGACAACTTATAACCGACAACTGACTATTGACGATTGATAGGGAGGCCAAGCTGAATGACATACGTCGTTGCCGAACCATGCGTGAACTGCCGCTACACTGACTGCGCGCTGGTTTGTCCCGTCGAGGCTTTTCATCTCGATGACGATATGCTCGTGATCAATCCGGAGACGTGCATCGATTGTGATGCCTGCGTACCCGAGTGTCCGGTTGAAGCTGTGTTTGCAGAAGAGAAGGTGCCCGCAGAGTGGGCGCAGTTTACGCAGATCAACGCCGATCGCTCCTTAAGCGGCTTGCCGACGATCACAGCCCGCATGGATCCCTTGTGTGAATAGGCGCTGGCCAGGCTGTAGGCGGCAATGAAAAAAGAAACAAAGCGTCTGCTCGGCAGTCTGGCAATTGTGGCGGGAGCGTTGGGCGCCACCGCCGCGCTCTTGAAAAAGAAAAGCGTTGTGAAACCAATACCTCATAAAGTAGAGGGCAATCCCGGCGACGTATGGGCGAGGCCGGGAATGATTGTGATCTTCCGCGCGGAGTTAATGCCTGGTCGAGAAAGGGAAGAGCGAACCTTTCGCGTAAAGGAGTTGTTGCCCAGTGGTCGGGTGTTGCTGGACGGAGTAGCCGGCGAACACGCAGAGAAAGAGTTCAATCCGATTCGTTAGAATCCAATCCTGCCAACTCTCTACCAGGAATAAGTCCTGCCTGGTTCCATCACCCTTAGCTTAGGAATATTCAGCGCGTTGAGTTCTGCGATGATCTCTTCGCGGTAAGCCGGCTTGAGATGCACCGCAAGGATGTCCAATCCGTTGTGATTTAGTTTGCGCAGCTCTTCGGCGAGCGAGCCGGGTGTGAAGTGGCGCGAGACCTCTGCGAGCTTGGCCATGGAATCCGGGAACGACGCCTCGATCAGCACCGCGTCCAACTGAGGAAGCTTGTTGACGACCTGCCAGAACTCATCCGTTTCGGAAGTATCAGAGCTGAACGCCACCGTCTTCTTCCCATCTGAAATAATCACGCCCACCGTGGGAACGATATGATTCACGGGAATAGCGGTAACCGTCAGATGCGCAACCTTAAACGGCTGGCCTTCCTTGATCGGCACATACACCATGACCGGTCCAAAATCGTTCTTCAACTCGGAAAACCGTGGATAGACATTCCAGTTGAAAACGTCGCTTTCCAGTCGCTCGATCACTTCGGGAGTAGCGTGGACACGCATCGGTTCCTTGAGACTCGGATAAAGATCGTCGATGAAGATCGGCAAACTTGCGATGTGATCCATGTGGACGTGAGTAACTATGATGTCCTGAACGCTCGCTCGTTGTTCGGTAGTGAGGGCAATTGCGATGCTGCCGGCATCAAGAGTTACGCAATCATCGATGAGGTAGCAGGTCAGGCGTTGGTCCAGGGTCGCTTTGCCATCGCCATCGAAGGTGCTGGGTAAGAGTTGAATTTTCACGCGTATGTTTGGGCGAAAAGACGTCTTCGCACGGTCTGGCCTAGTATAAGCGAACTGTCAGGAAACTCGCGAGACTTTTAAGCTATCGATTCTGGCCGATGGGCCTTCGTTCGCCTGCCTCTAACGCAGCTTCTGCAAAAGATCTCGAAGGGCCATTTGATATGCAGCCTCTCGCTCGAGAGCGTCCGCAACGGAAATCCCACGTGATACGCGGCTGCGATGAAACGCGAGTTCGCTGGCTGTCTGGTTCAACTGCCGGCTGGCGCGCCACGTTTCCCATCCGCCGCGTGAAAAAGCATTGAAGTTTGATCCGATGCGGCCTCGGATTGTGCAAAAGCGATTGTATTCGTCTTGGGTAAAAAATCCCTGCTGAAAGTCCGGCAACAAATACTCACGCACAATCTGACCTTCGCGCCGCAGCGCCAGCAGGATCACGATCAGAATGATGACAAACGCAGGAACCATAATCAGCACGTAGGCGATAAGAAACCCTGCGCCGCCAAACACGACGATTGAGCCGTTCCAAATGCTATGCAGCGCAATCGCAGTCAGCAGGCCTAACACGGGAGTAACAATCTTGACGAAGGTATTTCTCGACTGGCGCGCCAGGCCGAGACCGATGCCGGTCAGACTCGTAAACAACGGATGCGAAAAGGGCGCAATCGTGCCGCGGAGGATGAACACTCCGGTCAAGCCTTGCCCAGCTTCCTGCGCCGCGCGTCCGTAGTATTGAATGTTCTCGGTCATGGCGAAACCGAGACCGGCCATCGCAGCGTAAACAATTCCGTCAACCACGCCATCAAACTCATCACGCTTTGCAAAGAAGAAAACAAAAAGAATGAAGGCCTTCGCACTCTCCTCGACGACAGGGGCGGAGATGACCGCACCGAATGCCTCGCCGGCTTTTGTGCTGTCGGTCATGAGAGCGACCATGATGCTGCTTATCGTGTTAAAGAGGAACGCAATGAAAACCGCGACGAGCGCTCCCCAGAAGAATGCCGTTGCCAGCATCCAGAAGGGTTCTGACTCGTAGCGATCGATCCAGAGCGCGAGCACGAGGTAGATCGGCACCGGGAGGGTGGCAGTGATGAGCCCAATCAAGAGACCGACGGGGCCTGTCTCCACTCCAATCAGGAACAGCACAATCAAACCCAGCAGGGCAGCAATCAATGCTGCGACCACCGCGAGTACGATCTTGATCGCGCTCCGGTGACCTGCCGGTTTGAGCCTCACAATTGGTGGGTATTGATTTTGGGGAAACATGTTCTCTTAGAGGAGCTTGACTGGAGTTCGTCTCATCTTGCGCAGGTCTGGGCCCGTCCGCCGTCAATTGAGTAGGTCGCGCCAGTGATCCACGCCGCACGCGGAGAAGCTAGAAACAAGATCAACTCCGCGACTTCGCTGGCGTCTCCAACTCTTCCCAGTGGGTGCGTTTGTTTTGAGTGTTCGAGAAACGCTGAGTACTGCTCATCATTCATGCCGCCACGACGGTGGATTTCCGTTACCACGACACCAGGATTCACTGCGTTCACTCGCACACCTTTGGCTGCGAGCTCGAGCGCGGCGCAACGCGTCAGTTGGTCGAGGCCCGCCTTCGACACACAGTACGCCAGAACGCCGGGAAAAGCGCGCAACCCCGTAACGCTGGAAACGTTGACTACGTTGCCGCTTCTTTCAACAAGCGATGGGGCTGCTTTCTGCATCAAGAGAAACACGGCGCGCAGGTTGATGTTGAGCATCGCATCCCAGGCTCCGAGGTTTGTGTTTTCGACCGTCCCGGATGAAATGTGGCCCGCTGCGTTAACGAGTACATCGATCCCGCCAAGAGTTTCCACGGTTTGCGTGACGATCCTGTCCACATCAGCTTCAATCGAAAGGTCGGCCGACAGGGCGAGGCGTCGGCCGGCATAAGCTGCCAACTGTTCAGACAACTTCGCAAGAGCTTCGACGCTCCGCCCTATGGTGACCACGTCAGCTCCCGCCTCCGCAAATGCTAAAGCGGTGGCTTTGCCGATTCCCGAAGTCGCCCCGGTTACGAGCACGACTCTGTTTGTAAACTCTCGTTCCATCGTTGTTTGTCCTTGAACAGGTGAGTGCGAACTAGTCCCACGTTCGGTATTCGCCCCTTGGTTGACCGCGCGGGCATCATACATTGACATAGCAAGCTGAAAAAGCCGACTATTTGGCGAACTGGAGCTAAGCCTCGGGTTTTATGACCTCACTGGGAGGTCATGTAAGCGCTCTGTTCACTTGTTCTAATGTAAGAGCGGATCCGTAGCCATCGGTCCCCACGAATCAAACTTCAATATGAGTAGTTCCGGCGATACAGCCAGACGACGTGCGGCGCGTTCTCGAATGCCCTCGAGTGCGGGTTATATGTTCGCAGCCATCGCAGGCGCCGGAGTCTTGTTTTTCGCATTGTGGTGGATGCTGGTTACCGGGGGCGACGAGGCGCCATGGATTTCGGCCGGCCTGGCAGCAAGCGTTGTTTTGCTTGTCTCACTTTCGGCGCGGGAAGTAGTAATGAGACGCGCCTGGACACGTTACCTGCTCGAGAATGGCGCGCAGGACCATTCGTCACGGGTCAACCCGGATCCGAGTGTCCCAGCGCAGAAGACCTATTCTTCGAAGGCCCACACGGCCAATCTTCGCGCACTGCAAAAACAATCAGCCGAAGCGGACGCCAGCTCACGGCCTGAGTTGCATCTCGAGATTTTTGAACTCTGCCAGAATTTTCTAGCGCGCACTGAAGAAGCCTTAAACTCGAACAGTCTCAACGCCGAGAGACGCAGTATTTTCCGGGCGGGACAAGAACGAGCCCGCGCTCTGGAGAAGCATCACATGCTGACCTGGGCGCGCGAGTCGTCGTTGGCCCTGACACACGAAGCTCAACGACGCGCGCGTACGTCCGACAAGATTGAGACGGCTTATCGCGCGCTCGACTGTCTGGACTCGGCCCTCAAAGTTTTTCCGACCGAGTCGGAGCTGAATGCTTCTAAATTGGCGATATGGGAATTCATCGCTTCTGTGAAGGTCGCCCATTGGGTTGAACTGGCCGAGCGCGCAGCCTTCAAAGGCCATTACCGGCGGGCCATCAATCGTTACAAGGATGCTTTGTTTTACCTGTCGCGAGACACGGTGAAAGATGAAGTTAGAATCGCGGGCGCAGAGCGAATAACCCGTGAAATAGACTTGCTTCGCGAGCGCATCAAGTCCTCACACCGTCCTCCGGACGACTCACCATCGACCGGCAGGACCGAGGGAGAAGACGTAATTCAGTGATCTCACAAAGATGTCCCAAGTGTCGCAGTTCTCGCGTGCGACGCGGATACAAGCCGACGCCATTCCTTTTTCGCATGTTTGGCATCTATAACCTTTTGTGCGATCATTGCAACCTGCTTTTCAGAGGGTTTGCGGTCCCTGGAACTGTGGGCAGGCGCAGGAAAAGAACCCGCGGATCAAAGTCGCGAATACATGGCAATTTGAGGTAAAGGCGATTATTTAGACTGGAATAGCACCTGGTCATAAAGGAAAGGTAATCCAAGCAGGCATCGTTAAGGTAAGACCAGACATCTTCACACACTGACTCCAGTCGTAGTAATCCAGTTTTCAAGTAGGTTTGAGGTTTTGATATGCACGCACGAATTCTAACGTTAATACTCATCTGTCTCAGCTTGGCCGTTGTGGCCGCGGCGCAGGAACAAAGCCAGGGGTCATTTCAGGGGCCAAATCAAATTGGCTCCGTAGACAACCAGGGAATCAGGAACTACCTGCTCGGACCGGGCGACCTGATCGATGTACGCGTGTTTGGACAACCGGATTTGAACGCGATTGCGGAAGTGGATAGCGAGGGCAATATTAGTTCGCTGCCTTTCCTTGAGAGTCCGGTTCGTGCGCGATGCCGCACGGAAAAGGAAGTGCAGAAAGATATTGCGACTGCTTACGGAAAATATCTCAAGAGTCCGCAGGTGAGCGTGCGTATTACGGAGCGGAAGAGTCGCCCACCAGCAACGGTGTTTGGCGCGGTTCGTCAGGCGACGCGGGTACAAATGCAGCGCAAAGTACGTCTCAATGAGCTGATGGCCGCCTCGGGCGGTTTCACTGAGCGCGCAGCAGGAACGATTCAGATACTTCATACCGAACCGGTCATGTGCCCGGAGCCAGGGGAAGAAGCTGAGGCAGCGGCAATAGATGCGACGAAAGTACCGCTGCAGATCGTGAAAATCTCTGAACTGCGCGCAGGTAAGTCGGAAGCGAATCCAATGATACGTCCCGGGGACTACATTCTTGTCACGGAGGCCGAACCGGTCTACATCACTGGCAGCGTGAATTCTCCGCAGGGAGTTTTTATGCGCGAGCAACTCACGCTGGGTCGTGCTTTGGCCATGGTTGGCGGACCAAGGAAAGAAGCGAAGTTGAGTGACGTCAGAATCTACCGACAAAAGCCCGGATCGCCCGATCAGGAACTGATTCGTGTCGACTACAGCGAGATCAAGAAAAACAAGCAAGCGGATGTTCTGCTTCAACCTTACGACATTATTGAAGTACCCGAAGCCGGTATGTTCTCTGCGAGTCGAATCGGAACGACTTTGCTCTCAACAATCACGGGCGGTCTGAGCGCTGCGATGCAATCGACCGGACAAATTATTCCTACTCGAATCTTGTACTAGTTTTCAGGAACACCTTTACCAGGAGCACGATGGCGAAATCTCAGAACCGGGCGCGCAGGCGAAAATCAATCACTTATCTTTGGATCGCAGCCCTGGCGATCGTAACTGTTTTCCTTATTTACAAAGAGATGACGGCGTTGCTCTACATCCTCGCCACGTTAGGCGTAACCGCCATTCTCCTCGTAGTTGCGAACACCGATCTGTCTCGGGGTGAGGTTGGTTCGGGAGATTCCCGGCCAACGAGTTGAGTTTTGTTTGCCACACTCTCGGGCGTCCCCCGCTCGTTATTGAGTAACATTCTTTCTAGCCAGATCCCCTCGTTTTAAGCCATTTCCGACGATTGAAAGTTTAGCCGGAGTGATCCATAATCCGCCTGCGTTCACCTCCCCGGTGGACGAAGTGCTGCGTGGGGTGAGGACACGTGGCCTCAGGGTGGGGGTTGTGGGAGGCCCCCGCCCGCTTTTTTTGTTCACGATCTTTTTTTGAAAGTGACAGCTGTGCAAGGATTCTTGACGCGCTCTCGAATGGGAGTAGGATTCGACGACTATGACGAAAGGGAGAATGCCAAGCACTATTAGACCCGTTGGCTAGTCCGAAAGATGCTTCTTTCTGAGAGGTCATGGCGCAAGTTCAAGCTCTGGTTATTTAAGGGCGGGAGGGAAACTCAACCTCACGGGGGACCAGGCGGGTCAGGTCCCAAACAACACGCCTGGTGGCAGGTGATGTGCTTAACCGGCGTCGACTACTTCTCGACTCTTGGTTACCAGCCAGGCATTGCCTTCCTTGCAGCGGGGGCCCTCTCCCCAATAGCTACTCTCGTCCTTGTTTTGCTAACCCTCTTTGGCGCCTTACCAATCTACAATCGAGTGGCCGCCGAAAGTCCTCACGGCGAAGGCTCGATCTCGATGCTTGAGCATCTGCTGTCACGCTGGAAGGGGAAGTTGTTTGTCCTCGTCTTGCTGGGTTTCGTTGCTACCGATTTCATCATCACGATCACGCTATCTGCAGCCGACGCTACAGCGCACATAATTGAAAACCCATTCACTCCAGCTCTCTTCCGACACCCTGTAGGCGTAACACTTGTCCTGATCATGTTTCTGGCGGCCATATTCCTTAAAGGTTTTAAGGAGGCAATCGGACTAGCTGTAGTGCTGGTGACCGCCTATCTCTTCTTGAACTTCATAGTAATTGGTTTTGGTCTGTACCAATTGTTCACGCATCCGTTTCATTTTGCTCAATGGAAGGATGCCGTGTTAGCTCACCCGCAGGTGCATGGCAACGTGGGGCTAATACTATTGGTGTCACTGATAATTTTTCCGAAACTCGCGCTGGGATTATCAGGGTTTGAAACCGGAGTTGCGGTAATGCCCCTGGTCAAGGGGGATCAAGAGCTGACGACGGAGCAACTGCAGGACATTCATGAAACGAGCACTGGAAGGCCTATACCTGATGCCGGTGAGCTCCTCCAAGGGCGAATCAAAAATACTCGCAAGCTCTTGCGGACTGCTGCACTGATAATGAGCGTGATGTTAATCACCAGCAGCTTCGTCACGGCTGCGCTTATTCCTGCTGAAAAGTTTGCTGAAGGCGGTGAGGCAAACGGCCGCGCGATCTCATATCTGGCCCATCAATCTTTTGGCGACATCTTTGGAACGGTCTATGACTTGAGCACCATTTTCATCTTGTGGTTTGCCGGTGCCTCTGCGATGGCTGGTTTGCTTAACATTGTGCCTCGCTATCTGCCCCGGTTTGGAATGGCACCTGATTGGGCACGTGCAACCCGTCCGCTCGTACTCGTTTTCACCATTATTGCCGTGGCAGTTACCGTGATTTTCAAGGCTGATGTGGACGCCCAGGGAGGCGCTTACGCTACAGGCGTTTTGGTGCTAATGAGCTCAGCTGCCATCGCTGTCACGCTGGCTATGTACCGGCGGGGCAGGCATTGGCATTCCTTCCTGGTCATCTCACTCGTTTTTGCTTACACCACTATCCAGAATATCCACGAACGACCTGAAGGTATCAAAATCGCGTCCTTCTTTATTCTTACGATTGTCTTGACGTCACTCATATCCAGGGTCTGGCGTAGTACAGAATTGCGGGTCGAGCGAGTGGAGCTTGACGATGCGGCACGTGACTTCGTACGTGCTGCAGCGAGGGGCACAGTGCGAATCATTGCCAATCGTCGAGACCAAGGAGACGCAAAGGAGTACGAAACGAAAGAGTATGAGAAACGCACCGACAACCATATTCCTCCGGGTGAATCAGTTCTGTTTTTTGAAGTAACGCCGGGCGACGCGTCTGAATTCTCCGGGATCTTGAAAATCTACGGCGAAAGGGTTGACGGATTCCAAGTGCTCCGGGCGATTTCTCCCGCCGTCCCGAACGCGATTGCGGCGTTCCTGCTGCACCTGCGCGACGAGACCGGAAAACTGCCGCACGTTTACTTTGGTTGGAGCGAGGGAAATCCGCTTAGTTACCTGCTGAAGTACATTGCATTCGGCGAAGGTGATACCGCGCCGGTGACGCACGAAGTGCTGCGCCAGGCCGAGAAAGATCCCCAACGTCGTCCGATCGTGCACGTCGGAGGCTGACAGGTTCCTGGATCTGGAAACTTCCAATTACCACCCCTTACAGCCAGTTCCCGCAAGAAATCCCGCGCTTGATTATCGACCTCGCTGCCAATGGACATACAATCAACCTGTGTTGAAAGCGCTGGTCCATAAACGGCTTCTTGGGTACATCGCCGCAGTAGTCGTAATTGCTGCGGCTACCGGCGCACTCAAAGCCCTGGGCATTCACATCAATTCGACAACCGTTGCCCTCACCTTCTTACTAATCATTCTTTTTGTTGCCACTGCCTGGGGCCCTAAGCCTGCGGTTTTAGCCTCGCTGCTTGGGGCGATTTGCTTCAACTTCTTTTTTCTTCCACCTGTGGGTACCTTTCACATCGCTGACCCGGAAAACTGGATCGCGCTTCTCGCTTTCCTGATCACGGCGATGACTGCGGGGCAACTTTCGTCGCGAGCAAAGCTTCGAGCTGACGAAGCCACTGCGGCTCGACAGGAAAGTGAGCGGCTTTACCAGGAGTTGCAAGAGACCTTCGAACAAGCGAGTGAGGCGAAAGCACTGAAACGGAGCGAACGTTTGAAATCGGCTCTGCTTGATGCGGTGACACACGACTTACGAACACCTTTAACATCGATCAAAGCGTCCGTGACCACAATGCTTGATGACCAGCGCTTGCGAAGAGAAGGCGAAAATACGGGCGCGCTCGGCTCGGAGGGTCGTCAAGAGATGCTGGAGGTGATTGATGAGGAGTCTGACCGGCTCAATAGCTTCATCGAAGGCCTGATGGCGCTGGCGCGAATCGAAGCAGGTGAGATGGATCTACGTCGAGAGTGGGGATCGCTAGAGGAGATTGTTAAAGCAGCTATCCTGCGAGCCAGTCCACTTACCCGAAATCATCATGTTGAACTGCGCTTTGATAAGGATTTGCCTTCCGTCAGGGTCGATGAACGAGCTGTGGCTGAAGTTGTTTATGTCCTGCTTGAAAATGCAGCTAAATACTCCCCACCTGGTGTCATCCTGCTTTCCGCTCGACCGGCCCCAGAGGATATGGTCCGGTTGACTATTGAGGATCAAGGACCGGGAATTCCGGCAGAATTGCACGAGCGAGTTTTTGATAAGTTCTTTCGTGCGATGCGCGACGGTGATTTGACGGGTGAGAAACCGGGAACAGGAATGGGATTGGCAATTGCCAAAGGAATAATCGAGGCTCATGGCGGACGGATCTGGATAGAGAATGCGTACGAATCAAAGGGAACCAGAGTTGTAGTCTTACTCCCTACCGGAGATGTTGAAGCTAACGAAGAGACTCCAGGTTGTCGGGACAACGGGAACTGACAGGCTCCAGAGAACTACGAGAATTGTCTCCAGCTCAATCGACTGCTTAGATGGCGGACAAACAGCGAATCCTGATCGTTGATGACGAACCTCAGATTGGTCGCGTCATGCGCACGGCTCTGTCAACACATGGATTCGATGTACGCGTTGCCGCCGATGGTGAAGCTGGTTTTGACCTTTTCAATGATTGGCATCCGACGCTGGTCATCACCGATCTCTCAATGCCAAACGTCGGGGGGTTGGAGTTGTGCCGCCGCGTGAGATTAGTGTCGGAAGTTCCGATCATCGTCCTTTCCGTGAAAAGCGAGGAGTCGATGAAAGTTGAGGCATTGGATGCTGGGGCTGATGACTATGTAACCAAGCCCTTTGGGATGGATGAACTTCTCGCGCGAATACGAGCCGCGCTGAGACGAACGTCAGCCCGCAAGACTACCGAGTCTGCCCTGATTGAAGTGGGGGATTTCCAGGTTGATCCGGCCGGACACAAAATCCTGGTCAAAGGAAACGAGGTACACCTCACACCCAAAGAGTTCGAACTGCTCCTTTTCATGGTTCAGCACCCTGGTGCAGTGCTCACCCACCACAAGCTGCTCGGCGCGGTCTGGGGCGGCAATTACACTGAACAAACTGAATATCTGCGCGTCTTCATCGGCCAACTGCGCAAGAAGCTCGAGTCTGATCCCACCAACCCAAAGTACATTCTCACCGAGCCCTGGATCGGTTACCGATTCCAACCGGGTGACTAGATAAGCACAACAAGGCAGAAGGCGTAAGGCAGAAGGCAGTAACCCCGGCCTGAAACGAGTTGACAGGCGCGACTCGTATTTCGCTCCCTGACTCCTGACTTCTGCCTATTGCTTTCTGCCTACTGTTTTCCGCCTCTGCCTATTGTTTCCCATCCTTACGAACTTTTTATTAACTGTTTACCCCTTTCTTATACGGCCGAGCGTAAATCTAGCGGTATGAGAAAGGAGATCAACCAAGACCGTGTGCGTACCTGGGAAGCTGTGGGCGGGGCATGCTGCTTTGTTGCGGGAATCATGGCGGCGCTGCTGGGCAGCGTGTTAAGCGCCAGCGCATGGATCGTCGGAGGTGAGGTTCATGCCTGGATTTACGCCGCCGGTACCGCACTGTTGATTGTGGCGATTCCGCTAATCCTTTTTGCTGGCTTTTGCCTGGATTGGGCAGAACGCAAAAAAGAAAGTGTGCCCGATCCAAAAGAGACCCAGCGTGGCGCTGCAACTTTGGCGCAAATCGCCATCAGCGCCATGATTCTTGGCGCAACCCTCCTGACTCCCGCTGCTCTTCACGCACAGCAGACCATCTTTAACGTGCCCACGACGGACGTGCTTGATCGCGGCAAAGTCTACGCCGAGCTTGACGTCAGTTTTAAGCCAACGGATTCCGCCACGGTCAGCAAGTTCTCATCATTTGTTCCGCGCGTCGTTGTGGGTGCGGGAAGCCACATTGAGATCGGCTTGAACATTGCTGGCAATATTCAGCCTGGGCCGGACTCCACCACCCTGGTTCCAAACATCAAGTGGAAACCATATCAAGGCAAAGATAACGGTTGGGCTTTTGTGGTAGGCGACAACCTCTTCGTTCCGGTTCGAAATCGTTCATACACCGCCGGCAATTACGTTTATGCCGAGATGAGCAAGATTCTCAACACTGGAACGAGAATTACCTTCGGCGGATACAACTTCACCCGGAACGTGGTCGGAAGTGCCAACCGCGCCGGTGGGCAATTTGGTTTTGAACAGTCACTGAACAAGAAGCTGACGTTTGCTGCTGATTGGTTCACAGGCAAGCACGCCGCCGGTTATTTCACCCCTGGACTGGTCTTCAAAGTTGGACCAAAAGTCACCGGGTACGCCGGATATTCAATTGGCAATCAGAATCCCTCGAAGGGCAATCACTTTTTCCTGATTGAGCTGGGATACAACTTCAACTGATACGGAGCGGCGGATGTTAGACCTGATTTTTATCGCGGCCACTGTGGGGTTCTTTCTAATCGCCATCGCGTATGTCCGCGGGTGCGAAAAGTTGCGATAGGAGCATGTGATGAATCTTGAAACTGCGGTGAGCTTAATTGTCTCGGCACTGCTGCTGTTTTACCTGGCATACGCGCTATTGCGCCCGGAAAAATTCTAGGAGCAGGAGGGAGGGCAGACGGCAGGACCGAAAGCGTGCTCTTTCTGTTGACCGCGACCGGCTGCCTGTTAACTGAGGTCATATGACTGCAAACGGTTGGTTACAGATTTTGTTCTTCCTGACGCTGATACTTCTCGTAACGAAGCCAATGGGCGTTTTTTTGACGCACGTCTTCAATCGGGAGCACACCTTCCTCGATCCAGTGCTCGGTCCGCTTGAGCGGCTGATCTATAGATTGACAAGGGTCAACGCAGAGCGAGAGATGCGCTGGACGGAGTATGCAGTCAGCATGCTTCTATTCAGTCTGGTATCGATGCTGGCCCTTTACTTGATCCAGCGTTTGCAGGGTGTGCTGCCACTTAACCCGCAGCACTTACCGGGCGTGGATTCCGCCGCCTTCACCGGCTCTTCATTCAACACCGCGGGATCGTTTACATCCAACACAAACTGGCAGTCCTATGTGCCGGAAACGACGATGAGCTACCTGACGCAGATGGCAGGACTGGCTTACCACAACTTCGCTTCCGCGGCCGTGGGCATTTCGTTGGCCATCGCTTTCATCCGCGGGATTGCGCGCCGCGAGATGGAAACCATTGGCAACTTCTGGGTTGACCTGACCCGGTCTCTGCTCTGGGTTTTGCTGCCCTTCTGCATCGTCGGCGCACTTGTGCTGGTCTCGCAGGGAACAATCCAAAACCTCAGACCATACGACACAGCGAAAGTCGTCGATCCACAGAGGATAGAAGTGGACAAGAAGGACACCTCCGGCAACGTCGTTACCAACTTTGATGGAACCAATGCGAAAGAAACTCAAATTGTCACCGACCAGGTTATCGCCCAGGGACCACTCGCATCGCAGGAGTTCATCAAGCAGTGGGGGACAAATGGCGGAGGCTTCTTCAACACCAACAGCGCACATCCACTCGAGAATCCGACGCCGTTCACCAACCTGATCGCGCTGTTCTCGATCTTCGCAATCTCTGCTGGACTCACTTACACCCTCGGCCGCATGACCGGTTCGCCTAAGCATGGCTGGGCAGTGTGGGCCGCGATGGCGGTGCTCTTTCTGGCTGGCGTGACTACGGCTTACTGGGCAGAAGCGCGCGGCAATCCACTGCTTGCCGGAACGGATCAGACCGTCAGCGCGGCGCAGTCGGGCGGCAACATGGAGGGTAAGGAGGTGCGCTTCGGCATCGCCAGTAGCGCGCTCTTCACTACGGTCACGACCGATGCTTCTTGTGGCGCCGTCAATTCGATGCACGACAGCTTCACTCCGTTAGGCGGCCTGGTGCCGCTTGCCAACATCATGCTGAGCGAAGTGATTTTCGGCGGCGTCGGAGCGGGCCTTTACGGCATTTTAATTTACATCGTGCTGGCGGTCTTCATTGCTGGTCTGATGGTCGGGCGCACGCCGGAGTACCTTGGCAAGAAGATTGAATCCTATGACGTGAAAATGGCAATGCTGGTAGTGCTTGTCTTTCCGCTCACGATTCTGGTTTTCACGGCGATCTCGATGGTCTCGCCAACTTTTGGCACATCTCAATTGAACAACGCAGGCCCACACGGGTTGTCGGAAATTCTATATGCCTTTGCCTCAGGCACCGCGAACAACGGGTCGGCCTTTGCAGGCATTTCGGCGAATACCCTCTGGTACAACTCGACGATTGGCGTAGCAATGTTGGTCGGCCGGTTCTTCATGATCATTCCCATGCTGGCCATTGCTGGCAATCTGGCGCGTAAGAAATTAGTTCCGCCATCACTAGGCACTTTCCCCGTTACGACTCCGCTCTTCACGACTCTGCTGGTCAGCGTGATCGTCATCGTCGGAGCGTTGACATTCTTTCCGGCTCTAAGTCTGGGCCCGATAGTTGAACACCTGCTGATGCAAGCAGGAAAGACGTTCTGACAGGAGAGTCAAGACCAAAGGCCCAAGACCCAAGACCAAAGACCAAAGATGAGCAACTAGAGAATGACTAAGGCGACACACAAAAAAGCAATCTGGAACGCACAAATCGTCAAGCGGGCGATCGTCGATTCGTTCATCAAGCTAACCCCGCGCAAGATGATGGGTAACCCCGTCATGTTTGTTGTGGAAGTGGGCAGTGTTTTGACAACCCTGCAACTTGTTCGCGGAATCATGTCGCCTATTCCTGGTGTGACGAATACCGGTTTCGAGCTGCAGATCACGCTCTGGCTCTGGTTCACAGTGCTCTTCGCAAACTTCGCCGAAGCGATGGCCGAGGGACGTGGCAAAGCGCAAGCTGACAATTTGCGCAAGGCAAAGACTGAAACTATCGCCCATCGCGTGATGACGGGCGACAAAGTTGAAGATGTCGCTGCGCCGGAATTGCGCAAAGAAGATGTAGTGATCGTTTCAGCAGGCGAATTTATTCCTGGTGACGGCGAGATCATCTTAGGCGTTGCTTCAGTTGACGAATCGGCGATCACCGGAGAATCGGCCCCGGTAATTCGCGAGGCTGGCGGAGATCGATCTGCAGTAACCGGCGGCACTCGCGTGTTATCTGATCAAATCCGCGTACGCATCACTTCCAATCCAGGTGAAACATTCATCGATCGCATGATTGCGTTAGTCGAAGGCGCTGAACGACAGAAAACCCCGAACGAAATCGCCCTCAATATTCTACTTGCCGGACTGACGATTATCTTTCTGTTGGCGGTTGTGACACTCCAGCCGTTCGCAATCTACTCGAGTGCCCCACAGACGGTTTTTGTACTCGTGGCGCTGCTGGTGTGTTTGATTCCTACAACAATCGGCGGCTTGTTATCCGCAATCGGTATCGCCGGAATGGATCGATTGATTCAACACAATGTGCTGGCGATGTCCGGCCGCGCGGTGGAAGCGGCAGGCGACGTGAATACACTCCTGCTGGATAAAACCGGAACGATCACTTTGGGGAATCGACAGGCAACGGCATTCATTGCGCTATCAGGCGTAAACGAAATGGAATTTGCGGAAGCCGCTCAGTTGTCCTCTCTTGCAGACGAGACTCCTGAAGGACGCTCGATTGTAGTGCTGGCAAAGGAGAAGTACGGACTTCGCGGACAAGGGCTTGCGCCCCACGAAGCGACCTTCGTTCCTTTTAGCGCCCAGACGCGCATGTCAGGCGTAGATTTTGACCATCGAGAGATACGTAAAGGGGCAGCCGATGCGATCCAGAACTATCTCGGATCTTCAGGTGCCCCTCTGGCAAGTGAGTTGAACAGTATTGTCGAACGAATTTCGCGCGAAGGAGGCACGCCCTTGGTGGTTGCCGAAGGTCGTTTGCCGCTCGGTGTCATTCAACTGAAGGACGTAATCAAGGGCGGGATGATCGAACGGTTCAATCAGATGCGCCAGATGGGTATTCGGACGGTAATGATCACCGGTGACAATCCTCTGACCGCCGCCACCATTGCTCGGGAAGCAGGTGTTGATGACTTCCTTGCTCAGGCGACTCCGGAAGACAAGATGGCCCTTATCAAAAGAGAGCAGGCTGGCGGGAAACTGGTGGCGATGACTGGGGATGGAACTAACGATGCACCTGCGCTTGCCCAGGCGGATGTCGGAGTGGCGATGAATACCGGCACGCAGGCAGCGAAGGAAGCCGGCAACATGGTGGACCTGGACTCTAACCCGACCAAGCTCATCGAAATAGTTGAGATCGGAAAGCAGCTGCTGATGACGCGTGGGGCCTTGACCACATTTTCTATCGCGAATGATGTGGCTAAGTACTTTGCGATTATTCCCGCCATGTTTGCGGGCGCGTTCCCAGTCCTTAACGCGCTGAACATTATGGGCCTGCGTACGCCACAGTCCGCGATTCTCTCAGCAGTAATTTTCAACGCGCTGATCATAATTGCCTTAATCCCTCTCGCACTGCGAGGGGTGAAATACCGGCCAATGAGTGCTGCGTCGTTGTTGCGTCGGAATCTGCTGATCTACGGCCTGGGCGGAATTATCGTGCCCTTCGTCGGCATCAAGATCATTGACATGATTATTCATGCGGTTGGCTTGGCTTAATGATTGTCAGTTGTCAGTAGTCAGTTGTTCGCATTTTGGAGAAGGGGATTTGCTGTCAACGAGCTGACAACTCACAAGGACAACTGACAACTAACAACTGACAACGGACTAAGGCAAATGAAAAACCTGATTACAGCAATTCTGATGACCATCGTGACGACAATCTTGCTGGGGATCATCTACCCACTCGTTGTGACGGGCTTGGCGCAGGTCATATTTCCCGATCAGGCTAATGGATCTTTGATCAGGCGCGCTGACGGAACAGTGATTGGCTCAAGCCTGATTGGACAGTCCTTTTCTTCGCCCGGTTATTTTCGATCACGTCCCTCAGCCGCAGGGGTCAACGGCTACGATGCTGGCGCATCCTCGGGCTCTAATCTCGGGCCAACCAATCAGAAACTAATTGATCGTGTAAAGGCCGATGTTAAGAAGCTGCAGGGTGAGAATCCCGGTAAACCGATACCAATCGATCTGGTCACAACCTCAGCGTCGGGCCTCGATCCTCACATCTCTCCCGCAGCGGCGGAATTTCAAGTACCTCGTGTTGCTGTCGAGCGAGGCATTCGTGAGGAAGAAGTGCGGTTAATAGTGGCGGCGCATACAAAAGGTAGGCAATTCAATTTTCTTGGGGAGGCTCGCGTAAATGTGCTTGAGCTTAATTTGGATCTCGACAGAACGACGCCGCTGAGAAAGTGACAAGTGATTAGTGTTCGTTGGTGTTGGCAGGCAACCGATCCACGAACTCACACGAAACAGCATGAACGAAGAAACAATCAAGTCGTGAACAGAAACGGTGACCGTCCATCTCCGGAATCTCTTCTCGCTAAACTTAATAAAAGCGACCAGGCGAAGCTTCGTGTGTACATCGGTGCGGCTCCAGGCGTCGGTAAGACCTATCAAATGCTGGAAGACGCACACCTGCTCAAGAAGCAGGGCGTGGATATTGTGGTCGCGGCGGTCGAAACTCATGGCCGCGAAGATACGAGAGCGATGATAGGTGAACTTGAGTGCGTGCCTCTGCGCCGCATTGAGTATCGAGGGGTCATTCTCGAAGAGTTGGATGTGGATGCCGTAATCGCTCGGCGACCAGCGATCGCCATCATTGACGAACTTGCTCACACGAACGTTCCCGGCTCGAAAAACCGCAAACGTTACCAGGACGTGTTGGAGTTACTGAGCGCCGGCATTTCAGTAATCACAGCCGTAAACATTCAACATCTCGAATCACTCAATGATGTAGTGACTCGCACCACGGGAGTGCGAGTGCGCGAGACCGTTCCCGACCACTTCTTGCGACGTGCTGATGAGGTTGTCAATGTTGATGTGTCGGTGGACACGCTTCGTACCCGTTTGCGCCAGGGAAAGATTTACGACGTCGTAAAGATTGAGCAGGCCCTCAACAATTTCTTCCGTAAAGGAAATCTCTCAACACTGCGTGAACTCGCGCTGAGGCAAGTGGCCACCGATCAGGCTACTAAAGCAAATGACTACCGCGAACGGGAAGGCTTGGAGCGAGCAGTGATCCCGGAAAAAGTGATGGTTGCGATAGCGTCGCGCGGGAGTGCTAAGAAGCTATTGCGAGTCGGTTCGCGCGTGGCTGGACGACTCGCTAGTGATTGGTATGCGGTTTACGTCGAAACGCCCACTGAAGAACCCGGGAGGATCAAGCCAATTGACTATGCCGCACTCCAGGAAAACATTCGGTTCGCTGAGGAGTTGGGAGCGAGGGTCGTTAGGTTGAAGTCCCGACGAGTGGCAGATGCGTTGGTCGACTTCGCGAGAAGGGAGGGCATTACCCAGGTTGTTTTCGGTCAGACTTCACGATCTCGCTGGGACATTCTCTTACACGGTTCGATCATCAATCGTTTTCTCCATGAAGTGCGGGACGCGACTGTGCAAGTGGTGCCCGTCGGGCAGAATTCAGGAGTCAGAAGTCAGGAGTCAGAATGAGATTGCCAATTTCCAATTGCCGAATGCCGATTGAAAGACAATGGCAGAGCGTGCGTTCTGGCAAATTGGAAACAGAAGTTGCGATCAATGATTCCAACAATCGGCAATTGGGAATTGGCAATCGGCAATGTCTTTTATGAGCTTAAGAAACAAACTCTTATTCAGTTATCTGATCTTTGTCGCAGCCCTCGTGGTTCTTGGCGGCTGGAGCGCCTGGCGTCTTCGCGAGATGGGTGGCGTCTCACGACGAATCATCTCCAACAACTATGACTCCGTAGTCGCGGCTCAGGAGATGAAAGAGAGTCTGGAGCGCCAGGATTCTGCCGCCCTGTTTGTTCTCCTCGGCGCTCGTGAGAAAGCGGTGGCCCAGTTGCGCGAGCATCGTGGTCGCTTTGACGCCAATTTTGACAAGGCCGCAAACAACATCACCGAAATCGGGGAGCCTGATGCCATAGAAACGATTCGCCGCGACCGAGAAACCTACTACCGGATGTTTGATTCTTTTATGGCGAAGGTAACCACGCCTGAGACGCCACGAATTGCTGACCTCTCCGAGCGCAACGAATACTTCACTCGTCTCGAACCGCAGTTCAACAAATTGCGCGGTGAGTGTGAGCACCTGCTGCAACTGAATCAACGAGCGATGCTTGCAAAGTCCGAAGCCGCTGCAGGAGTAGCTCAACTTTGGTTTTATCGCACTCTACTCATTGCCGGTGTTCTCGTTGCTGCTGGGTCATTCCTGGCTTTCTTGCTCGCGAAGCGAATAGTCGAACCGTTGCGGCAACTGACCGCAACGACGGCAAAGATGGCGGGAGGTGACCTCAATGCAAGAGTAACAGTCAGTTCGCGCGATGAAGTTGGCCTCTTGGCAGCCGAATACAATCGGATGGCGCAACGCATTCGGCAACTACGCAGCTCTGATATGGGCAAACTTGTCGTTGCGCAGCAAACCACCGAGGCCGCCATCGATTCCCTATACGACCCAGTGATCGTCACCGATGGGGAAGGGCGGGTCACAAAACTAAATCATGCCGCGGCGGAAATCTTTGGTTCGGAGAAGGAAAATACGGGTAGGCATGTCGGCCAGGTTGCGCGTGACCAGCGTGTCGCCGGCGCGGTTTCGGAAGCCCTGGAATCGCAACGGCCAGTCGCCGGCGAAGGGATGTCTTCAGTTTTGCCCCTTGCCGTTGACGGTTCAGAACGGGCTTTTCGGCTGCGCACTACTCCGATGCGCGATAACGGCCATCACTTGCTCGGCGCTGTGACCATCCTCGAAGACATCACTCACCTCCGCGAGATTGATCGACTTAAATCAGAATTCATCGCCACTGCCTCGCATGAACTTCGCACTCCTCTAACCAGCGTGCAGATGGGCGTTCATCTGCTTCTCGAAGGTGCTCTCGGAGAGTTAACCGATAGTCAAAACGAACTGCTTCAAGCTTGCCGCCAGGACTGTGAGCGGTTGGATAAGCTGATGCAAGACTTGCTCGATCTTTCCAGGATTGAAGCTGGTGAGAGTCAGCCACAGCTTGCTTCCGTCAGCTTGAGAGAACTAGTCACCAGCGCAGTGAAGGAGTTGCGGCCGCAGGTTGAAGTAAAAAGTCTCGACCTCAGTGTTGAGGCGCCGGTTGATCTTCCATCGGTGATGGTTGATCGGCTTCAGATAGAACGTGTAATCAGCAACCTGGTCATCAATGCCCTAAGACATACAAAAATCGGTGGGATCAAAATCACCGCGGAGCAGCGCGACAATCACGTCGCCGTTTCCGTCCACGACACGGGCAGCGGCATTCCCAACGAATATTTGCCGCACATCTTCGATAAGTTTGTGCAGGTTCCTGGCGCCCCCACCGGTGGAGCGGGACTGGGACTTACGATCTCAAAGTCAATTGTGGAGGCTCACGGTGGGCAGATCAGCGTGCAATCGCAAATTGGCCGCGGAACGACTTTCACTTTCACGTTGCCGCTTTCGCGGGTGCCTGAGTCACGGTATGGAATGACGGAAAGGAAGTTAGCAAATGAGCAAGCGCATTTTGATCATTGATGATGAAGAGAACATTCGACGCGTCACCCGCTTAACACTACAAGCGGCGGGTTACGAAGTTGGTGAGGCAAGTGACGGTGAACGAGGCATTGAAGACTTTGGCGACGGATCGCGTTGGGATGCGGTGCTATTGGATCAAAGGATGCCCGGCATGGATGGCCTGGAAACGCTGAGACTCATCAATGAACGCGACCCAACTGCGCGGGTCATCATGTCAACAGCATATGCCTCGATTGAGCTCGCTGTAGATGCGATGAAACTTGGCGCGACTGACTTTGTGCGGAAGCCCATGACGCCGGAGATCCTCCGCAACTCCGTGGCCGCCGCCCTTTCAAAGCAACCACGCGCATCAGTCGCTACCGTTCCAGAGTCGCCCGCAGGTTTAGAGGCGCCACTAATTCAAATCATCACTATGAACGGTTTCACGATCTTAGATTCGGAAAATGCCCGAGAAGACCCGAACGAGCGCCGTTTCAGAGTGAGGAGCCCGACTGGCGGTGACCATGAGGTGCTGGTGGAAATTGATCAGGAAGCCGTTGGATACGTGGAGCGCATGACGAGAAGGAAACTGCCTGCCGAAAACTCTTTTTGGACCACTCAGGCCCAACGACTCTTGAGCGACTACCTGTGGAACGAAGGACGAGTGCCTCCAACCAGAAAACTCAGGATCCGAGAAGTTGACCGTGACGAACTACCAATTGCAGCTCGCTGGCAGACCACTTAGCTCAAAACATGCGACAGACGTAGAGAGATGTAGGTCGGGAGGAACAACTAATCGTGGCAGCAGAACTCAAACGTTTCATCATTGGCCGCGCACTTCGGACTGAACAAGCAGCTCATGAACGTCTCTCAAAAAAAACGGCCTTAGCCGTATTTTCTTCCGACGCGCTTTCCTCTACTGCTTATGCCACCGAAGAAATCTTGCTCGTATTGGCTGTTGCCGCCGCTTACGGCCAGGCCGGCGCCTTCAGATACGTTGTGCCGATTTCCATCGGCATTGGTGTGCTTCTCGTCATCGTTGCTACCAGCTACCGACAGACAATTCATGCTTACCCATCAGGCGGCGGCGCGTACATTGTTGCCAAGGAGAACCTTGGTACAAATGCCGGCTTAGTCGCTGGCGCCTCACTGCTGGTTGATTATGTGCTTACAGTTGCGGTTTCGATCGCCGCCGGAGTGGCGGCTATCACGTCCATGGTGCAGGGAACCCGCTACGCCTGGCTGGACAATCATAAAGTCATTCTTTGTCTGATTTTCATAGCGTTCATCGCCATTGCCAACCTTCGCGGCGTGCGCGAATCGGGTGCGCTTTTTGCAGCGCCAACCTACGCGTTTCTGATCAGCTTTCTCTTCATGATCGGTTATGGGCTCTTCAGCTACTACACGTATGGTGGCTCCGCACCTATTCCTGGTCCTGAGGAGATCAAGACCGCTGAAGGCTACCACCTTCAGCCTTTGACACTCTTCCTGATACTAGGAGCCTTCTCAAACGGGTGTGCCGCATTGACAGGAATCGAAGCAATTTCCAATGGTGTCCCGGCGTTCAAGAAACCTGAGGCGAAGAACGCCGCCACCACGCTGGTAGTAATGGCAGCGCTGTTGACCACCATGTTTTTGGGTACGAGCGTGCTCGCCTATCTCTACGGAGTTCATCCACACGAAAGTGAAACGGTCATTTCTCAATTCGCGCGCATCATGTTTGCGGGACCAATGGCCTGGTTCTATTACGTCGTGCAGATCGCAACAGCGTTGATTCTCGTGCTGGCAGCTAATACCTCGTTTGCCGATTTTCCACGGCTAGGTAGTTTATTGGCGCGTGACCGTTTCCTGCCGCGCCAGTTTGCCACGCGTGGCGACAAGCTAGTCTTTTCAAATGGGATTGTAATTTTGGCGATCTTTGCCGGCGTTCTTGTAATCGCCTTCGGTGGTGACACGAGCCGCCTCATTCCGCTCTATGCTGTGGGCGTATTCCTTTCTTTCACTCTTTCGCAGTCCGGGATGGTCCGACACTGGCTCAGAGTGCGTGCGCAGTCATCGAAGAAAAAATCAAAGCCGCGCAGGCCTGAGGATGACATCCACTTCACTCAAAGTACCGTCGATCGAGAGCCCCTGCCTGATGCAGAACTGGACGCGTCTGAGCATCGCGGAGAGACCTTCATCACCGACGATATAACCGACAATGCACACTGGAAGAAATCAATCGTAATTAATGCGGTAGGGGCCGTCGCAACCTTTATTGTGCTTTGCGTCTTCATTGCCACCAAGTTCATACACGGCGCCTGGATAGTGGTGGTCGTCATTCCTCTACTCGTGCTCATGTTCCGCGCGATACATGGACACTATATTGGCGTGGCGAAGCAACTCTCCACGGAGGGACTCGGAGAGCTTCGGCCCATCAAACATACTGTGATAGTGCCGATCTCTGGCATCCACCGCGGGGTCGTTGGTGCGCTGCAGTATGCGAAGTCGATAGCTCCGGGCCATGTCCAGGCCGTCTATGTGGATTTCGATGAGGAGGCCACGGCCAAGTTGCGTGAGAAGTGGGAACGTTGGGGAGCCGGAGTGAAGTTAGTTGTGCTTCCGTCGCCCTATCGAGAACTTACGCGCCCGTTGCTGCGCTATATCGCTCGTCTTGAGCGAAAGAATGGTAATGATGTGGTAACGGTGTTGTTGCCGGAGTTTGTCCCGGCAAAGTGGTGGCAACACCTGCTACACAATCAGAGTTCATTAATGCTTAAGGGGGCGTTGCTCTTCAAGAAGGGAGTAATTGTTATCAGCGTACCTTATCATCTGGACAAGTAGATTTTTGCGGGTGTAGGTGAAGAAACAAGTCTTGAGAGGGCCTGAGGGGCGCGGTTCAACGGCGCACGTAGACGAAAAAGAGCAGAGTGTCGGGAAGTAGAAACGCCTAGTGGGCGGAGTTCTCCGAGTCGGTCGCGCGGCTGGCAAGGAAACACGAGCGACAATAGACTGGGCGACCCTGAGAGGGATAGAAAGGAACCGTTGTTTGTTGACCACACTGGGCGCAGTCAACAGAAACTTCGATGCGTTGCCTCATTCCGGTCGATTGAGCCGCTGCGATTGCAGCCAGTCTTTCGTTCTTCGCTTGTTTGCAGGGCTTGCAGCGTTTTGGTTCGTTCTTCAGACCTTTGTCGTGAAAGAAAACCTGCTCACCACCGGTCCAGATAAAATTCTCACCACAGTCAACGCACTTAATTGAGCGATCTTCGTATTCGACGGCGGCAACTGCTTGCCCCTCGCTGGCAAATTCCCTTTGTGACATGATGCTTGCTCCCTCGGATCGTTCCCTGAAGGTCAATCCGTCTGGTGGGTGTGAAAGATCCCCCGATTCCAAGTGGCTGCTAGGGCTCCGTTATCGAGGAATATGTGGAGCGGAAGCGGCCATGCCGCTGAAGTTGCGGGAAAAGTATAACTATGGCGAAACTGTGTCAAGACCCGAACGTATTATTCTCGCAAGCTGCCATGCAAGAAGGTAAGGGTTGGGATGATGTCGAGTCTCAGAACGCAAGCTGGCGCAAGCATGAGGCTGTTGACAGCGTCCTGGCCGCATGCCAGCATCCCGAAATTCAACATCGCACATCTCACCGTCAATGAGCGGTTTCAGCAGGAGAGGCTCCAATAAATGAAGGTTCTAGTTCTGGGTTCTGGCGGCCGCGAGCACGCCATCCTCTGGGCTTTGAGACAAACCACTTCCGAGCCGATCGAGCTCTACTGTGCCCCGGGAAACGCCGGAATTGCAGATCTGGCCAAGTGTTTACCGATTAGTGTCGACAACCATGACGGGCTAATCGACCTGGTCAAATCTGAAGCGATGGACCTGACGATTGTAGGACCAGAAGCTCCGCTGGCTGCGGGAATCGTTGATAAGTTTCAGGGCCTTGGGCTGGCTATCGCTGGTCCCAGCGAAGCAGCCTCACGTTTGGAAGCGAGTAAGTCGTTTGCCAAGGATTTCATGGCTCGGCACCAGATCCCCACGGCAAGATACAAGGTTGTTCACTCTGCTGCGGAAGTTAGGGAAGTCCTGAAGAGCGGTGAATTCGGTACGCCAAACACGACAGTTGTGATCAAAGCTGATGGTCTCGCGGCGGGCAAAGGGGTAGTGATAGCAAAATCACATTCCGAGGCGGAGCGAGCTGCTGAGCAGCTAGTTGCCGGCGAGCGGATCGATCCAGACGCCGCAAAGCAGATCGTCATTGAAGAGGCATTAGTAGGAACGGAAGTTTCCCTGCTTCTGTTTGCAGATGGCCGCAACTACGCGCTGATGCCGGCGGCGCGGGACCACAAGCGCATCGGTGAAAATGATACTGGGCCAAACACCGGTGGCATGGG
>Ga0134127_10000827_pt1 | contig 25120 bp, 31 predicted proteins | sample KB31753_FD_96459 | JGI IMG/M metagenome (GOLD analysis project Ga0134127, IMG submission 96459) | Terrestrial soil microbial communities with excess Nitrogen fertilizer from Kellogg Biological Station, Michigan, USA - KB3-175-3 | ecosystem: Environmental > Terrestrial > Soil > Unclassified ... | reverse complement strand
GACCCGCAAAGAAGCCATCCGTTATACCCTTATTGTTATTGCTTTCAGCGTATCAATGGCAATAGTTCTAGGGGCTGCTGATTACGGCCTGCTCAAAGCCATTCAAGCGGTTTTGAATAAGTAATGCTTCCACCAGGACACACAGCTGGCGGGTATTTAGTCGCCAAGGCAGTTACCAAATTCTTACCGTATCAATTTACCCGCGAACAACTGCGGAAATTATACTGGCTGGGAATGTTCATGGGTTTTGTGCCTGACCTGGACATGTTCTACGCCTTCTATAAATCTGGCAGCTTCACTATAGATAGATTAACCACGGACCACCGAACTTACTTAACCCACACGCCGCTGCCGTGGCTAGTTCTAGGCCTGCTGATTTTTACCAGCGCAAAGAGCAAGTACGCCAAAGCAGTCGGAATTATTATTTGGCTGGGCGCCTGGTCTCATTTAGTACTTGATTCGCTGGAACACGGTGTACGCTGGCTCTGGCCGCTGACCGACAAACTCTACGCAATCAAGCCTACAGTCCATAGCTTAATTGATATTCAGACCAGCGACTTTTTTCCATATTGGATCCATTTTGTAAGCTGGTACCTCTCGCATAGCATCACTTTTTATTTCGAAATTATCATTATCACTGCGGCGATCACCATCGCTATAAAGTCTAAAGATTTCACATGGCAAAACAACAAGTAACCGGCGAACGACATTGGTACGTACTTCACACCTATTCGGGTTATGAAGATTCCGTAGCTTTCAACCTCAAACAGCGTATCGAAAACATGGGCATGCAAGACAAGATTTTTGACGCCCTTGTACCCAAGGAAAAGAAGATCAAGATTAAAGACGGCAAACGCACTACGGTTGAAGAAAAGATTTTTCCCGGATACGTGCTCGTTAATATGATCGTGACAGATGACTCCTGGTACGTGGTACGTAACACGCCAAACGTCACGGGATTCGTAGGAAGCGGGACTATCCCGTCGCCAATCGCCGAAGATGAGTGGAAGTATTTGCAGAAGCGCATGGGCGCCGAAGAGCCGAAGTTTAAAGTTGATTTCGAAGTTTCGGATCTGGTTCGGGTAACTGATGGACCATTCAAAGAATACGAAGGCAAAATTAGCGACATTGACCACGCCAAAGGCAAAGTCAAAGTTATGGTCACGATCTTTGGCCGCGAAACTCCCGTTGAATTAGATTTTTTGCAAGTTAAAAAACTTTAATCAGATAATTATATAGAAAGGAATGGTTGGTCCTTGATTACGATCAGGATCTCGGTCGCGAGACTCGCGGCTACCATCAACACATATGGCAAAAGCAATCAAAGCAGTAGTTAAATTACAGCTCCCGGCCGGCAAAGCAACGCCAGCGCCGCCAGTAGGAACCGCCCTTGGTCCCCATGGTGTTAACATCGCTCAATTCGTTAAGGAATTTAACGATAAAACAGCGCAGATGGGCGACACCATTGTCCCGGCAGAAATGACGATCTTTGAAGATCGCTCATTTACTTTTATTCTCAAAACCCCTCCGGCGGCCAACTTGATCATGAAAGCGATCGGTTTGCAAAAAGGTTCAGGCAACCCGCTACTCAACAAAGTCGGTAAAATCAAGCGCGCTCAAATCCGCGAAATTGCCGAGAAGAAAATGCCGGACTTAAACGCCAACAGCGTTGAAGCTGCAGAAAAAATTATTGCCGGCACCGCCCGCTCCATGGGCGTAGAAGTTGTAGATTAAACTTCTCGACTCGCTGCACTCGCTCGAAGAATATTGTTTGAGCCTGTCGAGAACAATCATTGATTGATTAAATGATTGCGCAAGATTTGAGATTAAAAATCTTAAATCAATTAATCATTAAATCTTAAATGCTATGTGGTACATCCTAATTTTCATTGTTGTATTCATTATCCTTCCCGGCCTCAAAGTCGTTAAGCAATACGAAAAAGGCGTGGTTTTCCGATTAGGAAAAATCACCGGCGTCAAAGAGCCAGGCTTAAACTGGATTATCCCATACATCGAATGGATGCGCCGGGTTGATTTGCGCACCGTAACTTTGCCAATCCCGCCGCAAAAGATCATCACCAAAGATAACGTTTCGGTCGATGTTTCAGCAGTGGCCTATTACAAAGTTGTTGATTCTATAAAAAGCATTACCGAAATTCGCGATGTAATGAGCGCCATTAATCAAATCGCGCAAACCACGCTTCGCAATATTGTCGGCCGCTTCCAGCTTGATGAAATTTTAAGCGAACGCGATGCCATTAATGCTGAAATCAGATAAGTTTTGGATACGCACACCGAGAGTTGGGGAGTGGTAGTCAGCATTGTGGAGATCAAAGATATAGAACTGCCGGAAGGCATGCAGCGCGCTATGGCCAAACAAGCTGAAGCCGAACGCGAGAAGCGCGCCAAAATTATTGCCGCCGAAGGAGAATTCCTGGCTTCGCAAAAACTGGCCGACACCGCAGATATCATGCAAGCACATCCTATCGCGCTACAACTTCGCAACCTTCAGACAATGGCCGAGATCAGCGTAGAAAAGAATTCGACTATTATCTTTCCGGCACAATTTATGAGCACTCTGTCGGAAATTAAAAAATTCATGGACTCCGAACATAAAAATTAATCAATATTGGATCACTTCTCGACTCATCTCGACTAGTCGAGACTCGCTCGAAGAATAAATACGGTTCGAGCTTGTCGAGAACCATCGTCTAAACAAAATATATGCAAAGCGTCAAAAAAGTCTATTTATATCTTGTCTCGTTCGCTGCTCTGATTATTGCCATCATTGGCAGTATCATGCTCATAAACTTAGCGCTCAAAACCTGGGTGCTGACCAAAGCGGACCAAGATTTCTATCAGCCCGATTACTACCGCTGTACCGCTAACCAACAAGCTGCAAATGATCCCAAAGCCGCTCCTATAACAATAGATGAATCCAAGTGTAGCGCGGACGAACTAGCTAAGCTCAAAGCCGAAGCCAACGACCGCAGAACCGCCCAGAAACAGCGCGACGCCGCCACCGCCATCGCTATGGTGCTGGTCGCCAGCCCTATTTGGTACATCCACTGGAAGTGGGCCAGAAAAGAAGTTTAGTACACAGATCACTGATCACACAGATACACTGATAGCTTGCACAGATAAGACATAGAGTGAAAATTATCTGTATTAATAATCTGTGTATCAGTGCTATCTGTGATCTGTGAAGTAAATAATTAATTTTGTGGGAGAACCGTTATTAATTGCGGTTCGCCACACCACGAAAGGAACATAATATGGCACACGTTTCAAAACGAGCCAAAGCAAACAAGGAATTGGTAAATCCAGCCAAGACCTACTCTCCGGCCGAAGCCATCGAGCTTGCGGTCAAAACCGCGAACACTAAGTTCAAGGGATCAATAGAGGTGCACATTCGCACCAACATCGAACTCAAGAAGACCGACCAGCAAGTCCGCGGAACAGTGAGCTTGCCGCACGGCACTGGCAAGACCAAGAAAATTGCGGCCTTCGTCACTGAATCCAAAGAGGCTGCGGCTAAAGCCGCTGGCGCCAGCATTGTTGGCGGGGAAGATTTAATCAAACAGATTAAAGAGACCGAGAAAACCGATTTTGATGTCGCCATTGCCGAACCGGCCATGATGCCAAAACTCGCGCAAGTCGCAAAAATTCTCGGAACGCGCGGACTCATGCCAAACCCAAAAACCGGCACAGTTGGAGACAATATTGCGCAGATCATCAAAGAAATTTCCGGCGGTAAAGTCAACTTCAAAAATGATGACTCGGGAAACATCCACGTCACCATTGGCAAAAGCGATTTTGAGGCTAAAAAGATTGAAGAAAATTTTAAAGCTTTCTACGACGCAGTAGTCCATAGCAAGCCTTCCGCAGTTAAGAATCAATTCATTGCCAGTATTACCTTAAACGCCACCATGGGCCCAGGTATAAGAGTGAAGGTCTAAATTTAAAGCGATCCCGAGTCGGGATCGCTTTTTGTATTATTTGGCAAGTAGGCATATACTAAGCCCAGAAGTAGCTTTTCCGAACAAGGAGGAAAAAAGTGATAGCAACATCTATGCGCGTCCTGCGCGCAGAAGCCTCTTCCACGACAACCCGCGACGGAGAATTACCGTCCTTTGACGCTTTGCTGGAATTTGCTGGCGGAGCGGATCAGATTGAAACTCTCTATAAAAAATTGTTTCAGCGGGCAAACAATATCCTTAAATACGTCCGGGTTAACAAAACTTCTGAAGCTGAAGACCTAACCCAAAAGGTGCTTCAAAAAATCGTGGCCGGTGGGTATAAGGACTACCGAAAAGACAAAGGAGAACTGTTAGGTTGGCTCTTCAGCATCACCTTGAATTTACATAGGGACTGGGTTAGGGCACACAAACTGGAGTACGTGCAAATGACAGCACCAAGCCAAATTCCAGACTTCAATCTAATCACCTATAAACTTGAAAGCGTTCAAGATTCTCCTCTTACAACACTACTTCGGCAAGAACAGGCCGAGTTCGTGCGGGGATGCATCGACTGTCTCCCCTTAAAACTTAGGACACCTCTTTACCTCCGTGATATCGAGGAATTTACGTACAAGGAGATTCAAAACAAGCTAGGACTGACTGTCGGAACTGTTAAATGTCGGATCCGCTCAGGTCGAATCGAGTTGGCAGAAATCATCAAAGGGCGCCTTCCACAAAATAGCCCATTCTACTCCGCCGCTCACAGACAATAACCATAAGGCCCCCGGTTATTGTCTTTTTCTTTTTTTAAAACAGGATATTTTGGCCGCTCTGTCAATAGTTACGGCCTCCGATTTCTATGCTATCATGAACTTATTATTGATAAAAATAACCTCTCTCGCCATGTACCAGAAACGGTACATGGCACTCTCTCCTCTTTAGGAGAGAGGAATATTGAAAAATCTACCCATGATTTTATCTGATCGAGACATCAAAAAAGCCCTTGCGGATGGCAAAATTAAGATCGATCCGCTGTTCCCAAACTCCATTCAGCCCGCCAGCGTCGACGTCCATCTGGGCGCTGATTTTTTGATTTTTAGGAATTCCAGTAATATTTGTATTGACCCAAAAGAGCCGGTCGACGACATGATGGAAGAGGCCAGCATCGATGAAAATAGGCAATTCATACTTCATCCCGGCGAATTTGCGCTCGGCATGACTTATGAAACTGTCACAGTGCCGAACGATATGGTCTTGCAGCTCAACGGCAAATCTTCCTTAGGCCGCATTGGGTTGGTTGTCCACGCCACCGCCGGATATGTCGATCCGGGAAACACGCTCAAGATCACTTTGGAATTCCACAATTTGGCCAATTTGCCGCTCAAACTCTATTATAAGATGCCAATCGCGCAAGTGGCGTTCGTTAAACTATCAAGTGAAGTTGACAGCCCCTATGGTAAAGATGGATTGGGCAGCAAATATTTTGGCGATCTCAAACCGAAAGCTTCGCAGTATTACAAAAACTTCTTGAAAAATAACGACTGGATGACGTTTAAGTAAAACATTTGACAATTGACCTTTGACATTTAATCATTCGCGTTGTGTCAAATGTCACATGTTAGATGTTAAATGTAATTTATGAATAACATAATTCTCGCCATCACCGGCCTGCCGGGATCAGGAAAAACCGAAGCCACGCAGTACATCATGGAAAAAACCGGTTGGCCGAAAGTGCATTTTGGAGAGACGGTAACAAATGAAGTAAAGCGTCGCGGGCAACCGCTGACCGAAGAAAACGAACGCGCAGTGCGCGAAGAACTTCGCCGCGAACACGGCATGGGCGCCATGGCCATTCTCAACCTGCCGAAAATCAAAGAATTATTTGCTAACTCATCAGTACTTTTAGAAAGTTTTTACAGCTGGGAAGAATATTTAATCTGCAAAAAAGAGTTTGGTGATAATTTCAAAGTCTTAGCGATCTATGCTTCGCCGCAAACGCGCCAAAAAAGATTAGAGACAAGGCCAATACGGCCGCTAAACGCCGAACAGTTTGAGTCCCGCGACTACGCGCAAATCGAAAATACCCACCAAGCCGGCCCCATCGCACGCGCGGACTTTACCATTATCAATGGAAAATCTTTGGAAGATTTACAACAACAGCTTGGCCCGTTCATAAACACATTACTTAATTGATATGAAAACAGTCATTGGTTTAGTGGGCGAAAGATTAACTGGCAAGGATCAAGCAGGGGAATACCTGCGCCAGAAGCATCAGGCTTTCTACATTCGATACAGCCATATTCTGGATGAAATCTTAAACGTCTTAAATCAACCGATCAGCCGGATGAATGAAATCAATTTGGGAAAAGCGCTCCGAGAACTGTATCAAAAAAATGTGCTCTGGGACGGAATGCAAAAGCGCATCTCGGAAAGCCAGGCCGATCTTGTAGTAATTGGCAGCATCCGTTTGCAGGACGAGTTCGAGAGCGTAAAAGCTCTTGGAGCCAAAATGATTTACGTTACCGCGCCGCTCGACCTGCGGTATGAACGCTCCAAACAACGCACAGAAAAAGTCGGCGAGGCCGAGCAAAGCATGGATGAATTTACGGAAATTGAGAGACTTTGGACAGAAAAAGAAATTCCTAAGCTCGGTGCACAGTGCGATTTTAAAATCGACAACATCGGAACAGAACAAGAGCTATACAAAAAACTAGACGATATTATTGAAAAAATTCTTAAGTCCTAACTTCTCGACTCATCCCGACTCGTCGGGATTCGCTCGAAGAATATTGCTGTTCGAGCTTGTCGAGAACTCACTTTAGAAATTATGTCGATTATAAATTTAAGTCCATGAACATATTTTCATCCAGCAAAACTGATCAGGAGGGGACAGGAGAGCAGCGCGGCAAATTTATTGTCATTGACGGGACTGATGGCAGCGGCAAGACTACCCAGTTTAAACTGCTGGTAGAAACGCTGACATTAAACGGCTACGATTTTGAATTGGCCGATTTCCCGCAGTATGGCAATAAGTCCGCGGGCGTTGTGGAAGAATATCTCAACGGCAAATACGGGCAGGTTAACCCCCACGCTGCTTCGATTTTTTATGCGGTAGATAGGTTTGATGCTTCCTTTCAAATTCGACAATGGTTAAACGAAGGTAAAATAGTTTTGGCCAATCGATACGTTACGGCCAACGCCGGGCATCAGGGCGGCAAGATTGCCGACGATCAAGAACGCATCAAATTTTTTAAATGGCTGGACCAGCTTGAGCACGGCATTTTTAATATCCCACGTCCGGACTTAAATATCATTTTGCACGTACCAGCTGAAATCGCCCAACAGCTCGTCGACAAAAAAGATGTCTCGATGCGCGAATACGCTAACGGCAAAAAACGGGACATGCACGAAGCTGATCTGGATCATTTAAAAAACGCGGAGCGGACATACTTACAAATTGCAACACTGTTCCCAAATACCAAATTGGTTGAGTGCATTTCGGAAGATCATTTGCTCGACCCTAAAATCATACATAATAAAGTCTGGGAGTTGGTGCGGCGCGTAGCGCTCAAAAACCGCCTGCCGGTTTTGAAGGAATAATATGAAACAATATCTGGATTTATTACAATATATATTGGATCACGGCACGGACAAAGGCGAGAGAACCGGTACCGGAGCCCGCAGTACTTTTGGATACCAAATGCGTTTTGATTTGTCGCAAGGTTTTCCTCTGCTGACCACAAAAAAGATGGCCCTTCGGGCTATCATCCATGAACTGTTATGGTTCTTGAAAGGGGATAGTAATTTGCGCTATCTGGCGGAAAATAACGTCCATATCTGGGATGAATGGCCTTTCAAAGGCTATCTGATAAAAACAGGGCAAGTCGTGCCGCAAGTGGGAAGCGAAGAATGGAAAACCAAACTTTCCGAATTTGTGGAACGAGTCAAAACCGACGAAAGCTTTTCGAAAGAGTTTGGCGAACTTGGACCAGTGTACGGTTATCAGTGGCGAAATTGGCCCACGCCGGATGGACGGCATGTTGACCAAATTTCCGACGTGATTAGTCAAATAAAAAACAATCCTAATTCCAGACGGATGATTGTATCAGCCTGGAACGTGGCCGACATTGACGAAATGGCCAAATCCGGATTACCACCTTGTCATTGTTTATTTCAATTTTATACTGCCAACGGAAAGCTTTCGTGTCAGATGTACCAGCGAAGCGCCGATACTTTCCTGGGTGTGCCGTTCAATATTGCTTCATACGCCTTGCTCACGATGATGGTTGCGCAGGTTTGCAACCTCAAGCCGGGCGATTTTGTACATACATTTGGAGATGTCCATATTTATAGTAACCACTTCGACCAAGTTAAAGAACAACTCTCGCGCGAGCCGAAGAAACTACCGATCATGAAAATCAATCCGGATGTCAAAGACATTTTTGCATTTAAATTTGAAGATTTTACTTTAGAAGGATACGACCCGCATCCGCCTATTAAAGCTCCCATCGCTGTATAAGCATTGCCCAAAATTAAATGATTAACTGAATGCCCCCGCCTTCGCTTAAAGCTACGGCGGACAAGCAAGATTTACAAATCACAAAATCATTTAATCAGTTAATCAATTATTGAATTTATGATCGCAATTGTCGCCGCCATCGCTAATAACAATGTCATCGGCAAGCGCAACGCTTTGCCCTGGTATTTGCCCGAGGACCTGAAACGGTTTAAGCTTTTGACCTATAACAATACCGTGATTATGGGCCGCAAGACCTATGAATCTATTATTGACCATTTGGGCAAACCTCTGCCAAGACGCGTTAACGTTGTTATTACCAGATCTACCGATTTTAAACCGGTAGAAGGTGTAGAAGTATTTGATTCCTTAAAAGCCGCGCTCGACGCGCATAAAAAAGACGAACAAATCTTTTTGATTGGCGGCAGTATGTTATGGGAAGAGGGGATCCAGTACACGGACACGCTCTACATCACGCATATCAAAAAAGATTACGACGGCGACGTCTTTTTTCCAGAAATTGATTGGTCCAAATGGGAAAAAACCTGGGAAGAAGAGCACGGCGAATACAGTTTCGCAGAATATCACAAACCGGCTACAATTACCGATAAACTCACGAGCCAGCTAACATCAATAAAGAAAGTCCTGGCGCAACCAAAACTTGATGCAGGAATTAATTAAAAAAATCCAAACATTGTTTGAGGAAATCAAACAATTATCCGAGTCGCTGAATCTTTCACAAAAAGAACAGCGGCTTTTGGAGTTGGAAGATGTTATGCAGCAGCCGGGATTTTGGGACGATCAGGACAAAGCCCAAGCCACCAGCCAGGAATACAATTCTTTAAAACAGATTACCGATTTTTGGTCTCAACTCCAGAAAGATGTCTCGGGATTACTGCAGATGGCGCAAGAATCAAAAAGCGATGACGACCGGCCGATGATTGAAGCGGAGTTTGAGAAGTTGATGCAGAGCTATCAAAAAAATCGCTTTCAAGCATTGTTGTCCAAAAAATACGATGACCATCCGGCGATTTTTTCCATTCATGCCGGGGCCGGCGGCACCGATGCGCAAGACTGGGCCGAGATGCTTCTTAGAATGTATTTGCGCTACTGCGAACGCAGAGGTTTTAAAACTGACACGATTGATATTAGCCGCGGCCAGGAAGCCGGCATCAAATCTGTAACCGTACAAGTCCACGGCGCGTTCGCCTACGGGCTATTGCGATCCGAAGCCGGCGTTCATCGCCTGGTGCGCCTAAGCCCCTACAATCCTTCGCACACACGCGAAACATCTTTTGCACTTTTAGAATTATTGCCGCTTCTGGAAGAAAAAGAACAAACTACGCTCGACCCGAAAGACCTAAAAATAGAAGCCACGACTTCATCCGGCCACGGCGGCCAAAGTGTGAACACGACATATTCGGCAATTCGCATTACGCACATCCCAACCGGCATTAAGGTCAGCATCCAAAACGAACGCAGTCAGCATCAAAACAAAGAGTTAGCCATGAAAATTTTAGCGGCGCGCGTGCAAACTTTGGAAGATGAAAACTTGGCAAAGGAAAAAAAGGAATTGCGCGGCGAATTCAAGTCCGCGGAGTGGGGCAATCAAATTCGGAGTTATGTGTTGCATCCTTACAAAATGGTTAAAGATCACCGTACTGACTACGAATCATCTTCACCCGGTGAAATTTTGGACGGTAAACTTGATGAGTTTGTTGAGCACTACTTAGAATGGTCATCAAATACATCTAAACATTTAAGCATATAAACATTTAACATATGGCTTGTTTATATGTTTAGATGTTTTTATGTTATAATCAGTTCACGAGTAACCGGAAAAGAAACATAATTATTCACAGATCACTGATTACACAGATACACTGATGATTAATCTATAAAATTATCCGTGCAAAAATCTGTGTATCAGTGCTATCTGTGATTTGTGTACTATAATGATCAGATTTGAAAACGTTACAAAATTTTACGGCAATCAGAAGGCCTTAGATAACATTGATTTACAAATTGATCACGGCGAATTTATTTCCGTGGTTGGCATGTCTGGGGCAGGAAAATCAACCTTGCTCAAGCTTATTATCGGCGAAGAGGACTTAGATAAGGGCCGTATTTTGATAGACGATATCGACATGACTAAGGTCAAAAAAGTAGACTTGCCTTATTTGCGTCGGAAAATCGGAACGGTTTTTCAGGACATCAAACTTTTGCCCAAGCGAACCGCGTTTGAAAACGTGGCTTTTGCCATGGAAGTTTCCGGCCACAGAAAAGATAAAATTTTCAAAGATGTCCCAAAAATTTTAGAATTAGTCGGACTGTTGCACAAGCGCAATAATTTTCCGCACCAAATGTCAGGCGGCGAAAAACAGCGCGTGGCTATTGCGCGCAGTTTGGCGCACAGGCCGCTGTTGCTTTTGGCCGATGAACCAACGGGCAACTTAGACGAAATCAATGCTAACGAAGTTATCGAACTACTGCTCAAGATTAACGAACTCGGTACCACAGTAATTTTGGCGACGCACGCCGCTGATTTGGTCAATAAAATCAAGCGACGCGTTATTACCATTGAAGGCGGCAAGGTAACCAAGGAACAAGCGCAAGGGAAATACCAATTGTAGTTAAATGTTTATAATGTTCGTAACGTTATAAAGTAACTTTATGAACTTTCAACTTTAAGAACTTTCTACAGTCTATGATATCCTTTCTCAGAGTAATCCAAACCGGCTTCGTCAATTTTTGGCGGAACATTTGGCTATCAGCAGCCGCGACTTTGGTCATGACCATCACTTTGGTAATTTTATCGACTTTACTGTTTATTTTTGTCGTTGCCGGCTTTGCCTTAAACTCGGCCCGCGAACGCGTGGACATGAGTATTTACTTTAAAGTTGGACAGTCAGAAAAACAAATTTTTTCGGTCCGCGATGATTTGCAAAAAAATCCTAAGGTTAAAGACGTCAGCTATGTCTCGCCGGAACAAGGCTTGGAAGAATTCAAAAAACGCAACGAAAATAAGCAGGACATTTTGGACGCGCTAAGCCAGTTTGACGAAAATCCGATTCCGGCTACGCTTCAGGTCAAAGCGCAAAACCTGGAAGATTTGCCAGCCATTGCCGAAAGCTTGAGCGGCGACCAGTACAAGCCGATGATCGACAAAATCAATTACGAAGACAATCGCGATCTCATAGAACGCCTTAGCCAAATTTTAAGATTTATTAAGAGCTTCGGCATTGTGCTTATTGCGGTCTTCAGTTTAATCGCGGTGCTGGTAATTTTTAACACTATTACGCTCACAATCTACAACCGCCGCGAAGAAATCGAAATCATGCGTTTGGTAGGTGCCACCAACTGGTACATTCGCGGACCATTTTTGATGGAAGCCTTAATGTACAGCGTCATGGCGACTATAATTACATCAGCCATTCTAATTCCAGTCTATAGCCACACCAAGCCGGAGATCAGCAATTATTTCGGCACCACCGACTTGTTTGCTTCGCCCTATCTAACTGTAACTTTTCTGATATTGATGCAGTTGGTAGTGGCTATCATTTTAAGCGTTATTTCTACCGGCTGGTCCATGCGCAAATCCCTAAAGATATAGATTTGGCTTACACTGGATAAAAATCGAATTATGGCACTAATATTTATGCCCAAAATTGGTGCAGGACTTGCATCCTCATCAAAATAGGGTATACTAAAAAAGAGCCGAAATACTCTCAACAGGGAGTCTTTTTTATTTACAGGACCAAAGTCCTCTTGGAACCCAAGACTTATGCAAGTGCTATTCCTCAAAGATGCGCCGGGGCAGGGCAGAAAAGGAGAGGTCAAAGACATCGCCGACGGCTTTGCGAAAAACTTTTTGATTCCCAAAGGTTTTGCACGCGCGGTTTCCGCCCAAGCTGCAGTTTTTGCCCAACAGCAAAAACAGCAGGCAGAAGCAAAACATCAAAAAGAATTGGACCGCTGGCAGAAACAGAAAGCTGATTTGGAAAAAAGGATTTTTTCGGTTTTTGTGAAAACCGGCCCTAAAGGACAAATTTTTGGCGGCATCAATGAAAAAGATGTGCTGGCCAGCATAAACGAAAAGATGGGCACCAGTTTCGAGCGCCATCAACTAAAATTGGCGCACACGGTAAAAAGTCTCGGCGAACAATTTGCGATGCTTTCCTTTGGCCACGGGGTGGAGGCCAGAATTAAATTAAACATTCAATCATTAGAAGGGAAATAAAATGCCTAAAAATAATTTTTTCGAAGAGCCACAAGAAAATAGCACAGACCAAAAAATCTTACTGCCCAAGCACCATGGCTGGATTTGGATTCTGTCGGGCATAGTCATTCTGGCTTTAGCTACAGCGGCATTTCTATTTACCCATAGAAATAAAGCCGATGACAAACCGGTAGTTTCCGATTTCGCCTCTTGCAAAGCCGCGGGCGGGCAAATTATGGAAAGTTTCCCGGAACAGTGCCGCGCCAACAACCAAACGTTTACCAACCCCGACCAAAAGGTGGTAGAGAAACCAAAACCAGAAGAACCGGTGGTTGTCCAGCCAAAGCTGCTAGCTTACAGCGATACCGCAAACAAATTCGGTTTCTCCTACCCGGAATATTTAGTACAAACAGAAGCCGATGTGGCAACGCCTTACACCGCAAACCCGGTGGACGTTACCAGCCAAATTTTTACCCACACAATTCCAATGCAGTACTGCAACCTCAAAGGAGATTGTGTGCCTAACACCACTGACTTTTCGATTTCGTTTACCGTAGTCAACAGCAGTGTCGCCACCATCAGCTCATCGCCAAACATGACCGGCATTGCCGATGTGACTTTTGGCGCCAATAAATTCAAATGTCTCACGCAGGGCGTGGAAGGCGAGGGGATTGTCTATTGTTTCATTAGCTTACCCTCGGGCAAGACTTTGATGGTCTCCCGAAAATTTATTGATGAAAATGTTTTAGCAGGATACAAAAATGCCAAGGATTTCATTAAAAAAGCCGATCAGGATAAACTGGCCGCCCAAATTATGGGCAGTCTAACGTTAACTAAATAATATGCAAGAACCATTGATACAAACTCCTCCGGAACAGCCGGCCGCAACAAAACCAAATCGCACCTGGCTAATAGCCGGCATTCTGATTGCTATTGCCTTGTTAATAATTCTAGGTTTTTATATTTGGGGGAAGAATTTGCGGAAGCACACGGAAGAAGCAGTTCAGTATGGTTTAGAAGCCCAACAAAAAGCCGAACAGCATCGCAATGAAGTTAGTGCAAACTCAACTGCTTATAAAAACGACCAATACGGATTTGAGTTCAGCTATCCAAAGGATTGGGAAATAAAACCTACGACTCAAGAGCAGGGCGCAAGCGTTGCTCAGTCTGACAAAGAAGTCTTTGCCGTTTCAGTCGTTGATCCTAAAACTCTTACCTCTGGATATCCAATTTCGATGAACTTTAGGGTGTTTGATTTTCCCGACCTAACGACTTACCGAACGTGGTTAAAAGGCGCCTACACAGGCCCAGATGGCCAAACTTTTGTGCAGCCAGCTAGTACTGCTCCGCAAACTTTAGGCGGACAAGCTGCGACCAGAAGCGACGTATTTGGAGGCGACCAGCTCGGAGTACATATTGCCACTGTTAACAACGGTAAAGTATACGAACTGTCTTTTTCTGATCCAGGACCCAATGACGAACAAAATACTGCGCATCAAGAACAATACACAAATATTTTAGGCAGCTTTAAATTCGATCGATAACCATATGGAACCAACACCGCAACCGACACAACAGAGCCCGCAGCCAAAAAAACATTGGCTGCCGGTTTTAATCGCTCTGATTATTTTGATTGTCGGCGGCGGTTTTTTATTATGGCTAGCCAAAGAAGCGAAAGATACCAATCAGGAAATAAAGGATCAGCAAACCCCAACGGACAATCAACAGCCGGCTGATGACGGCCTGACTATTACCAATAAAGTTTACGGTTACTCGTTTAAAATCACTCCGGACTTTTCGACAGAAAATGAGCTTGAAGGCGGCATCGCCGAACAGGCTTACTTTCCAAAGCCGGGATGGAAAACTGCTGATTCAGTCGCTCTGAACGAAACAACTTTCAATGGCACCAATTTTGGCAGTGGAATTATGACTGTTGCGGTGCATCCAAAAATCACAACCCAAGCCGAATGCAACACGTATGATGCGGGCAGTGGAGTAAAGCAGCTCACAACGACGCAGAACATCAATAACGTTACTTTTCATACCGGATCATTTACCGGTGCTGCGGCTGGCACCAAATACGACACCAAGCTTTATCACGTGCTTCATAACGGCATGTGCTATGAAATCAATGCTACGGTCGGAATCTCAAATATCGGCAACTACGAACCTGGTACAATCAAAGAAGTAAATGAAGATGATGTCTGGAAAAAGTTTGATGAGGTCATAAACACATTTACCTTTATTACGCCGGCTAAAGCCGATACTTCCAATTGGAATACTTATAGCAATGCAAAATATGGCATTGAGCTCAAATACCCGACAGAAAAATACGAGTTGGAAGCAAGCGGCCCGCAAGAGTTGCTCAGGCTGGTCAATAAGGAATCGAAGCAGGCAGCCATAGAATGCCAGTGCGGAGAAATTTCCCGTTTTATTCTACAAGCGTACCCAAACCCAAAAAACCTTGATCTGGTTGCTTTTGCCAAAGCCACTTTCCCAAAAGAATATAGCGACAATACCCTGGCTGACGGTGAATTTAGCGGCGTTCATAGTATCACTTTTGGAGAAATGACAAGCTATCAACTTTTTGCCCAGGGCAACACAATTTTTGTGATGCAGCCATCTTGGGGATTCGAAGACGTACGTTCTACCTTCAAATTCACAAAATAACTTAAATGGAAAACCAACCACAAAATCCAATTCCTGAAATTAAGCCAGCGCATCATCTGCCCCTCAAATATTGGCTGCCAATACTGATTGCTGCAACACTCTTAGCTGGAGTCGGAATTTTTTATTTAGCTGATAGTTTTGACAAAGACTTAAGCTCCGAAGTAAGCGTTTCCGACGCTCAACAAATGATGCATAAAGATCCGGAGGACATGTCAGACTGGAAAACGTATCGAAACGAAGAGTTTGGATTTGAATTCCAATATCCTAAACCTCCTTTGGATGAAGACGTAAATGAACATCAAAAACCGGGTTCAAAAGAAATCGCCCTAGACTTTTACCTCGGCCGAGCTGCGAATATAAACTTTTTTATCAGCTCTTACGACGATGCTCCTAAACCTGGCGACAAATGTATTGGGATTAATGTGAATTCCATTGGCGCTGTGCAATGCAAAGGACTCGGGACCGCTAATTTTTATTTTATTACCACCTTTATAAAAAAAGATGGTATTAGCTACTATATTTCATTCAGCACCGAAAGCGAGCAGGATAAAGATCTCATTGACTTGCATAACAAAGTTTTGGATACCTTCAAATTCATCGAACCTTCCCAAAACGAAACCATCGGCTGGAAAACCTATCGCAACGAACAGTTTGAGTTTCAGTATCCCGCAGACTGGTATGGAGAAAGTTGCGGTCTTTTGGGCTTCCTGGTCAGCTATGACGCAAACAATGCCATTTGTGGAAGTATAGAGCCAAATAAGGATGGAAATATATTATTTGATTCCACAACAGAGAAAATATATTTTGATGATTACGCTGAAGCCGGTCTGACCCAATTTACTAAAGAAAACATACAAGTAAATAATGTTGCTGCTGTAAAATACTTGGGGATCTCAAAAAATGGGCCCTTTGGCGATAATACCAGGGAAATAATTATTCTGTTCTCACAGGGTAATGTCACCTATGTTATTATTGATAATATTCAGGATCAACAACATGATAAGGATTTAGAGAAAATCCTAACAACTTTCAAATTCACAAAATAACTTAAATGGAAAACCAACCACAAAACTCAATTCCTGAAATTAAGCCAGCGCATCATTTACCACTAAAATATTGGCTGCCGGCGCTTGTGGTATTCGCTCTTTTAGCCGGAACACTGATTTATTATTGTACTTATGTTTTTGATAAAGATTTGGATTCCGAAGTAAGCGTTTCAGAATCGCAAACTGTTAAAAATCAAGCTGATCAGCAAGAGGACTGGAAAACCTATCGCAACGAAGAGTTTGAGTTTGAATATCCAAAAGAAGCTCAAACTATATCAGACTTTTCTCAAAACATGCCGGGTTCGCGACCAAATATACAAGGCGTTGAATTCACTTTTTCTGGCAATATATATACTATAGAACAACCTGCTTCAATGAGTATGTTTAATTCTCTTGCTGACTGGATTAATAATGCATTTGATGCAGACAATGACATCACTCATTACAACAATGTTATTGTGGGAAACCAAAAGGGATATTCGCATAAAACAGAGGCTGTAACCTATACGGCATTAAATGACAAAGTTTATAAGCTTTATGCAAGTGAAGCGTCGGACGGGAAGCAGGTTCAGTCTAAGAACATTTCTGATCCAATTTACTCACATCTAATATCAAGTTTTAGATTCACTAATCAAACTTCCCAAGCCGATACGGCCGGCTGGAAAACATACCAAAATGATACGTATGGATTTGAAATAAAGTACCCTAAAGATTGGATTATAGAATACCCAGAAATAGGCTTTAGAGGAATTCAAGTATATTTCTGGAAAAATAAATCATCACCCCAATTCTTTTGGGTAAATGTTTCTGACCACCGAATTCAATCCGATCAAGCAAGTACTGCATCAAAAAATTTATTAGACGGCTTACCCACACAGGAAAGCTATCAAGACCTGGGAGATTACTATATTCTATCCACAAAAAAAGGAACCTACTATTATGAGTTGATATTTTCTCCCTCTGATGATAAGGAACTGCAATCGCAAACTATACCGACTTTCAAATTCACAGAATAATTAATTTAGAAATTAGAATTTTCCGATATGTCCTACCACGTAAAGCCACGTAAAGCCAAGAAACTCCAAACTAAATTTATTTTCGTTTCCGGCGGAGTTATTTCGTCCGTCGGTAAAGGCGTCACCACTTCATCGATCGCGGCGCTTTTGCAATCGCGCGGCTACACCGTCGCGCCTGTAAAGTGCGACGCCTATTTGAATGTTGATGCCGGAACAATCCGCCCGCAAGAGCATGGAGAAGTTTTTGTGGCGGATGATGGCATTGAAACCGATCAGGACTTGGGCAACTATGAGCGCTTCATGAACGCCTCGCTTACAAGCGCCAACTACGTGACCAACGGCCAGCTGTATCAAAAAATCATTCAGCGCGAGCGCAATTTTGAGTACGACGGAGAAGATGTGGAAGTAGCTTTGCACGTTCCGGAAGAAATTATTAACCGCTTGGAACGGGCGGCGCGCGAGCGCAAAGCGGATTTTGTGATTTGCGAAATTGGCGGCACAGTGGGTGAATATCAAAACATTTTGTTTATTGAAGCCAATCGCATTATGAAGTATCGCGATGCCCGAGATGTTGTGCACATTCACGTTGGATATTTACCGACACCGCCATCAATCGGCGAAATGAAATCAAAACCCGTACAAAATTCCGTTAAGCAACTCATAGCTTCCGGTATCCAGCCAGACTTTCTTATTGCGCGGGCCGAAAAACCGCTTGATGACCGCCGCAAAGAAACTTTGGCCTGGACCAGCAACATTCCCAAGCAAAATATTATTTCCGCCCCAAACGTCGATACAATTTATCGCGTACCACTGAATTTCGACCAGCAAGGTTTAACGGATAAGATTTTAGAAAAATTTGGGTTGCGCAAAGGCCGGCACGACATGAAGCCTTGGAAAAAACTCATCAGCACCGTGAGTGCGGTCGCGCGCCAAAACAAGCAGCTCAATATTGCCGTGGTAGGCAAATACTTTGAAACCGGCGACTACAAGCTGGCCGATGTGTATATTTCCGTGGTTGAGGCCTTAAAGCACGCTTCCTGGGCCAATAAAGCCAAGATTAAGCTAAACTGGGTATCGAGCTTGGACGTGGAAGCCAAGGGCGCTAAGGCTGTATTAGGAGAGTTTGACGGCATTGTCGTGCCTGGCGGCTTTGGCAGTAGGGGAACCGAGGGCATGATAGAAACCATCAAATACGCCCGTACAAACAAAGTGCCTTACCTTGGACTGTGCTACGGCATGCAAATGGCCACCATCGAATTCGCGCGCAACGCTGCCAAACTCCGCAAAGCCAACACCACAGAAGTTGATCCAAAAACTCCGCACTCCGTCATCCACATTATGCCGGATCAAGAAAAGAAGTTGCTTAATCGAGAGTACGGGGCCACGATGAGGCTTGGTGCCTGGGATTGCGTCATTAAACGCGGTACGCTTACCGAAAAAGCTTATGCATCCGCCAAGTGGATCAAGAGCACGGGCAATGCGAAAATTTCTGAACGCCACCGCCACCGTTATGAATTTAACAACGCCTATAGAGCTCGCCTAGAAAAAGCTGGTTTGATAATCTCTGGTGCGACACCAGACGGTAAACTTGTAGAAATTATCGAGTTAAAAAATCATCCGTTCTTTGTCGGAACGCAATTCCACCCGGAATTCAAATCGCGGCCACTCGCGCCGCATCCGCTGTTTGTGGAATTCATCAAAGCCGCGGCTAAGCTCACCAAGAAAAAATAGGCAAAACAAAAAAACGCTGGGATAAAAATCCTAGCGTTTTTGATGCACATCCGAATCTCCTAACCTCTATTCTGATTTTGAGAATTAATTTATGAGCCCGGCCTCATCAGATTCTTGCTGATTCAGAACCATTGCTGGAAACTCCGGCAAAGACTCGCTGTCAGGCAATGGCCTAATCAAGCAAACTTCTATCGTATTGGCAGGGATATGGAACTTAATTTCTACTACGTTATAGGATTGGCCGAGCTTCAGGAAAATGTCATTAAGCATCGGCTTGAAAATACGGCTGAGTTCGGGGATTTGAGCATACAATTCTCCGAACCGTTCAGGCAATTCCAGGCTTGCAAGCGGCTCCTTCGACTGCCCGCGTTTGGTGAAAAATTCCCGCAAGTTATGTTCGAGACGCTTCTTAAAAAAATCCACATCTCGTGTAGACTCTATTGGCCTGCAAGTATATCGCTCCTTTTTCCGATTGAGCGGGTCCTTGATCACCTCAAGCAACATCTCCATAAAACCACACAGAAAGTTAAATGCTCCCATTGCATCCTCCTCTCACACTCAGTATGTTTTCTCCTGCTGATCATCAATACCACGAAGTCCTCCCCACCTCGTAAGATAGGGAGGACTTTGTACTATAAAAATTATTCTTTGGCTGGTTCGACTGAAACTATTCTAGTCTTGCGCAGGTTGCCGTGGAACTTGCGAACCATCTTGTTCTGGAATTTAACCATTCCGGAAATAAGCGCGTACAAAGTTGAATCGCCGCCCTTGTTTACGTTCTTGCCCGGGTGGTACTTTGTGCCATTCTGCCGAATGATCACTTCGCCTTTGTTGACCCACTGGTCGCCAAAAACTTTTACGCCTAATCGTTTGGAAATTGAATCGCGGCCATAACTAGTACTGCCGCCGGCTTTCTTATGTGCCATAAATTTAGTGGTAAGTTGTAAGTTGTAAGTTGTAAAGTGATAAGTACTTACTTGCTTACAACTTACTGCTATTATTAATTACTGTTTTTCAAAAACAACTATTTCCCGAGCGACCACTTGATCTTTGCGATCGTACACCGCGGTCTTACGCTGCGTGAGCTGTAAGAACGGCATATTCTTTGCAAAATTCGCAGGGATAATATCTATAACATTGTACCCCAAAGCAGTGATAAAGTCAAGACTTGGGAAGAAGGTGTAATCGGTTCGACTGCTTTTATAAGCCGGTATACAAAGAACCACCCGGCCGCCTTGCGGCAAAAACTTGGCGAATTCTTTAAAGCTTTCTTGATAGAGTTCTTTGAGCTCCTGGAAATTGGCTTTCATGGCTTCGGGTTTCGGCATTGTGCCGTACATGGGTCCCAAATATCCTTCGGTCACAATGCCGTGGATTTGCTTGAACGCGCCAATTAAAGCCAGTTTTTGGACCATCATCGACACTGAACGAGCGTCTGATACTTCGGCATGGAACTTGCCTGGTGCGATTTTGTAGCGATTGCGGAACCATTCAAGATTTTTCTCGCAACCGGCGATGGCGGTGGGGTTGATATCGGTTCCTAAGACTTTATAACCCAATAGCACTCCTTCTTGGATGATAGTGCCAATGCCACAAAAAGGATCGAGCAAGGTTTCGCCGGTCTTCGCGTGCGCCAAATTCAGCATAACCTGGGCGACCTTCGGTGGGATCATGCCTTGCTTTTCATCACGAATCGGCCGTTGGTAATCGCGGCGACCGTAATCTTCAAAATCCTGCACGCGCACGGTTTTGGCCACATAGAGGTGGTCGGTCGCGGCCAAGACGCAGATCTCGGCGCCTTTTTCCAGCAAAAGATTTTTGGTCACAACAACCGATGCCAAAGTCAGCGCATTGTATTCCGGCAGCACCACCCGGATGCTAGCGCCCCCACCCTGCAAAGCGCGTTTTATAAACATACCAATCCGTTTCGGCTCGCCAAAAGCTTGCACTTGATTATCCATCAAATAAACGCTAACGCCGACTTGCAACTTGCCACTTTTCTGTTTTAAAAAATCAGTCTTGAGTTTACTCGGCTTGAAGTAGTGTTGTAAGACAAAATTAATAGAATCCTGTTCGCGTTTTTTGATAATATCTATAACGCGCAGGATTTTAATGACGCCGCCAAGCTGTTTTTGCAGCTTCTCGGTATCGAGCTGTTCTTCGGTTTCAATAATCAATGCTTCGTAGGAAGCCTCCACGACCTTGATGGTTTTGCCGAGCTGGGCCAGAACCTCTACAAGTTCTGCGACCGACAATGTGTATACCCTCCCTAGGATGAATGCGTACTGCATGCTATAATTGAACCTTCGCCTGGAAACCCCAGGCCATCATTAAAATTTAGTTGTAAGTAGTAAGCGTGTAAGTTGTAAGTAGCTTACTGCTTACCTGCTTACAACTTACTACTAATTTATGTACGAAAATATCAAAAATTGGATGATTGAGCACAAAAAAGAATTCGTTTTGGGAATCGGTTTTGTGATAGTGTTCGGCGCCGGCTACGGCGCCGGGCTAGGGGAGCGGGCGGATCGTAAGCCAGCTTTAAATCAGCCTAATTATAGTACAAAGGTTGATGATAGTAAAGCGGTTGAAGCGAATGACAAATTACAAATATCAAATGACAAACCAAACCCAAATGATCTAAGCTCAAAAACCCAGTGCAAAATTAAAGGCACCTCGAGCAAAATTTACCATCTGCCAGGAGGCGCCTTCTATGATAGGGTCACAAACCCGGCCGCGTGCTTCAATACCGAGGCCGAAGCCCAAGCTGCGGGCTACAGAAAATCGAGTAGATAAAATTAATAGGCCGATGCAACTACTGCACCGGCCTGATTTCTGATCGCGATTCTAGCATGAAAATCCTAGAATCTGCGATACTGGGACTGATCGTAGCCCCTTTGACGGAGCTTATACCGAGCTTCTTCGCTGACGGGCCGCATTGGCTCCTCATATAAATCAGCAAAAAATGCTATTATCGATCTGAAAAACTTTCCCATATGATCTCCTTTTCTTTCCCTATCGTACTTGGCAAGATAATAACACAAAATAATCATTTTGTCAAGTGCTGAAAGTTATCATTTTTGCTAGAATTACTAAGTAAATTTAGTGTTCGAGCTTGTCGAGAACTTCTCAATTCGCTTTGCTCACTCGAAGGATAAAAGTGCTTCCTCAAATAAAGCCATCAAAAAAGGATATATATCTAGACCACGCGGCCACCACGCCGCTTGACTCGAGGGTCAAGCAAGCCATGGCGCCTTTTTGGGATGAATACTACGGCAACCCCTCGAGCCTCTATAAAAAGGGGAGAGAGGGCACCAACGCTATTGCCGCAGCGCGCGATACGATTGCCAAGATTATCAATTCGCGTCCGGATGAAATTGTGTTTACAGCTGGTGGAACGGAAAGTGTCAATTTGGCGATTTTTGGCGCAGCGCGCGCTTACGAACAAACTCACAAGCGCAAAGGACACTTGATTGCATCCGCAATTGAGCATCACGCGGTTTTGCATAGCTTGGACGCGCTCAAACTCGAAGGCTGGGAAACCACACTTATCGATGTTGATGAATTTGGTTTTATTAAACTTGATGAGTTAAAGAAAGCCGTGCGCGATAATACAGTTTTAATTTCCGTGATGTACGCCAATAATGAAATTGGCACCATCGAACCGATTGACGAGATAGGGAAGTGGTTGAAAGTTGAAAATTCGCAACGCGCAACTCGTAACTTGCCCCAAATTTATTTCCATACCGATGCCTGCCAGGCTGGCGGCGCTTTAAATCTTGATGTGCAAAAATTGCATGTGGATTTGATGACAGTCAATGCCAGCAAGATGTACGGTCCAAAACAAATCGGATTTTTGTTTGTAAAGAACGGCGTCCGAATCAAACCGCTGATTTATGGCGGCGGCCAAGAAAAAAATCTTCGTAGCGGAACTGAAAACGTCCCAGCCATCATCGGCTTGGCCGAATCTTTAAAGCTGGGACAAAAAGAAAGCCCAAAAGAAAATGCGCGGCTTATAAAATTACGGGATTACTTTATCGACCAGCTGTTTAAAAAAGTTCCCAAGATTGTTTTGAACGGCCCTGACGATCGTAAACTTACGACTTACGACTTACAACTTATCACTAGACTTCCCAACAACATCAACATTTCCATTCTTGATATCGAAGGGGAGGCCTTACTTTTATATCTAGATGCCTACAATATCTCCATGTCCACGGGCAGTGCTTGCACTTCGACCAGTTTGGATCCATCGCATGTGATTTTGGCGATCGGCCGGCCATACGAATACGCGCATGGCAGTATGAGATTTACCTTAGGCAAATCCACCACCAAAGCTGATATCGATTATGTGATGAAGGTTCTGCCTGGAATAGTTGAGGAACTGCGCCGCATAAGTCCTGTTAATTTAGATATCAACAATCCAAAAGCCATTACCATGGAAAAAGCTTTTGTTGGCGAAAACATGAAAAAATTTACTAACGCAAAATTAAAATCATAACTATGGAAAGACGTATTGGCAGATTTATGGGTCCAGATACGGAAAAAGATCAATTTGAAATAGAGTTGAGCGCATTAGTAGGCGGATTGTCTGCAGAAATTCGATCTGAATTTGATAAACTCAAGCTCAATATGGACAAAGCCGAGCTTATGCTCGAAACCGTTCAAAAAATGAAGACCCAAACAAACGCAGCAAAAAATCCTGATGATGCCGTGCTTCTTGGCAAGATAGAAATGCTTTTGGATCTTTATCTAAACGAAAAGGTGATTCAATAATATGCCCGCGAAACAAAAAATCATCCCAACTGAAAAGCTAAAAAAAGCCGAAGTTATTAACCAATACACTGGTGAGACTTGGATTTATTCCGATACGGTCAAAGACCATTTTTTTCATCCGCGAAATTTATTGCTCGATGAGCCGGAAGCAAATTATTTTGACGCCGACGGCATGGTCGGCAGTCCGGCTTGCGGCGACATGATGACTATGTGGGTCAAAATTGATGATGATAAAATTACGGATTTAAAGTGGAAGACTTTTGGTTGCGGCTCGGCGATTGCCTCGACTTCGATGTTTTCGGAGATGGTTACAGAGAATGGCGGCATGAATATTATTGATGCGCTAAAGGTTCGCCCGCAAGATGTTATGAAACGGCTCGATGGTTTACCAAATCGCAAAATTCATTGTTCTGTATTGGCAGATAAAGCTTTTCGTAAAACTATGAATCAGTATTTCCGCAATACCGGCCAGCACGATCGCGTTATTGCCGAAGGGTCGCGGATTGTCGACAAACAACTCAACATCACCGACAAAGATATCGAGGAAGCTGTCTTAGAAGGCGCTAAAGATTTATACGAGGTACAAAAGAAACTGAAGGTCGGCGTGGGTGATCCTCAAGCCATTCCAGAGATCGAACAACTGATTCGTTTTTATACAGAAAAATATTACGGATAGAATTATTCATTATTACTCTCTCCTGAAGAGGAGAGAGTGTCACCCGAAGGGTGACGAGAGAGGTTATGTCAGAATCAGAAATTAAAAAAGAGATAAATAGTATTCTTTTAGAGTTCGAACCAGTCTTTACGCGCCATGGCGGGGGAGCGGAGTTAGTTGCCATCGAGCAGGACAATCTTGTTTTTAAACTTATTGGCCACTGCAAGGGCTGTGCCATGGCACCAATTACTTTTGGACTGATGCTTGAACAAACCATCAAACAAAAGTTGCCGCAGATAAAAACTATAAGATACACTGAAGCAGATTAAACTTTTTATTATCTCCGACCGTCCAAGCAAACATATGGGTAAACTTTATAAGTACATAAAGATAGATCGCGATCTCTGCATTGGCGCAGCTAGCTGTATTACCGTCTATCCTGAAATTTTTGAGATCGACGAAGAGAACAAAGCGGTAGTGCTTAAGAAAGATGGATCTAAAACATCAGACCATACCAGCATTGATTTGCTGTCCT
>Ga0134127_10000826_pt1 | contig 25122 bp, 21 predicted proteins | sample KB31753_FD_96459 | JGI IMG/M metagenome (GOLD analysis project Ga0134127, IMG submission 96459) | Terrestrial soil microbial communities with excess Nitrogen fertilizer from Kellogg Biological Station, Michigan, USA - KB3-175-3 | ecosystem: Environmental > Terrestrial > Soil > Unclassified ... | reverse complement strand
CGTGCCAGCGGCCATCAACGGAATAGCGGGCAAAACCGCCCCCTATATGATCGTAGATACCACCCATTGCCATTTTGCGCAGGGTAAGTTTTACCTGGTTTGCAACATTTTCGTCCCCGGCCAGGTACGCATACCGCATCAAACATTGCCAGTTATTGGGCATGGGGAATTTAGGGGCCGTGCCCAGGCCGCCTTCCACCTTGTCGAAATATCTTTTCCAGTTATTTATGATAATTTCAAGATCTTCCCTGACATACTTCTGTTCATGGTTTATAAAATCGACTGATTCGTATTGCCGGACGCCATCCGTCAGCCGCACAGCGTATTCTTCAGCTTCGGCGGGTTTGCTTTTGTAAAAATCGGCCAGGTTAAAAAGCAGGCTTACCCAGTCGTTTTTCGGGAAATAGGTCCCGCCATAAACAGGACGCTGGTCGGGCATGCAAATACAATTTAAAGGCCAGCCGCCGCGGCCGGTCATGAGCTGAACGGCGCTCATATATACCTGGTCGACATCAGGGCGCTCTTCCCTATCCACCTTTATACAAACGAAATATTCGTTCATCACAGCCGCCACCTGTTCATCTTCAAAGCTTTCATGTTCCATTACATGGCACCAATGGCATGCCGAATAACCGATACTTACCAGGATGAGCTTGTTTTCGTCTTTTGCCTTTTGCAATGCCTCGGTTCCCCAGGGATACCAGTTAACCGGGTTGCCGGCATGCTGCAGCAGATACGGAGAGGTTGAATTGGCGAGACGGTTCATAGCAATTGAGGCGTAAAATCGAAATTATGGACAATGAATACTTGGACGGGCACAGGTGCTTATGGGGAATATACATTCAAAAAATCAAACGCTCCTGACGATTATCCCAAAAACATATTATTAAAATTATATCGTTGTTTATCTTGTATAACATTGAACAATTTTTATGAAGAAGGCATCTTCTGATTTGCATGTTTTCATTCACAACAGGAAATATGTCAGGTGTTATTGAAATTATATCGAGAATTTTCGATATTTTATCCTCAAATTTAGTAACAAAAGTATTGCCCCATCTGTCGCGAAGTTGAGTAATGACAGCGTCAAATGTTTCCTCGGCTTCAGGGGTTAGTTTAATTTCAAAAGTCATTTTTTTGAAAAATGCTTTTCCTTAAACCGCTGAAGAGATATGGATCGACCGCTTTCAAATTGTTTAATGCCTTTCTCAATACTGTCCAATACATGTGCGGGAAGTGTTTCGGATTGAGATTCAAACGGAACTTTTAACGCCTTTAGAACAGCTGTTACTGTTTCCAGTTGCTCTGCATTTTCGGGGTGTACCACTATTGATTCCATACAACAAAAATAAACTTCTATGCTTACACTTCAAACATATTCGGAATATTACATCCCGCATAATTAGCAAACAAGTGATTATGGAATTTGTTAGCTGCGCCGCACTTACACCATCCTTTATACAAATTATCAAATTGATAATTAATTTGATTAATTTGGCGCTCAAAATAACAAATCATTAATGACCATGCGTTATTCAAAACTAAATTATGTATTGGCGGGATTGGGATTATTCCTGGTAACAGCTACCGCGACGGCGCAAACAGGCGCCGATTCGATCAAGTATAACCACAACGAAGTCTTCGGGCCCATTACGTGGCCGGTTACTACCGGCGGCACCCGCTCGGCAAACGGACAGCCCGGGCATAATTACTGGCAGAACCGTGCCGATTACCAGATCAGGGCGACCCTGAATGAAGGCACCTCAGATACGACGGTTACCGGTGAAGTAAATATATTATACACGAATAATAGCCCTGACAACCTGGATTATTTGTGGCTGCAGCTGGATCAAAACCTGTTCAGGCCCGACTCGCGCGGTGCGGCTACCGTACCTATCGGCGGCGACCGGTTTGACGTAAAAGGATTTAGCCGCGGCGGTTATCACATCGAATCGGTATCGGTTACTTACAAGGGACAAACGTATAAAGTTGAGCCGGTAATTACCGACGCGCGCATGCAGCTGCGTTTGAAAACGCCCATGGGCGCAAGGGGCGAAAAAATCGGGGTAAAGGTTAATTACAGCTTTTCGATACCATTTTATGGCGCCGACCGCATGGGCCGCAAGAGGTTTAAGGACGGCTATGTTTACGAGATAGCCCAATGGTACCCCCGTATGTGCGTATATGACGACGTTGAAGGATGGAATACGCTGCCTTATATGGGATTAGGCGAGTTTTATTGCGATTACGGCGATTTCGATTATTATATAACAGCGCCGGCGAATATGACGGTAGTTGGTTCGGGCGACCTTGAAAACGGAGCGCAGGTGCTTACAGCCACACAACAGCGACGGCTGGCCGAAGCACGCAACAGCGATAAGACGGTAATGATCATTAACCCTGATGAAGTTAACAGCGAAAGCACACACCCCTTTAAGGGAACACGAACCTGGCATTTTAAAATGCTTAATACACGTGATGTATCATGGGCCGCATCGAAAGCATTTATATGGGATGCCGCAAGAGTGAATTTCCCATCGGGCCGAAAAGGCATAGCCATGAGCACTTACCCTGTTGAAAGCTCGGGCCACGACTCGTGGGGCCGCTCTACCGAATACCTTAAATATAGCATGGAAATTTATTCGGATAAATATTTCGAATACCCATGGAACTCGGCGGTAAGTGTATCGGGCGTGGCATTGGGCATGGAATATCCGGGCATTATCTTTTGCTTAAGCAATTTAAAGAATGGCGGCCTTTGGGGCGACATCACCCATGAAATAGGACATAACTGGTTCCCGATGATCGTGGGCTCGAACGAGCGCAAGTATATGTGGATGGACGAGGGTTTTAATACGTTTATCAATGAATACTCTACAGAAAAATTTAACAACGGCGAGTACTACAACGCAAAAAACCGGCCGGCAAACGGCATTGCGCGGCTGATGCTGAATGAAAAGGACCCGCTGATGGTAGCCCCGGAGGCCCAAAATGAGTACGGACAGTATTATGTAAAAACCTCGATGGGGCTGGATATGCTGCGAAACGTAGTGCTTGGGCCCGATCGTTTTGACTACGCGTTTCATGAATATATAAAACACTGGGCGTTTAAGCATCCGCTGCCATACGACTTTTTCAGGGCGATGAATGATGCCGCCGGCGAAGACCTGAACTGGTTCTTTCAGCCGTGGTTTTTTACCACCTGGAAGCTTGACCAGGCGATACAAGGCGTAAAATATCCGAAAGGCGACGCTAACGGCGCCCAAATTACACTGGTGAACAAGGAAAAATTAGCGATGCCGGTTGATCTGAAGATCACACAGGCGAATGGCAAATCGGAGGTGCTGCACCTGCCGGTGAATATTTGGCAACGCGGCGGAACCTGGACGTTTATATACCCATCGACGTCTGCCATCCAATCAATGGAGATCGATCCCGACCACCAACTGCCGGACGTTGACCGGAAGAACAATGTGTGGAGCGGAAAGTGAGGAAGAGGTGAAAGGTGAAAGGTGAAAGGTGAAAGGTGAAAGGTGAAAGGTGAAAGGTAGGGGCGAAACATCACCAAAAAATTGATTGATTTATGGCGTTAAAATTGAAGGATCCGGCTTGACGAAAGCCGGGTCCTTTTTTGCTTTAGGCATAGATTTTGGAAAAATGCTGCGTACATTATTTAAGTCTTGGTGACCCAATTAGCAGCCGGTAAAAAACGGCGCAAAGGCATACAAAAACCGTGCAGAACGCGTAGACATATTTGCCGATCGGTTTAAAATGTCGTTTTTGAGTCAAATAACCGATTAAAAATATTTCTTTTAAAAAAATTTAAAATAATTTTTAAGAAAATAAACTTTTTTCTTTTATGTTTGTGTCGATTTGATTTAAATTATTTTCTTAACAATTAAATGAGACCCTAATGAAGAGAAAACTATTGTCCCTTGTGGCAGGCGTATGCACCTTGTATTCCTGCTCAAAAACCGACATCACACCACAAACCACCCAACTGCAAAGCTCCGTTCATTTTGTTTCAAAAGCACGCAGCGTAGTATCCTACACTTCTTCGGCCCCTATCAATTTAAATGGCGCCCACGATATTACCATCAGCGGGCAAGCCATTAACGGCGGTGCAGTTCCGGCCATTACGCTGTCCAATTGCTATAATGTGCACATTACACAAAATAACCTGGGCAACTCGACCGGGGTGGGCGTTTACCTATATCACTGTTACAATATTACTGTCGATTACAATTATATCCATAACGTATCCACCGGTGTGTATGTAGACCACCCTACCGGCGGCGGCACCGTAGTAAATAACAACCAGATTTTAAATATGAACGGGCCGGGACCGCGCGGCCAGTTTGTACAGTTTAATACCGTAAACGGCGCGGGTAACCAAATTGAATACAACAAATGCGAGAATATTGCCGGACAAAGCTCAAGCCAGGAAGGTATTAATGTTTATATGAGCAACGGTACGGCCTCAAGCCCTATCCAGGTGGTGGGCAACTGGATCCGCGGCGGCGGCCCGGGCAATGCCAGCGGCGGTATCCAGCTTGGCGACACCGGCGGATCGTACGAAACTGCTTCGGATAACATTATTGTTAATCCCGGGCAAATGGGCCTTTCCATTTCGGGCGGCGATCATATTTCCTTTATCAATAATACCGTTTATGCATCCGCCCAGTATTTTACCAATGTTGGTATAGTGGTGTGGGGACAGGCGGGATATTCCGTTACCAATCCTACCATAAGCGGGAACAAAATAAAATTCATTAACTCGGCCAATGCCGAAAATGATAACTGGATAGCCGCGGGTAACCCTACCCCGTCGGGCTGGAGCACCAATACATGGAACGCGGGCATCGACGCATCGATATTGCCGGCCACTATTATTTCGCCAGACGCCGCCACCGTGCCTTTACAGGTACCGGGCAACGCACCTGCGTCTTCGCCGACTGTTGCCGCTGTAGCGGCTGCCGCGCCGGCATCGTCGGTCGGAACCATCAACTGGACAGGCAGAAATAACGTTACGATAAGCAACCTGACCATTACAGGTGGGAGCGTACCGTGCATTAAGCTAACCAATTGCAATAACATTTATATCACCGCGTGCAATCTTAGCGGCTCGACCAATGTGGGTATTGAGCTGGATAACTGCTCGAACGTGACGATAGAAAAAAATAACATATTTAACGTAGCCGCAGGCGTGGTTGCCAACGGATGTACCGGCGGTATTAATGTATTTACCAACCAAATGGAAAACATGCAGGGGCAAATGAACAGCGGCGCCTTTGTGCAATTTATAAACGTAAGCGGCAGCAACAATAACATCAGCTACAACAAGATGCAGAATGTTATGGGACAAAGCAATCCGCAGCGTGCCATCGATATTGTTAACAGTAACGGTACTGCCTCGAGCCCTATTACGCTTGATCAAAACCAGATCAGGGGTGGCGGGCCCAACAGCTCGGGCGGAGGCATCATGCTGGGCAGCGGCGGCGGCTCGTACCAGGTAGCCAAGAACAATATCCTGGCCGACCCGGGCCAGTTTGGCATGGCCATATCCGGCGGCAGCAGTATTTCGATCATAAACAATACAGTGTATGCCAAACAGCAATCGTTTACCAACGTAGGCATCTATGTATGGAGCCAGGGCGGGCGAATAAGCAACAGCACCGTTAGCGGCAACCAGGTTAATTTCACTAACAGCAGTAATTATGTAAACGGAAGCTGGCTGGCTTCGGGCGAGGCTACACCTTCGGGATGGGGCTCAAACAATTGGAACGCCGGCATCAGCGAATCGGTGTTGCCCACTACGCTGGTTTCGTTATAAGCTGAAAGGTGAAAGGCGAAAGCTGAAAGGCGAAAGCTGAAAGGCGAAAGCTGAAAGGCGAAAGCTGAAAGGTGAAAGGCGAAAGCTGAAAGCTGAAAGCTGAAAGCAAAAAGCTGAAAGCTGAAAGCAAAAAGCTGAAAGCAAAAAGCTGAAAGGCGAAAGCTGAAACGTGAAAGGTGAAAGGCGAAAGCTGAAACGTGAAAGCTGAAAGCGAAAGCTGAAAGCTAAAAGCTAAAAGCTGAAAGCAAAAGGTGAAAGCTGAAAGCTGAAAGGTGAAAGCTGAAAGGCGCAAGCTGAAAGGTGAAAGCTGAAAGGTGAAAGCTGAAAGGTGAAAGCTGAAAGGCGCAAGCTGAAAGGGTAAAAGCAAAGCTTTTTTACAGAAAAACCTGGTTTGAAAAGGCCGGGTTTTTTTATTGCCGATAATGTGGCTTGCATGGTGATTCTTAATTTCGAATTTCGGATGTTCAATTTCGAATTTAAAAACAGAGGTACACAGGTTAAGACTATCAACTTTTTTATGTTTCGTAGTTTATTAATCGTCATCGCTAACATTCAGCGCGGTTGGCGAAAAAGGCCGGGGTATATGCAGAAACAGGGCCTGGATGATGCGTGTTTTCGTTAAAAAAGCGAGGGCGCTTTTAAGAGCGCCCTCACCCGGCTGAACTACAGCCACATTCAAATTTTGTAAATAAATTTAACCGGAACTTTATCTGCTTCCGCCTTTGCGGCCAGCTTCGGCAGCTTCGCGTGAATTAAATTCATGGGCATGGCCCGACTCGTGAGCAGCTTTGCCGCCTTTACTGGATATTTCGCGCTGCTTTTGCTCGTCCATGGAAGCAAATCCCCTGTTTGAAGTGTTTCCCTGATTTCCGCGGCCGTGGCCGCCTTGCCCTTGATTAGTTGCCATGATGATTTAATTTTTAAAAGTTATATAATAAATTATCGACGAGCATAAGTTAAATAACACACCAGCAGCGTTTATTTAACTAATAAAAAATTAAGTCGTTCCCGCGCAAGCGGTTATAATTCCGGCGTTTTTTTTGGCAGGAAATCTGCGGTGTACAATATCAAAACGTTGTGTACGGTTTTATCAGCATGAGCTTGAGGCCTACGGTTGAGGTTTGCATCCTATCAAAAACGTTTTAATTAAGCCGCCGGCGTCGGGCAACCATATCAGCGACCATGTTTTTTGGGGATGCAGCAAAATTTACTTTCAGAATTACAACCAAAACGAATATCATTACGTAACTCATTGAAAAAAGGTACGACAATGAAAAAAATATGGTTTTTTATAATCGGCTGTTGTTTTTTGCTTGCCTGCAACAAAAATTCAAACCCGATACCTACCTCACCTCAAAAGCCATTACAAATCGTTATCAGCAATATCACCTCAACCTTAACAATTTATAGCTTTTCGGTCGTCAACCCATCTTCGGTTAAATTAATCGATATTTACTCGCAGGTTGAAAATAAAACTTATACCGTAAATGTGAACTCCGGGGATGTTCTTAAAATAAATTATTTCCTCGAGCTTGAGGGGCCCAAGCCCCCGACGAACCCGGTGATCTCATTTATATACGACCGCGTTACCATGGCCAGCGTAACCAATGATTCAGGCATCGTGACCGGGACGAAATATATAACGATTCCTTAGCCGCTGAGGGACACTTTGCCAGGCATAGATACAACATAGGATCGCGGTTTAGCCTCACCTAAATCCTCTCCAAAGGAGAGGACTTTTGAATCTTTTTTTGATCTGTGATATTTCTCGCCCGCGCCGATGTATCTGTCGGGCTGCTTGAATTAATTACGAAAACTGGCCGAAGTGCCAGAGTATGCCCGAGGGATCCAGCAGGAAACACTCGCGGCCCCAATCGTTTACCCGTATCGGAACAAGCTTAACATTTTTATATTTGGCAGGCAGGTCCAGCGCCAGCAGCTCGTCGTAATAATGGTTAACGTCGTTAACTTCCAAAAAAACCATCGTGTTATCCACCCAATCGCGCACATAGGCATCCTGCAAATAAAAGGCAATGTCCCCTATTTTGAAAACCGACATCTTATTGCTGAGCTCGCGCTCCTCGAAACCGAGATCGCGGTAAAAGCTGCGCGATAACTCAAAGTCTTTAGCGCCGATAAACGGCCGGATGGATTTGGCGTTACGGTTCATGGGATAATTTTTAAAAGAAAAGTCAAACTTAACGTTTCCTGTTTGATTTTGACGGTGAAACAAGCCGGCGCCTTGTAGCAGAGCTTTTGTGGGCGATCATTGATGTTAACGGCCTTCTGTATTCTCGTTTATTATTTTGTTTACCACAAACGAAAATACCGTGAAATCACCTATTGCATATTAAAGAATTCTGACGCATCTTTATATAACTGTTAAATGCTGCCCGGCATTTGCAGGGAAGCTTACAACCTAAACCCAAAACGATATGAAAATCTCAGCACTTGACGAAAGCGGCACCCCGGTTGACTGGTGGTTTATCTACAAGGTGCCCGAACTTGGCAAAGGCCCGAATAACGATGCGGCCACTGGATACGAATATGTTTATTACGACTCAAAGATCGATAAAAACCCGCCGGCAACAAGGGTAGTGGCAAAATCGAAGTACGTTTTGAACAGCGACCAGGGAGCACTTAACCTGACACTTGATTCCGTATTCAAAAATTTTAAAAATCCATCGCCAACCACCGGCTGGATATTATATAACGATGAAATGCCTCTCGACATAGGCCGGCATGACGACGGGGCAAAAGGGCATACCAAGGGTGTGCTTGCTTTTGATACCGACACGCAGACTGCATTCTGGCTGCTCCACTCCTGGCCGAAATTTATCGACCCGGGCGCCGCAACCGACCCGACGCCGCAATACGGCCAAACTTACCTTTGTGTTTCGCTGGATCTTAAAACCGCGAGCGCTATCGCGAAAATGATGGCCAACCACCAGGAGCCGCAGCTATACGGTCAGAATACGGCGAATTTGCCCAAAACGGACCCACTATATATGCTGACCCAGCCGCTGGCCTCGGCGCCTGCCCCACTCGCCGATATGATCCAGCTTAATACGATCGGCAACATGCCGTTCAACGTAATCGCGAAGAACAGGGAATGGAACGACGATTTCTGGAACGACCTGGTGGGGCCAAAATTAGGCGACGATATGGATGACGAAACATGGATACGCGGCAAAATTCCGCCCCAGCCGGATAGCGATGGCATCCACAAAACATTCGACATCAAATACATTAACCTGGGGCCTTTGGGAGCACACTGGGCCTGGCCCGAAACGCACGATCATGCCAAATGGGGCATCACCCTTCACGAACAGTGGATATGTGTGGGCGATATTAACCGGATGGTTTCGCAGCGCAAACGCGGCGGGGGCTGTATTGCGTTCCAAAACTCGACGCTGTGGTCGGCACTGTCAAGAACGACGCTTGTTTTGGCGCCGCCGGGAACTACGCGGGCCACCGCACACACCATCATGATCCACAAAACGCATGATAAAACCGCAGAGGCGCCGCTAAAGGTAACGGGTGGCGGTACGGCATAGCACGTTGAGACAGGGCCATGCATGATATTAATCGTTGCAGGGTTACGATGATGTTTGCGAGTGTTGGTTATTCGAGCTTTTTAAATTTGCCTTCGGTCAGCTCATAAATGTCTTCCTCGTCGTCCGTATCGTTACAGGGGCAAAAATAAATGCTGTCCGTATTGAGGGCGTTCAATTTATCTTTGTCCACCTTCACTTTCCTGATGGTGGTGGTATCTTTATAACCGCCTTTTATTTTCTGTGTTCCTTTATGCAAAAAAAGATTTCGTAATGGGCATTTCGACGCCTTAACGCAGGCATCGCTTGATTTGCAGTTAAACTCTATTTTAACATCGTCCTTCTTTACCTTCGCGATGGCATCTCTGATCATTTTTGCCATTTTAGCTTCGTCTGTCCTGATAACATTATTGTCGCCTATTATCGCGTTTTCGTATGTGCCTTTTTGATCTACGTAATTTTTATCGTGCTTCTTGTTGGCATATTGTGCGTCCAGGTTGGCGATATTGTTGTTTTGCGTATTTATATCCGCTTTTTTATTCGCCACCTCTTTTTCAAGGTCTTTATATTCTTTCGACGCCTTTACCTGGTCTTCGGCCGCCTTAACGTCTTTTTTATACTTGTCATCCGCCGCTTTTTTCTCCCGGTTATATTTATCCTCGTCGAAAGAAATGTTGCATTTGGTGATATTTTTCAAAAAATTCGCCAATTCGGGAGGAACGCCTGCGGGGGGATTATTTACGTCCTTAATAAGTACCGGTTCTCCTTTACTGTTGATGTAGATTGCCTGGCCTTCCATTGCTTTAAGTTTAGGTGAGTTAATGGTTAGAAAAATTACATAAAATTAAATAAAAAAAATTGGCATTTGCAAATATATTTGCCTGGTGCATAGCCGGTTGTGTTAAAATGTCGCCGCATTGCAGGGGTTCCGGCATCTGTGTAACGTGTGTTCAGGTCTGTCGGCACACACAGTTGGCTGTGGGTAGTGGGCGCTGATTTACTTCAAATAAAATAATTTAACTTCTATGGGCGTTCGCCCCATTCCAGACCTGCCTGCCGGCCGGCAGGCGCCAACATCTTCTTTTATATCAATATTGTTTTTGCTGAAGAGCCTAAAAAATATATTTTTAGCAAATGAAGAAAACCTTAACGTTATTACTGATCGTCGGTGCGGCCATCAATTGCTATGCGCAGAAGGCCAAAATACGGCTGAACCTTAAACAAGACAGCACTTATTATTTAAATCAAAACTCCACCCTTACCATGACGCAGGATATACAGGGTCAACAGCAGGTAATTACTATGGTGCTGACCGGTTTGGCGGCACATAAAGTAATGGCTGTAAATGATACTACGTACGAATTGGCAGTGCAGTTCGAGGATTTCGGTATGAAAATGCAAATGGGTGAGAAGACTTTAATGATGGTAGACACCAAAAATAAGGACAGCCAGGATATAATGACGAAAATAATGCTGGGCATGTTGAATAAACCGATTACCGTGATAATAACTAAGTTGGGCAAAGTGTTGGAAGTTAAAAATACAGATAACCTTTATGCAGGGATGTTTAATGGATTTCCACAATTAACCGATGGGCAAAAAGCGCAAATTAAGGCACAAGTGGAAAAATCCTTTGGCGAAAAAACGTTCAAAAATAATTTCCAGGATGCCTTTGCCGTGTTGCCGGGCATTGCCGTTGGGATTAACGATACATGGGTAGCTGACACCAAATTGGAAACCGTAATGATGGCTAATATCAAAACCACCTATACATTAAAAGGTATTACCGATCGTGATTATGTGATCCATGGTGATGCCTCAGTTACGTCGGGCGGGACAGCAGATTTTGTGGTAAGCAATGGTATGCCTATACGTTATAATAACGTGAAGGGTGCGATTACAGCTGAGATAAAACTTGATAAAACAACAGGCTGGGTACTTGAATCCAAAACGACAAAAAATATAAAGGGCGATGCCGAAATCCAAGATAACCCCAAAATTCCCGGTGGCATGACTTTCCCGATGACCGTTGCCGGCGAGGTAAGTCTTACTAACCGATAGTGCATATGATACTGAGGCCGTGGAGGCACCGGCAGCAAAGGCGTTGCTATTACTTCGTTAATTGTCGGCCTGTGCGCTATAGTTCGATGGGCTCACGGTTGTCGGGCTCATGGTTCGACAGGCTCACCACGACAGGAGCTGCGTATAAATGGAAAGGCTGATCCCATAAAAATGGGGGTACGCGCTATTGAAAATTATTATCTAAATTTCAAAAAAAGATATAACCTGTTTATTGAATGCCTAGTACAATGTTTATTTGAAGTTTTGCTGGTGTGTATCAGGTGTGTTGGGGCGGGCGACACAGTGGGCGGAGATTGGAGATCGGAGATTAAAGGTTGGGTATAGCATAGCAATAGCTATATTGAGGAGCAGAAATTACTTTCGGCATTCGGGTCAAATTCCTAATTTCGCCGGGACAGAAAAAGGGAAAAAGCATTGGATTATTTACAGGGTTTGAACCCGGAGCAGCAGAAGGCGGTACAGCAAATTAAGGGGCCGGTGATGATCATTGCCGGCGCGGGGTCGGGCAAAACGCGGGTGATCACCTACCGGGTGGCGCACCTGATTCGCAACGGCGTGGATCCGTTCAACATCCTGGTGCTGACGTTTACCAACAAGGCTGCGCGGGAGATGCGCGAGCGGATAAACCACCTGGTTGGCACGGAAGCCAAAAACATTTGGATGGGCACCTTCCACTCTGTTTTTGCCAAGCTGCTGCGCGTGGAGGCCGACAAGATAGGCTACCCGCATAACTTTACCATTTACGATACCGACGACAGCAAGAGCGTGCTAAGGGCCATCCTGAAAGAGATGAACCTGGACGACAAGCTGTACAATGCCAACTTTGTACATAACCGGATATCGGCGGCGAAGAATAACCTGGTGTCGTGGCAGGAATACCAGCAAAACGACCAGATACAGGCTGACGACTTTTCGACCGGGCGGGGCATGCTTGGCAAGATATACGAAACGTATGTGAACCGCTGCTTTCGCGCCGGGGCCATGGACTTTGACGACCTGCTTTTTAAAACCAACGAGCTGCTGAAAAACTTCCCGGAGGTTTTGAATAAGTACCAGCATAAGTTTAAGTACCTGATGGTGGACGAGTACCAGGATACTAATTTTTCGCAATACCTGATCGTGAAGAAGCTGGCCGCCGTAAACGAAAACATTTGCGTGGTGGGCGACGACGCACAGAGCATTTACGCCTTCCGTGGAGCGAACATACAGAACATCCTGAACTTTGAAAAAGACTACCCCGACCTGAAGATATTTAAGCTGGAGCAAAACTACCGGTCGACCCAGAATATTGTGAATGTTGCCAACAGCATCATCGCCAATAACAAGGAGCAGCTAAAAAAGCACGTGTTCTCGGAAAAGGAAAGCGGCGACAAGATCAAGGTGATGCGGGCCTTCAGCGACAACGAGGAAGGAAAGCTGGTGGCCGAAGCCATTATGCAGGAGCGATCGACAAAGGGTTTAAACTGGCACGACTTTGCCATTCTGTACCGCACCAACGCCCAGTCACGGTCGATGGAGGAAGCTTTACGTAAGCTGGGCATGCCGTATAAAATTTACGGGGGCCTCTCTTTTTACCAGCGAAAAGAGATCAAGGACCTGATCGCCTATTTCAGGCTGACATTTAACCCGAATGATGAGGAGGCGCTTAAACGGGTGATCAACTATCCACGCCGCGGCATTGGCGACACAACCGTGGACAAAATCATTGTAAGCGCCGATCAGCATCAGATAACGCCGTGGGAAGTGATCTGTAATCCATCGAAATACCTGGATGGCAGGACGTCGGCATCGGTGGGTGTGTTCTCGACCATGATACAAAGCTTCCAGGTGATCACCAAAACACTTAACGCGTACGAAGCTGCGCTGCATATCGGGCAGCATTCGGGACTGCTTAAGGATTTGTATGAGGACAAATCAGTGGAAGGGTTAAACCGCTATGAAAATATACAGGAGCTGCTGAATGGTATTAAAGAGTTTTCGGAGCGGGAGGATATCGAGGAAAAAGGCCTGGATGTGTTTATGCAGGATATCGCCCTGCTAACCAACGATGATAACGATAAAAATCCGGACGCCGATACAGTTTCTCTGATGACCATCCACTCATCGAAGGGGTTGGAATTTCCGCAGGTGTACGTAGTGGGATTGGAGGAGAATTTGTTTCCGTCGCAAATGTCGCTTAATTCAAGGAGCGACCTTGAGGAGGAGCGCCGGCTGTTTTATGTGGCCACGACGCGCGCAGAAAATAAGCTGACGCTAAGTTATGCCACATCGAGGTTTAAATTCGGTACGCTGATCAACTGCGAGCCAAGCCGCTTCCTTGATGAGATCGATGCGCAGTACCTGGAGCTGGACTTTACGGCAAAACCGGTAAGCAGTCACAATCCATTTTTTGACGAAGAGCGAAACGCCTGGGGAAAACGGGCCGATACTTTTTCGAAACCGAAAACCGCACCTGTAAAAACAACCTCCATACTAGCAAAAGCGCACGTGCCCTCGGCTGATTTTGCGCCGTCTGATACCGCAAACCTGCAGGTTGGTATGGAAGTTGAGCATGAGCGTTTTGGATATGGTAAGGTAATTAGCCTGGAGGGCAAAAAACCCGATGTAAAGGCCACCATATTTTTTAAAGAGATAGGCCAAAAACAACTCCTTTTAAAGTTCGCCAAATTGCGTATAATGTAAATTATTCCCCGCTTTTTGTGCAAATTATTCCCCGCTTTTTGTGCAAATTATATTTATTAATTGGTTGGCAATGATGTTTTGCCCATTAATTAAACATGGCATTGGGTTTGTATCTGTATGTCTGATAAATTGATAAAAACAATACTTAAGTACTACTTAACCTTATTAATACCCACTATTATGACCGAGAACTTAAAAAAGAAAACAGACAAAAACGTAGGGAAAAATATCAGGACCATACGTCACCAGCGGGGCTGGAGCCAGGAAGATGTCGCAAATCGTTTAGGGATTTCTATCCCGGCATTTTCCAAAATTGAAACAGGCGTTACGGATATCAATTTATCTCGTTTGGAACAAATTGCCAATATTTATGAGGTTAACGTAGTGAATTTAATTTCGCTGGATGCTGCCCCGGTTGAACCGCAGGTTTCCAATCTGAATATCGCACAAAAGAAAATCCTTGAGCGCGAAATGGAAATTGCGAATTTACAGCGTAAGGTGATTTTGCTTTATGAAGAACTGAGAACCAGGACTGCCGCGGTAGTTTAGAGGTTATTGCGATATTAAGTGTGTAGCCCTGATATATTTTATATAATCAGGACGTGTAAATAGTTAAAAATGATCCCTGGCTTACAACGCCGGGGATTTTTTTGTGTAACCGTTTATTGTCGTTGGGGTTGATATTGGGCGGTATCTGTAAATGCATAAAATTTTCATTTTTGGAGTAAAGTTTGTGGTGACTACGGTGATAAAACATTTCGCTATGTTACCGTATCTAATCTCCATATCAAATGCCGAGGCCGTTAAAGACGGCACTATTCATGATCCGGAAAGTAAGTTGAAGGTTAAAGTATTCAATCTGCTTAGATCGAAATTCAAACCCAAAAAAGGCGAGGTGAGATATTTTGTGACGTCGGGCAATGAAACGCTGGCATTCGAAACGAAGGGTTACAATAAACAGCGAAAAATGCTCATTTTAAAAATGATCTCGTGGTATTGTATTTACCTGGGATTACTCGAGGCGCAAATTCACTCCAGCTGGCCGCTATAGTTAATGCTTTTACTATGAATTCGGAGTAGCTATACCACCCTGCCCGGGTCGTGCAGCATATCGCTCATCTCGATAATTTTGTCGTCGATGTCTGACACGCTTTTATTCATCATCCTGATGCATTCCTGCTGGTCAACCAAACCTTCTTTTTCAAGGTTTAATAAACCTTTAAGCGTAGCGATAGGGCCGCGTATTTGATGTGATAAATAGGATGAATATTCCGAAAGCTTTTTGTTTTTTGTTTGCAGGTCCTGGGTTCTTTCGTCAATGATCTCTTCCAGGTGATGGTTTATGCGGTCGAGGTTGTCTTTTTGGCGCAATACCTCTTCATTCAGGCTGGTAAGCTGGGCGTTGGTATTTGTTTTCCGTTTTACGTTGCTAATTAACAAGCCAACCAAAATGGACAGAAGACCTGCTACGATAGCCATCGCCCAAAATTTCACACGGTCATAGGCCTGGCTCTTTTGTAAAAACTCATTCTCTTGTTGACGGGCCTGTTCCCTAACCTGTTCGAGTTTTACATTTATTTGCGTCGAATTATTTTTCATATAAATCGCGCTGTCCTTTTTATGAATATCCTGCAAGTAGCTTAAAGCTGTTTCGTAATTTTTTCTTTTTAATGCCAATTGGTAACTCGTCAATTTAAAATCGGCCTGCATTTTTTCACTTTTCACAATTACAGCAAAAGTTAACCCTTCAGCAACCGTCTTATCAGCTGCATCATATTTACCCTGTGCTATATAAAGATCGGCAAGCGTGAGGTCGATACTCGCTACCGGTTCATTCAGATCCTTTTTTATCGCCTTTTCACGCGCATCGGTCAAAAGCTTTTCAGCCATATCAAACTGTTTCAGGTTGTAGTACATCACGCCTTTGTTTTGCGTACACTGCACCAGGTTCACTGAATCTTTAAGCGCCTCAAAAAGCACACTGCTTTTATTGTAATAATTTAATGCCTGGTAATAACTGTTTTTATGGTAATAAACGGTACCGATATTTAAATAAATGGACGCTATCAACGGAGTATTTGAATACTTCTGTGCGATGGCTAAAGCTTTATTAAAGTACTCCAGCGACATATCATAATCATTATACCGGTATAAGTTGCCTATATTATTTAATACCCTTCCTTCTCCCTCCAAATCCTTGATCTGTTGAAAATATCTGCGCGCTACCAAATAATCGTCTATAGCAAGTATCGACTTATCCAGGTAATAATTACCAATGCCCCGTATTCTATATGATTCGGCAATTCCGGCAGTATATCCTATCTTTTGTGCGATAGCCAATGCCTTGTTTGCGTCCACAACCGTCTGTTCAGGATCAGTAAGGCGCATGTTGAAGCCTACTTTATTTAGCTTGATAACCGTATTACTATCAGCCTTTGAAGCTTCACTTAACCCGTTTGCCCGAGCCGAAAAAGCAAATAACATCAAAAACAGAAATCGCAAAAATTTCATCATAAAAGCTTAATACGTTATTTCAAAGGGAAAGTTATAAAATAATCCGTGATTGTGACGTAATACTCAATAAAAATTCTCGCTAAAGTAAATTAAATTAATAAAAGGCGCATCTTAAGACAAGGTTAAAAAGGGGTAAAATTTATTTTAAAATTTATTTTGTCAATTAAAAAACATAATTATATTTGTAAGGATAAATTATTGAAAACCAACAGATTAATTTTTAGACTGTTTTTTTAGAGGTAATACTTCCCCATAATGACTCATTAAAGATTCAAAATCGGGGAAAAAAATACCCAACCATTGTTTCCTTTGTGATAAATGTTTAATTAATACAAAAAATAATTTTAAGAAGCGTAAAATAATCGGCGGATTTAAACTTTAATTAACCCCGATTTAAGCGAACGAAGTAAATGTATAAGGCGGTTTTTATGGTGTTTCAGCACCAAAAACGTTGTCGAAATCATGGATAAAGAGCGCTGATCACTGTTGATAATATAAAAGATTTTTCAAAGAATATAGACTAAACAAGATATAAATCCCTAATAACTAAATAATAAAAGATGAAAAAGTTAATACTCTCCGCAATTATCGTTTTAAGCTCAGCTTTATTTTCATTGGCGACTTTTGCCCAGACTATAAACATAAAAGCCTCAGCTGGCGCAACAAGTGTTAAGGACAAGCAGACCACCGGAAGCGGCGATCTGGCAGGCGGCAGGCATACTACCGGCAGTGCCGATTTATCAGGGGATAAACAAACAACCGGCAGCGGTGACCTAAACGGCGATAAGCAAACTACAGGAAGCGGTGACCTGAATGGTGATAAGCAAACTACAGGAAGCGGTGACCTGAATGGTGATAAACAAACAACCGGCAGCGGTGACCTGAATGGCGACAAACAAACTACCGGCAGCGGTGACTTGAATGGCGACAAACAAACTACAGGCAGTGGTGACTTGAGCAGCGATAAACAAACAACTGGAAGTGGTGATTTGAATGGCGACAAACAAACAACCGGCAGCGGTGATTTAAGCGATGGCAGAAAAACAACCGGTAGTGCTGACTTAGATGGGGGTAAGAATACCACAGGAAGCGGTGATTTAGATGGTGGCAGAAATACTACAGGCAGCGGTGATTTAGATGGTGGCAGAAATACTACTGGAAGCGGCGACTTGGATGGCGGTAGAAATACTACAGGCAGCGGTGATTTAGATGGCGGCAGAAATACTACCGGCAGCGGTGATTTAGATGGTGGTAGAAATACCACAGGAAGCGGTGACTTGGATGGCGGGAGGAATACTACCGGCAGCGGCGACTTGGATGGCGGTAGAAATACTACAGGAAGCGGCGATTTAGATGGCGGCAGAAATACTACCGGCAGCGGTGATTTAGATGGCGGCAGAAATACTACAGGTAGCGGTGATTTAGATGGCGGCAGAAATACTACAGGTAGCGGCGATTTAAGCGGTGGAAGAAATACAACCGGCAGCGCAGACTAATTATTTTTTCACCCTATTTAATAGGGCTTCACTTTTTTAAAACGATAAACTGCACCTGCTTGCGGTTTTTTTGTTTTACAGGTCTTCGTATTTGTTCACGGTTGCTCGATACATTTGATTCAAATTTCCTCAGTTTCGGATAAAACAAATTTATCTTTGCATGCAAAATCACCACCATGCAACAAATAGAGAAATATATTGAAGACAATAAACAGCGGTTTTTAGACGAGTTATTTAACCTGTTGCGCTTCCCGTCAATCAGTGCCGATCCGAACTATAAGCCCGAGCTTTTAAAAACAGCCGATTTTGTTGCGGAAAAATTGCGCGATGCCGGCGCCGATAATGTAGAGGTTTGTCCAACAGCCGGCAACCCCATCGTATACGGCGAAAAAATAATTGACCCTTCAAAACCCACTGTCTTGGTTTACGGGCATTATGATGTTCAACCGCCCGATCCCCTTGAATTATGGAATACCCCCCCTTTTGAGCCAACAATCCGCGATGGTAAAATATATGCCCGTGGAGCGTGTGATGATAAGGGGCAGTTTTACATGCATGTAAAAGCGTTTGAGCTGATGATGCAAACCGGCTCGCTGCCCTGTAATATCAAGTTTATGATCGAAGGCGAAGAAGAAGTTGGGTCGTCCAACCTTGCCATTTTTGTAAAGGAAAATAAAGAACGGCTAAAAGCGGATGTGGTATTAATTTCGGATACCTCAATGATCAGCATAGAAAACCCATCGCTCGAAACCGGCTTACGGGGCTTATCGTATCTTGAAGTCGAGGTAACCGGCCCTAACCGCGATTTGCATTCAGGTGTATATGGCGGCGCGGTAGCCAATCCGGCAACCGTTCTGGCTAAGATGATCGCTTCGCTGCATGATGAGAATAATCATATCACGATACCTGGTTTTTACGACAAAGTAATAGCTTTAACTGAAGCGGAACGTAAAGCGCTCAATAATGCACCTTATAATGAGGATGAGTATAAAAAAGATCTGGGCGTAAATGAATTGTGGGGCGAAAAAGGTTATACTACCTTTGAACGCACCGGTACCCGACCTACCCTGGAGGTTAATGGCATTTGGGGCGGCTACATCGGCGAAGGAGCTAAAACAGTATTACCGTCAAAAGCGCATGCAAAAATTTCGATGAGATTAGTGCCTAATCAAACCTCGGAAGAAATAACCGAATTGTTTACCACTCATTTCAACAAAATAGCACCTGCGTCGGTAAAAGTAAACGTCACTCCGCATCATGGGGGCGAACCGGTGGTGACACCAACCGATAGTATCGCTTACCGGGCCGCCCAAATGGCAATTTCCGAATCGTTTGGTAAGGAACCGATACCTACACGCGGCGGCGGCAGTATCCCCATTGTTGCTTTGTTCGAAGCCGAACTAGGCATTAAAACAGTTTTGATGGGGTTTGGCCTTGACAGTGATGCTCTCCATTCGCCGAACGAAAAATATGATATTTATAATTACTATAAAGGCATTGAGACCATCCCGCTGTTTCATAAATACTTTGCCGAGTTATCTTAAAGAGATTGGAGATTAGAGGCCGGAGGTTAGAGATTAGTCTCCGCGCTAGTTTTTAGACTGTGAACTGTTCACAGTCTTTTAAAAATCCTTCATCAGCATCGGCTCCTATACCGGCTTGGTCGTTGATGTTGAGTTTATATCCATCATAAGTGACGCCGCCAATGCAGGGATCTGCTTTATGCCCGAGCATGCAGGTATCCATATCGTAAAATTTGATGTTCGGCATGGCGTACACAAAATGGAGCTTCGCGCTCAGGGCAATGCGGCTTTCGAGCATGCCACCCATCATGCAGGCGATGCCATTTTCAGCGGCAATGTCATGGATCAATTTCGCTTCGTGCATACCGCCCGATTTTGCCAGCTTTATATTAATATAGTCGCATGAGTTACTTTGGATTTGTTTACGGGCATCGTGATGATCATAAACACTCTCGTCGGCCATGATCTTTACAGGCGACAATCGCATTAGCTCCGGTAATCGGTCATCGTACCCGGTGCGCATCGGCTGTTCACAAAACTCTATATCATAGCGGCCTAAAGCCTGCAATGCATATACCGCATCGTTAAAACTCCATCCCTGGTTAGCGTCGATACGGATTTTTATTTCTTTACCAACTGCTTCCCGGATTTTTTGTATCCGCTCAATATCTGTTTTCGCATCCTTGCCCAATTTTACTTTCAGGATACCGGCGCCTGATCGCTTAAACGCGAGTGCTTTTTCGGCCATTGTCATGGGATCGGCAATACCGATCGTTATATCCGATTCCACAATACGTTTCTTGCCCCCTAAAAATTGATACAATGGCATGTTCGCGTTTTTAGCCGCTATATCATACAAGGCCATATCAAAAGCGCTCTTTATTGTGGAATTGCCGGCCGTAAACTGGTGAAGGTCCTGCAACCGGTCTTCAACAGCAAGCACATCCTTTCCGTTCCATATTCGGGCAAATTCCTTTGCCATCACCAGGCAAGTGTCCTGCGTTTCACCTACGATCATTGGAAAAGCAGAGCACTCCCCCACCCCGTAAAAGCCTGCATTGGTGTGCACGCGGATAAAAACATTTTGCGCGTGTTCCATCGTCCCGGTAGCTATCGTAAACGGTACCATCGGGATGCTAAAACGATAAATATCAATTTTGGTAATTCTAAGCGGCGGTTGTGTCATATCGCGAAAATATAGAAAAAGAAACTCGATAGATACAAATCAAAAACTTGTACTTTAATTCAATAGCACTATATTTGCATATTACTCCAGGTAACATTCAACTTTGGCCTGTTATTTCTGATCACGGAAATAATATCTGCGCTGATTTTAAAAATTTCACAAAACGATTACTTACATAGATTAATATAACTATGCCCGAATTTGATTATAATTCAACCAGGAACAAGCTAATCCTGTCTGAATATGGCCGTAACGTACAAAATATGGTCAAGTATATTGTGGCGCTGCCCACAAAAGAAGAGCGCAATAAATATGCGCAGGTCGTCATTGACCTGATGGGGTTTTTAAACCCGCACCTGCGCGATGTTGCCGATTTTAAACATAAGCTATGGGATCACCTGCATATTATATCCGATTTTCAGATCGATGTGGATTCGCCTTATCCGAAACCATCGCCCGAGGCTATTCACCTTAAACCCGAGCCTTTAAGATATCCGCATCAGCGTATTAAATATAAGCATTATGGTAAAACCATCGAGCTTATGATCGAAAAGGCAAAAAGCATTGATGATCCCGATCGTAAACGCCATATGGTGCAGGCCATCGCCAATTTTATGAAAATGGCTTACGTGCAATGGAACAAGGATTCGGTTACCGATGAAAGTATATTATCCGATCTTTACCATTTATCGGGCGGTCAGTTAAAACTGGAAGAAAACATTAACCTTAACCGTGTAGAATACCGTGCTAACCCTCGCGAAAATACCAATCAAAACAACCGGGGGCGCAATAACAACCAAAATAACCGTAACCGTAACAATAACCCACGCAATAACAATCAAAATAATCGCAACCGTAACAACGGGGGGGCTAAGAAATATTAATTTTGTTTGCATACCATGATCAATTGTTCGTGGTTGCTGTTTTAACATTAATCGCGATGGTCTATCGTCCATCGGCATGGACCACTGACTAAACCATCATGAATAACGCATTTGTAATAAACGGCGGCAAACCGCTTAAAGGCGAAATAGTTCCGCAGGGTGCAAAGAACGAAGCATTACAGGTTATTTCGGCCGTATTATTAACGTCCGACAAGGTCACAATCAGCAATATCCCCGATATTAAAGACGTCAATAAACTCATTGAGCTGCTCGGCGATATGGGAGTGGCTATTGAACGAAAAGCGGAAGACACCTACAGCTTTGAGGCAAAAAACATCGACCGGGATTTTTTCCTATCCGACTCGTTTAAAGAAAAAGGTGGCGGGCTGCGTGGTTCTATCATGATCGTCGGACCGTTGCTGGCCCGGTTTGGGAAAGCGTCTATACCGAAGCCCGGTGGCGATAAAATAGGACGCCGCCGCCTGGATACGCACTTCCTGGGATTTGAAAAACTCGGAGCGAAATTCAATTATGATCCTGCTAATGGGTTTTTCAATGTCGATGCCTCGAATTTAAAAGGCACTTATATTTTATTGGATGAGGCCTCGGTAACCGGCACAGCCAATATCGTAATGGCCGCTGTATTAGCCAAAGGCACTACCACTATTTACAATGCTGCCTGCGAACCGTATTTACAGCAATTGTGTAAAATGCTCACCCGCATGGGCGCTAAAATAAGCGGCATAGGATCGAATTTATTGACTATTGAAGGTGTTACCGAATTAAAAGGCACTGACCATCGCCTGCTGCCGGATATGATCGAGATCGGCTCATTTATTGGTCTTGCTGCCATGACCGAATCAGAGATTACCATAAAAAATGTTTGCTATAAAGAGCTCGGAATGATCCCCGATGTTTTCAGGCGCTTAGGGATAAAATTTGAGCTACGCGGCGATGATATTTATATCCCATCGCAAAAACATTACGAGATAGAGACATTTATCGACGGTTCTATCATGACGATCGCCGATGCGCCGTGGCCGGGCTTTACCCCCGATTTGCTGAGCATTTGCCTGGTGGTCGCCATCCAGGCAAAAGGTTCGGTATTGATCCATCAGAAAATGTTTGAAAGCCGGCTATTTTTTGTAGATAAGCTTTTGGACATGGGCGCCCAGATCATTTTATGCGATCCGCATCGCGCCACCGTGATCGGCTTGGATAAACAGGTACAGCTGCGCGGCATTTCCATGACCTCGCCTGATATACGCGCCGGCGTGTCATTATTGATCGCGGCGTTATCCGCGAAAGGCAAATCGACCATTTATAATATCGAACAGATCGAGCGTGGTTACCAGCACATTGATAAGCGCCTGATCGCCATTGGGGCGGACATAACGAGAATATAATTTTAGGCGAAAGGTTAAACGCGAAAGGTCAAAGGTGATATATTTTACCTTTTTCCTTTCACCCTTTGCCTTTTACCTCAAATCACTATCTTTATGCAAACCTTGCTCCAAATATGCCATACCAAAACCGGAGATCATCGTACGTTGCATTCATACTGATCTTTGTACTCATCAAAATAGGGTTAAACCTGTTGGCAATGTCGCATTTCGGGTTTCACCGTGATGAATTTTTACACCTGGTGCTAGCCGATCACCTGGATTGGGGTTATAAAGAGGTTCCACCATTCATAGCAGTAGTAGCTAAGATATCTTTGACGCTTTTTGGCGATTCGGTGTTAGCGGCGCGCATATTCCCTACTATTGGCGGCGGAGTTATTGTATGGCTTACCGGTTTAATCACCGTTGAATTAGGCGGTCGCCGATTTGCTATTACACTGGCCTGCCTGGCACTTATCTTTTCTCCGGCGTTTGCCGCAAGCGATTATCTTTTTCAACCCGTGGTTTTTGACCAGCTTTGGTGGGTTCTGGCTGTGTGGCTGCTTACCAAATATTGTAACACGTCTAACGCAAAATACTTATACTGGCTGGGTGCGGTTGTTGGCATTGGCTTGCTGACAAAATACACGATGGCGTTTTTTACATTCTCGCTGGTAGCAGGCATTATTATCAGCAAACAGCGCAAAATGCTGCTTAACAGGCATGTAATCGGTGCAATAGGTATAGCTGTTATCATATTCCTGCCCAATGTCATCTGGCAATTTGAACATGGCTTACCTGTAATAAGGCATATGAAAACACTGCAGGAAAACCAGTTGGACTATAATAAACCATCGGATTTTATTATGCAGGAATTAATGGTGAATGGTATTGCGCTTTTTGTGTGGATCACTGGCTTTATATTTCTCCTGTTTTCGTTCCGGCTGCATAAATTCCAATTCGTGGCCATCGCCTTCATTTTGATATTTACATTTTTGCTGGTCATGAACGGGAAAAGCTATTACCTGTTCGGCGCCTATCCCATGCTTTTTGCGGCGGGCGGCTTTGGTTTCGAGAGATGGTTAAAAACCAGCGGTTATACCCTGCGCAGCCTTGTGATTGCGCTGTTTACTATCCCGAACCTGATTTTATTCCCGGTGGTGTTGCCCTTTTTATCGCTGAACCAAACGGTGTCATATATCGGTTTTATGAACCAGCATATGTCGGGGTTGAAATTTATAACCACCTGGGAAGATCACAAGCAACACCCGCTTACCCAGGATTATGCGGATATGCTGGGCTGGGATGAAATGGCGGCAAAAGTGGCAAAGGCATGGCAAAGCCTCACACCGGAACAGCAAAAGCACGCGCAAATTTTTGCAGACAACTATGGCGAGGCCGGCGCAATCCATCTTTTGGGAAAACCATATCATTTGCCGGAAGTGATCTCGTTAGCCAGCAGTTTTGCCCTTTGGGCGCCCGACAATCTTAACGGCCAATATATTATTTATGTGGATGATAAAGGCGGCGGCAATGTTGATTCGTTCCGGTCGCAACTGGAAAGTTACCGCAAGGTTGGCGAAGTGGATAATCCGCTCGCCCGGGAACAAGGCACCGCTATTTTTTTGTTGGTCCGGCCGAAACCCGGTTTAAACGAGCGGTATAAAAAAGATCTTGCACAACGGCGATCCGGGCTGAAAATTTAGGCCGGTTCGGTCGTCAAACAAAATAACCCGTTGCAGGTATATTCAATTCAACTTTCAGTTATGCGGGGCTTAAAAACGATTATCTTCCTCATCATTTCCAATACGTTTATGACCTTTGCCTGGTACGGGCATTTAAAATTTAAGGAATTTGACTGGGGTAAAAACCTGGGACTGTTTGCCATCATCCTGATCAGCTGGGGACTGGCTTTTTTTGAATATGTTTTCCAGGTGCCGGCCAACCGGATCGGCTTTAAAGAAGACGGCGGCCCTTACTCGCTGG
>Ga0134127_10000825_pt1 | contig 25143 bp, 22 predicted proteins | sample KB31753_FD_96459 | JGI IMG/M metagenome (GOLD analysis project Ga0134127, IMG submission 96459) | Terrestrial soil microbial communities with excess Nitrogen fertilizer from Kellogg Biological Station, Michigan, USA - KB3-175-3 | ecosystem: Environmental > Terrestrial > Soil > Unclassified ... | reverse complement strand
CTGCGTCACATACCACTTACGAGACGACTGGCGGCCGCGCTCAGCGACCACAGGCACCTGCGGAGCACTCGCGTGCTCTGTCAGGATGACAACGAGCCGCTGACGCGGCAGATCGTGCAGACGCGAGCCAAGCGAGCGGCCCGCAAGGCGCGGTTGCAGCACCACGGGGTGCACATCCTTCGTCACACGTTCTGTTCGCACCTGGCGATGCGTGGCGCGCCTGCGAGGGCCATTCAGGAACTGGCCGGGCATACGGACTTATCGATGACGCAGCGCTACATGCACCTGAGCCCGGCCGCACTCGACGCAGCGATTCGGTTGCTCGAGCAACCGGCGGGTCCGGCGAGATCCGGACGCGACGCCGCCGCAGCGACCGACGGTCCGAACGATTTTGGCAATGTGGTGGAAACGGGTCGGCGGACCTAAAAACGATCAATAAAACCGGGACTGCGATGTACGGCGGCCGCGACCTGCGTCCAGACGATTTTGGTGTCGCGGGGAGGAATGGGATTGCGAAGTACTTCGGCGCCAGATTTGAACCCGAGACGGCGAGCTTGTGAGCCTAGTGGACGAAGGGAACTCGCTACTTCTTCTTCTTCAGCGAAATCGTTTCACTCGGTGTACCCGATGAACGTTATCTCCACTTCCTTCTTTTCCTTGTCCACGCTCTTGAACGTGTAGCCTTCCGCCGTTCGCTTGGTAATGAACTCGTACAACTGCAGCGCTTGGCGCACAACAGTCGCGCTGCTCAAATGGGTGAAATCCGTGAGACTCCGCAGCCGCTCGTACGCCGCTGGCGACAGATCCACGGTTACGCGGGTCTTCTCTCCGGGCTGCGCCGTCGTCCCGCCCTTATCTCTTGCCTTTTTTCTTTTCATCATCCGGATCATCGAACTTGATGCTGCTCACAATCTTCAGGATCTGGACGCCGACTGCCCAGCCGAGCACAGCGAACCCGCCCACCTTGGCGAGCGTGAACACCTCGCGTACCAAGCCGAGGTCGCCGATGGCCATCGCATACGCATCCACGCTCGTGATCAGCGCGGCAAAGAAGCAGCCGCCACCGATCGCCATGCGCGTGCGCAACAGCTTGATCCTGTGCGTGATCTCTACTTCCGCATCGTCAGCAGTCCATGGCTCTCCCACCAGGACTTCCTGAGATCGAGTGCGCAACTCAAGATCGTCCTCGGACCAGGGTTCCCCCACCAACACGGTGAGCACACGACTGTTTTTGCTCGCCATCTCGCGCCTCCGCGCGAGCGGCAACGGGTCACGAACTGGCTACCCGCGTCCCTCCCTGTCTTCCATGTAAACCGTCGCGCTCACAGACTCACTGCTTCGAGGTTTCCGAATGCCTTCGGTAGCCAGTCTGGAGACAGGGATCGTTCTGTCGCTTGACGCCAACTTCCCAGATCGCAACAACCTGGGAATTCCTCAAGGGCAACGTGGCCGAGAAGAGGGGCGGCCAAAGCTGGCGGCGCGCTTAGGACGCGACGCTCGGCTTGCCGGAATGCTGCCTGGGCCTCCACCCGCGGTGGTGCAGTCATGGCCTCAATCCAGATGTCCACCAGCGACGACACTTTGCTAAGCGTCGCCTCGATGGCTGCGATGGGCAGCGCGATTACGATCCAGATTCGATTCATTGGTCCGTCCATGTCTGTCTCCTTCCGAGTTACGGGGTTAACGGCTTGACTGATTTCGAATTAATGAACCTGACGACCTGGGATTTACATGGCTATTCGCCTCCTTTCTGTTGCACAACATGTTACTGCAAAATGCAGTAACAGCATAATGGAACTGTTTTGTTGCAAGTCCTGGGCCGGCCGAAACGTCACAACTGGCGAAGCGAGGCCGGCTACCTGCCCAGGAAACAAGTTGCGACCGTTTCGGCTCGCAGCGCGCAACACGCCGTTGACGACGAAGCGCTGACCGAATTGCCTCGCTCTCCAAATCCGCGATTCGTGACGAAGCAAACTTTCGGAGCGCGCGGAACTGCAATGAGCGGAGGCAGTTGCGCAACACGCTCCATGCCCAGTTAGTTCGGCGCGCGGAATGCTCGCCTGTGATCACGATGCGTAGGCGTGCGTTCCGGCTTTACGCTACTAGCTCGTCTACGCCATGAGTTCGACGAGGAATCCGCGCTGCTGATCGTCGCCGCTCTTGGACACTTGAATGCGCCAGGGGGAGATGCTCGCACTCAGGTTCGGCGACATCGACGAGAAGGCGTCAGCTGAATTGTTCTTCGCGGCGAAACGACGAAGAGCCACAAGACGCGCGTGGTGCCGATCTCCACGACGCGCCTAAAAGCGGTCCTCGACTGGCTCGATGCAGACAACGAGAAGAAGCCGGCCGAGGCGTTGGTGTTCAGCGACGAGACCGGGCGAGCCGATCGGCCGATTCCGAACGGCATGGGTGACGGCGGTGCTCAAGGCGCACGGCGTGAAGCCGGAATGGAAGTCGTACAACTGGACGGCGCTCACGCCGGGTGGCAGCAGGAGTTCAAACGCATCAACCTCCACTGGCACGACATGCGGCACGACTACGACCGCTCGCAGGTCCGCGATCTGCTTAACTAATTGATGGCACGCGACTTCTGGCTCTAGGCTCACAATAACACCAGACCCCACGACTCACGCCCGATAGTTCGTAAGCTGCGTCGCCGACGTGCTCTCTGGTGTTACGAAGGGTAATGCGGCATGAGATCGTGCGCTTTGTAGGCCTGAATCTCACCTCCACGAGTGCCCTGGAAACCAACAACAGTCTCGCCGCTTCCGAATTCCATAATCCAGTCCATACACCCGCCGCATGGTGTAAACCTGTTTCGCTCCGCCGCAATCACGACTGCGACGCAACTGCGAAACCCGGCCGAAACCATTGACGTGATCGCATTCACTTCAGCATGAACATCGTGGCATCGAAACTTGTGCTCAACGTTGCATCCGGTGAACGTACGGCCGTCGCTCGTGAGTACGGCACAGCCCACCTTCGTGTCACCGATAATCCGAGCGTTCGCGCGAACTTGCCAGGCCTGTTCCGCGAGTTGCTCAAGCTGTTGTTGAGTGATGTCCATGATTGTTCTACATCGCAAGCTGAGAGGAATACTTCGTGGTGAAGGCGTGAGCCAACCGCACCCAATGCTCACGTCGATCGACGTCGACAGTTTGGTTATACAGTGCCTCGATTACGATCCCAGCCGCTCGTACCCAATCAGCAGGAGATCGATCCCTCCTGATGAAGATTGCCCTTTCGAACTCCTCGAGGCGTCGGCGGTCGGCTATCAAAGAGGTCACACTGTTCGCGATTCCTGTGAATACGGTATGACGCAATTCATGCGATGGCGCTAGCGCTGCGAGCTCAACCAGCGAACGTATTGCGCCATACCTGACCCATTCATCTGGATCATCCTGCGCCACTGCTAATAACAGCGCAGCGTTCGGAGAAGTTGGAAAGGCGCCGAGCACGTGTGCAACGCGCCATCTCGTCGTAGGATCCGCCTGCGGCAGCTGGGCTCGCAACCCATGGAGCTGTTGTTCCGTCAGTGCGAGGCGTTTGAGGACATTGGCTGACGTCCAGCCAATGATGGAATCCGCCTCCGTGAGGAGTCCGAGGTCTTCATCCGATGCAGGACTCCCAGTCGCCCGAATAAAAAGGTCTCGCCACCGTCTGAACCAATCTGGCTCAGGCGAAAAGGCTCTGAGGAACTCACAAATTGCTTCTAACGAAGGTGCCTCTCGGACGCGCCGCGCGTCCGCGCCCGGAAAAATGCTGAGAGCGTCCGTCGCGCGTTGGGCGGACGTCTCGATTAAGTCCCATCGCCTCTCGCCCAGCATCGCCAACAGGACAACTTGCATCTGCTCGCTGACCTTCACAGACAGGCGACTGAGGCCTTCCGCCGCCGCGTAGGCGGCAGCGTATGGGTTCCAGTCGTACACGCGTCTGACGAAGAGATCTGCGTCTTCAGGTGTTCTCAGCTGCTCGAGCGCCAAGGCAACTGCGTCGAAAGAACTTGCGCCGAGAGTGATGATGCCGAACGCGTTTCTTTCCCATCGATCTTGATTGGCGGAGAGGTAGATCGATGCCAAGTAATCATGTTTCAGATGGTGCGTAAAGTACGCCGTGCCGTTCATCGCTATGACGGCTCCCGCGGCAAGCAGCTTTTGCCAGACTGCCTCACCAGCATCTCGTGCGAACGCTGCGATATTGAAGACTCGAGTCCGATCGTCAGTGTAGGCACGAAACGCCGCCACACTGGCACTCGTTAGCTCAGCACTGGTGAGGCTGACGTGGCGCACAAAGTAGTCGTGAATCGCCTGCGACCCCGATGACGCGACGCGACCCTCTCGTAGCAAGACGTCGAGAAAGTACGGAGTGGCGAGGAGGGCACGAGTCTGCGGATCATCGAGAATGGCGGTGGAATGGAAACGAGCTTTGACATGCCGACCGATCTCCTCATCCGTGAGAGGTTGAACAGTTGCTAGCTGCCAGCGATCCGCGTTCGGAAGGTCTCGGCGTACCAATCTATCCGTCACTATCGTGCACGTGTTAACAGACCTTCTCACCAGCGCATCTAACGCCGCGAGAATGCTGTTTCCGGTACGCAGGCCAACTTCATTTAGTCCGTCCACCAAGATGACTCGGGGAGTGTCTGGGGGAAGGCTCTCTACTTCGTGAAGGGCGATCCTCGGTTCTGACAGCTCCGCCATGAGAAAGGCCGCGCGTTCGAGACCGTCCTCGCGCAAATCCGTCCACCGCTTGTAGAGAGGCTCAGTCCACTTCTTTAAGTTGACCAGTACTGGAACGTCACCGGAGTGAAAGGCCCGCTTGGCAAGGCGGTGGAGGATCACAGTTTTGGCCCCGCCCCCACGTGCACAAAGAATCACTCTGCCTGAGCGCTTCGCCCTTTCGTGTAGCTCGGAAACATCGGTGACGTCGCTCGACATACCGCGGAAGAGCAGGTCGTAGTCCCCGCTCCAAGCCACGCGGTACGAGAAGTGAGGCTCAGGATCCGCGCGGCTCTCGACGCCCTCGCTAATCTTCGAATGAAGCTGTCGCAGCGCGCCTGACGGGCTCTGTGTCGAGCGCCATTCTGTACGGGGCATAATCTCCACTCACTTTCCCTGCCGAGTTCTCACCACTCGGGTTCAGTTGTCTCAACCAGCACCCCGACGACCTTGTACGCGACGGCCGCGGCCGCAGCCGACGCGTAGTCCCGCCACCTCACCCGTTGGTCTTCATTGACGGGATCAGACACTATGTCCGATAGACCTCGAATCACGAGGTATTGCGGGTTGTAGCCAGGCGTACCACGATGCTGATAGATCTCCTTCGCTATTCCCCACGACTCCATGTCAAACGCGAGCGCCTTGTCGTACACGGTCATCACTGCAGCCTGATAGGCGTTGTCGGCGTCACCGAGCAGTTTTTCACCGGCGACGATTTCACCGATTAACAACTTCGGAACCCCAGGATCTGGGCGCGCATACGCCGCAGGGATGTGCGCGAGCCAGCTGCCATCCACCCGCAATGGTTCGACGAAGCGCTCACGCAAGAACAGAGATGGCTGATCGCACGGTGTGCGTCTAGCCAGATCACGCCCGCCCACGTACTTGCGGTGTTCGTAGTACTCCACAACGTCGGCGACGACCACATCACCGACTTGACCATGGTCTTTACCGGATCCTCCTGCCGTACCAACCAGTAAGACGTACTCCGGCCGAAAGTCTTCAACCGAAGCACCCACTGCTTGGCCAGCCTCGATATTGCCCTGCGCTGCAGCACGTCGCAGCACGACCTCATAGTTGTTGTCCGAGCTGACTGCCTCGACGAAGTACGCGGTTCCGGGCGCGTTCTCCTGAAGACCGAAAACGGTCTGTGCCGCGCGGAATTCCCCTTCCGTGATGGTCACAACCGCCACACGGGCGCATCCGACACGACCACGAAATCTGCTTGGCCGTTCCCCCTTGAGAACCCGGAGCGCCGCCGGCATCCTAGCGAATAAACGGCGAAAGTCAGCCCTATGATACATCGTCGGGGCGTGAGGGGCGATCTGGGTTTGTGACGTTACAGCGACAGCACAAATCGTGCGTTCTTAGTCTGTTACAGCCTTTGATGCGACTCGGGATCTCAGGCGGGACGCTCAGTCCGCCCGGCATTGTATCAACCGAAAGGGGCCTCCGAGAGCATGCAGCTTGAACGGCGAGCGCCGAAGTTTCGCGTTTCCGCAACCGGTGGCCAAGGCGGCGGGTCAGGAGCCTGTTCGCGACCTGCCCTTCGCGGCATACGCTGCGAGGGAAACGCCTGCCGTGGCTGCCAGCGCCTTTCCGCATTCGCTGCCGCCAATGCGACATCGCCCTCAACCGGTCGACTAGGAGTCTGCGAACGTCACGCCGAACCCGAGGCCCGCGTTGAATGGGCCACATCCAACACTGCGCACAATGGATAGCTTTCAATCCATCTCGCGGCCGAATTTCTCAAGCAGGTACATCAGCGAGAGCGAGTGAACGGCCTTCACGGTCTCCTGCGTTCCCGCACGGACGATGATGAACATCTCCCGGAACCATTCGGCCTCGGATTGGTCCGTCGGTTTACGGTGCGTCATTGCGGCGCTGACGATCTGGTAGGCGTACTTCAGTCGCACACCGCCGGTCTTCTCTTCGTGGTTCTTCACCACGACGAGCTCGCCCTCCATCTCCGGATTCATTTCGCGGACGGCGTGTAGGTTGGGGCCGTGGTCGAAGTGCGCTCCGAAGTCGCCACGCCGCGCGCGCAGATAATCCTTCCAGTTGCGGAAGTACTCCACAGCACCGTCCCACCGCTCGCGCACATGCGACGCGGCCTTTGCCTTGATCTTGCGGAATTCCGGACGTTGGTCGAGCATCTCGATTGCGCCGGCGAATTCCACGAGGCTCGCGATCGAACGTCGCACGAAGTAGATCTGCCGGTACGTCTTCCCGACGACGTCGAGCTCTTCGATCCGCTCGATCCGCGAGCCGTATTCCTCTATCCGCAAGTCCTCGAACAGCACCGAGAGACGCACGAGAATCGCGTTGAACTCCGGTGTGGCGGGGTCGAAGACGTCGCGGAGTTTTCTTGGGTAGATTTCGAACTCAGGATCGGGCATGCCGCATTATGCCCGCCGTCTCGGGCCAGAACGCGCCTCTTCGCCCCAAGACCTGCGGTCGTTTGGCTGGCCCCAAGGGTCCCGGAACACGCGTTCCAAGCGGTTCGCATATTTCGTCCGGCAAACGGGCGTTTTCTTTGATCACCACCAAATGTCTTGCTAACGAGCTGATCGGGTACCATTCCGCAGACTGGCCCGGAAACGGCCAATCCAATGAGGTTCAGGTGGATCAACGGCCGTCGGGCGGGCTTGAGTTGCCGCCCGTTGCACCCGTTTTGATGCAGTCCTTGAGGGCGGTTGGGTACACAACGCCTGCCGCCGTTGCCGATCTCGTCGACAACAGCATCTCCGCCAACGCTCGCCGCGTAGCTATCCGTTTCACCGCAGCGCCAGAACCGCTCGTTGCGGTTGTAGACGACGGCGATGGCATGGATGAATCGACCCTTGTTTCTGCGATGCGCTTCGGCAGCCGTGATCCGCGGTTACCGAGCACAGGTATTGACCTTGGCCGCTTCGGACTGGGGTTGAAAACCGCATCACTCTCACAGTGCCGGCGGGTCACTGTCGCATCGTGTTCTCATGGCAGACTTGCTGTCGCGCGCTGGGATCTCGACGAATGCGAACGCCGCGGAAGTTGGTGGCTCGAAATACCCGAATCATCAACGGTGCCGCCAGATGTCATCGGTCTGTTGAGATCGAATGGCCGTGGAACAGCGGTGGTGTGGCAGAACCTTGACCGGCTGGCCATCGATGGCATCTCTGACCCGCGACACGCGCTGGACGTCAGCATGGAGAGTGTCGGGGATCATCTGGCCATGGTGTTCCACCGATTTCTTGCAGGGGAGGTGGGGGGCGCATTTGATATCACGATCAACGATCGCCCCCTGCCCCGGCTCGATCCTTTTCTGGAGGGCCATGCCCGTGGCCAGAGCCTCCATGGCGAGAGCTTCATGGTGGACGGTCATGCCGTCACTGTCTCGCCGTTCGTCTTGCCCTTCCCTTCCCGCCTAAAGCCCGGAGAACTGGATCGCGCCGGCGGGCGCGAGAGTCTTAAAACGGGGCATGGCTTTTACGTCTATCGCGGCGGGAGACTCGTCGTTCCAGGCGGCTGGTTCCGCATCGTCCCATCTGATGAGCTGATCCGCCTAGCTCGTGTTCGCGTTGATGTACCGGTCGAACTCGACCATCTTTGGAAAGTCGACATCAGGAAGACGATGGCCGAACCGCCGGCAGCGCTGCGTCCGGAACTGAAGCGAATTGTCGGTGCCGTGACTATTCGGAGTCGCCGTGTCTACTCCTACAAGGGCACACAGCAACAGAACGCGGACCGCATTCCCGTCTGGGTGCGTCAGGATAGCCGCGATGGCGCAGCCAGTTGGAAAGTGAACCGCGAGCACCCGGCGATTGCGGCGATGATGAAGCCGGGCCGGTCGGATCTAGATCTGCAGCAAGTGCTGCGTTTGGTAGAGGAGCTGCTGCCGGTCCACGATATACATCTGCACATAAGCAACGACCTCCCAGTCGTGGAAACGCACACCATAGAGAATGCGGACCTCCAGGCTCTCGCCCGTAGGATGGTTGATGTCTTTGCAGACCAACCCGAAGTCGTCAAGCTCCTGCTCGATAGACTTCCCCTGACCGACCCGTTTAGTCGTGATCCGGATTACGCGCGTCAGATCGCTGACGCACTTCGCACATGAACGCTACAACACCCGAGGGACTGGCAGCGGCGTCCGCGCAGTTGCTTCGTCTCGACCCGCCGCCGACCGAAGCCGAGATCGATGATGTTTTAGACCGCCTGTCGTCAGCATTCGGCGCTGCCTCGGACACCCTCGCAGCGGCGCGAAAGCTGCTCCACGCCCGGTTCGCTATCCGGATGGACATGGGACAGACGATCACATCGGAAGAGGAACACGACCCATGGCTCCATGCGCGGCGCGGCACCATTGACCCGTTCTACTGGAGTCGCTACCGCGAGTTGCTTCTCCGATCGGGCTGGCCGCCGCTCGTGGCCGCCACTCTCGATCGCTCGAATGATGAACTGCTTGACTTGTTGGGCAATCCGGAATCGAAGACGCCCTGGCAGCGGCGTGGACTCGTGATGGGTGACGTCCAGTCAGGCAAGACGGCATCGTACGCTGGCCTGATCTCCAAGGCTGCTGATGCTGAATACAGGATGATCATCCTGCTCACAGGCACGCTCGAAAACGTACGCCGTCAGACGCAGGAGCGTCTTGATAACGCCTTCATCGGCTTTGACAGCCGCGACTACCTTGCCGCCCACGCCCTCCAAAAGACGCATGTCGGGGTCGGCCTCATCGACGGCCGCCGCGACGGCGTCGTCTTCACTTCGCGGGATCGGGATTTCCGGAAGAACGCTGCTTCGGCGCTCAACATCTCGATCGAATCAATCAAGGAGCCGGTGCTCGTCGTCACGAAAAAGAACAAAGGCGTGCTCGAACGGCTGGCTGGGTGGCTTCGCGCGCGGAACGCCGATCGCGACGGCAAGATCGATTTGCCGCTTTTAATGATCGACGATGAAGCGGACAACGCATCGATCAACACGAAGCAGAATCCCGACGAGACGACGGCAATCAACAAGGCGATCCGCGATCTGCTATCGCTGTTCAGGCGATCAAGCTATATCGGGTTCACCGCCACACCCTTCGCCAACATCTTCATCGATCCGTCCTCCACCGCCGAGATGCTAGGCGATGACCTGTTCCCACGCGATTTCATCCATGTTCTGGAACAACCGACGAACTACGTCGGCATGAACGCGCTGTTTCCGGCTGAGACGCCCGAAGGCCGGCCCGCAGCGATGACATCGGTCCGGACGATCACCGACGGTGATGAGTGGCTTCCGGAAAAACACGATAAGGACTTCAAGCCCGGTCCCCTGCCGGAGTCCTTGCTGGTTGCGCTCCGCTCTTTTCTGTTGACCTGCGCCATTCGCGATATCCGGGCCACCGAAGGCGCACCGGACCGCGGCGGGCCGATCCACCGCTCGATGCTCGTGAATGTCTCCCGGTTCACAGCGGTTCAGGACAACGTGGCCGATGCGATACACGTAAGCCTGGAGGATATTCGCAGGTCGGTCAGGCTTCATGGTGCGCTGCCTCCGGAGCAAGCTGCCGCTCACTCGCCCGAGATCACGAGGCTGGCCACCGTTTTCACTAGCGACTTCAGCTCCTGTGGGCTGCTCTGGTCACAGGTGCTCGCTGCGCTGCACGATGCCATAGCGCCCATCCGAGTCCAAGCGGTCAATCAAAGGACTGGTGCCGCAAGCTTGGATTATGGAATCACCGACAAGTATCCCGGCGTGAGGGTCATCGCCGTTGGCGGCAACAGTCTGTCGCGCGGCCTCACGCTCGAAGGTCTGTCAACGAGTTATTTCCGGCGGGACCCGCGCGCATACGACACCCTTCTCCAGATGGGACGCTGGTTCGGCTATCGCGATGGCTATCTCGACCTGTGTCGCGTGTGGCTCACCGAGGAAGCCGAGGGTTGGTACAAGCACGTCACACGCGCGACCGGAGAGCTCAAGCGTGATTTCGCGCGGATGAAACGGATGAAGGCGACCCCCCGCGAGTTCGGGCTTCGGGTCCGCACGCATCCCGATACCGTGCTGCTGATCACGGCGCGCAACAAGATGAGCACTGGGATGGATGTGGACCAGGTCTGGGACGTCTCGCTCATGGGGCGAATGATTGAATCGGCCCGCCTTTATAGCGACAAAAAGCGCAACGAAAGCAATTTCGATCAGCTGTTGCGCTTTCTGGAAAGGCTTGGCTCCCGGAACGGTCCGGAAGGCAACGCCGTCGTTTGGCGGCAGGTGCCGGCCGAAACCGTCGCGGACCTGCTCGAGGCGTTTCTGATACACCCGCTGAACTTCGACTTTCAGGGTGACAGCATCGCGACTTTCCTCCGGGATATCACTGCTCGGGGTCCGCTGCTGTCCGAGTGGACTATCGCTTTGCCGATCGCCGGCGAAGGACGTCCAATCTCGCTGTCCGCGCTACCCCAGATTCAGGTCAAGGCGACGCAGCGCAAGGTGAAACTCAGTTACGGGGGGTCTCTCTTAATCTCGGGGAAAAGCGCTCGGGTCGGCAGCCGGTCGGACCTACGCCACGCCCTCAGTGCGCAACAGTTCCGTCAGCTTACTAAGGCTCCGGAGGATGATCTGCGCGCAGCCATGGCAGGACCTCTCATGGTCATCTATCTCGTCCGCGGCTACGAGACCGACGAGCAGGTTCCATACCGTGACGATCTCGTGCTTCCGGCGCTGGGGCTGCATTTCCCCGGCACGAAGGATCAGGATCAGTCCAAGAACTTGGTGCGCTATCGGCTGAATCGGGTGGCCCAGAGAGAGCTGATGCCCGACGATCTCGACGAGGATGACTTGGATGACAATGACCCCGACGATTGAGCAGCTCTGGAACGAACTGCGAACGTCGTCCGGGGGCTCCCGTCAGCGCCGCGTGGATGCCTCGCATCCCCTCGACCTGTACGCGGACTTTGAGGCACCGGATCGTCCCGGTCTTGTCGCCGTTTGCCAAACGCGCGCTGCAGAGACGCGACCTCTTCGCGCGCTCACGATCGAACAAGGCGTTCGCGCGGACGGACGCTGGTCTCTGCGGATCATCTTGAGCGAGCCACAGCTGTTGCCGGTGTTCGCGGCATTGTGCCGTGACATCATCGCCTTCACGCGCATCGGCGTTGACGAGACGACGCTGGCGGCCGCAGTGATCGGACGGATCGACCGCTGGCGAACTCTGCTCGAACGCGACGGGACAGGATTGGATGAATCAGTGCTTCGCGGATTGATCGGGGAGTTATTTGTGCTGGAGACCGAGCTGCTTCCAACGCTGTCGCCGCACGTCGCGGTGAAGACGTGGACGGGCCCTTACGGCAGCCCGCAGGATTTCCTCTTGCCTTCTGGCATACGGATCGAGGTGAAGACCATCGGCCGCGATGCCGGCATGATTCGGGTTAATGGCCTCGGTCAGCTCGACGCCGGGATCGATCCGCTTGTCCTCATGGTCGTGCGGGTAGATGTTACAGGAGCATCAGCTCCCGGCGCGGTGACCGTTCCACTGCTGATATCGCGCCTGCGGACACGGCTGGCCCAAGACCCGGATGCGCTGGTTGATTTCGACGCCGCGCTTGCCTGCGCCGGCTGGCATGACCACCCTTCGCATAGCAACCTCGCGCTGCGGCCTGTCGGTATAGAAGCCCATGACATCGACGATCACTTTCCGCGACTAACGCGGGCGTCCGTTCCCAACGGCGTTGACGAGGTCCATTACTCGATCACTTTGCCCGGGAACGGCCGGCCGGTCTGGCATGATGGTCCATGACCGAGAACGAATTCCGGGCCGACCTGCTCGCCGCGGCCGCTTCGCGCGCTGAAAGCCACGCAACCGGCTTACGTGAGGCTTTCGTGTTAGAGGTCTTGGAGCGCCTGCGGGAAGCCGGAGAGGCGCCGGAAGCGGAGGTCTGTGCGGAGAAGCTTGAGGGACATCGCAGCCGAAAACTCGAAATTGACGCCTTCTCCGTAGACGATGCTGATCTGTCACTTCATCTGTTCATCGCGATTCGCAACGGCGGAAATGAAATGCCGCCGAGGATCACGCTGTCAGAAGCGCGCGAGCAGGGATTCAACCGTCTGCTCGGCGTATATGAGCAGTCGCGAGACAAGTGGCTCACGAAGAACATCGAAGAGAGCCGGCCTTTGTGGGCCCTAGCGCGCCGGATTGAAACGTCCGCGAAGCCATCGGCCGTGCGGCTCCACGTTCTGACGGATCGGATGGTCAGCGAGCGACTGCGGGAGATCCCACTCCAAGAAGGCGGGGACGGCGTCGCTGTTACCTTCCAGATATGGGACATTACGCGGCTTCAGCGCATCCACGAGGCTAGGAACGCCCGCGACGATCTGTTCGTCGATCTCGCGCCCCTGCCTGGCGGCGGCCTCACAGTACTGCCTGCCGCGGTGGGAGTTGGCGACTACGACGCATACCTCGCCGTCGTTCCCGGTGATTTCCTTGCGGATATCTATCTTCGCTATGGCAGCCGGCTCTTGGAGGGCAACGTCCGGACTTTTCTCGGACGCCGCGGAAATGTCAACAAGGGGATCGCGTCCACGCTCGCGAAGGAGCCGACCCGCTTCTTCGCCTACAACAACGGTATCGCAACAACCGCAACGGCGGTCACCACGATCGCTGGACCAGGAAACACGCGCCTGCTGACGGGAGTCAGTGATCTGCAAATCGTGAATGGCGCGCAGACTACTGCGTCGCTGGCCGCGCTCCGTTTGGAGGGAAAGCTACCCGTCGGCTCGGTCTTCGTCCCGATGAAGCTGTCGGTTGTGGCGCCGGAGATAGCCAGCGAGCTCGTTCAGGAGATTTCCAGATGCGCGAACAGCCAGAACGCGATCCGGGCGAGCGATTTCTTCGCAAATCATCCGTTCCATCTGCGCATGGAGGAGATTTCCCGCCGCATTCTTGCGCCTGCCATTGGCGGCTCCCAAGTTCAGACCCACTGGTATTACGAACGGGCGCGTGGTCAGTATCTCAATGATCAGGCAGCCCTTACAACGGCCAAGCGGGATCAATTTCAGCGGCTGAATCCACGGAATCAGGTGATTACCAAGACCGACCTGGCAAAGGTCGAAAGCTGTTTCGATCTGCTGCCTGACATTGCGTGCAAGGGCGCTGAGAAAGCATTCAACGCATTCGCAGACCGCGTCGCAGCCGAGTGGGAGGATGAAACCAAGCGGAGCATATATGGGGATGATTGGTACCGCGCTGCGGCGGCACGAACCATCCTGTTCCGTGCCACGGAAGCGCTCGTGTCGAAGGCGGACTGGTACGAAACCGGCAGGGGCTATCGCGCGCAAATCGTGGCCTATACGACTGCCCGCCTTGCGTTTCTCGCCGCAAAGAAATCCGGTGGGGGTCGCCTCGATTACTTGAAGGTATGGGCGGCGCAGACAGCCGGCGCCGTGCTGGAGCGTCAACTATTGAAAATCGCCGAGATCATGAATCAGGTGCTTTGGTCACCGCCGCAAGCTGGTCAGAATATTTCTGAGTGGGCAAAACAGCAAGCATGCCGAAAGAGAGCGTTCGAGACGGAGGTGCCGGTTCTCCCTGGTTTGGATCTGTACGTTGTCGAGAGAGCGGACGCGCGGTCTGATGACCGCAGACAGCGGGAAGATCGGCGCGTGACAGATGGTCTCGCGGCCGTGTCGGAAGTCGTGATGCTGGGGTCGACATTCTGGCAACAACTAAGAGCTTTCGCGCGCACCAACAAGCTAGCGTCCCCTGATGAAGACTCGATTCTTGGGATCGCGTGCGCGATACCAAAGAAGGTGCCCGCCGATTGGCAGGCGTCGGTCGCTTTGGCTGTGAAGAAGAGATGCGAAGAAGCCGGGTTCGAAATTCCCTGAAAGCTTCTGTCTGATGCTCGCGGAAGCGCTTAGATTTCACCAGCCAAGTTGTTCCGCCATCCGCGGATCCGATTTTCGCAGCTGTCGGATGATTCTCTGAAGTGAACTCGCTTCGCCGGCTTGGCGCGCGGCGCTTTCAAGTGCTGGACGAGCACCGGTAAGCCGACCGTGCGTCGATTTCCGGCTCGTTGTCTTGAGTGCAGGCGAATCGCTATGGCCGCTGGAATGAGCTCTATAGGCTGCCTGCGCCGCTCTGACCAGACTTTCGACCGGCGCCTGAAGGCGCTCCCGAAGTTCCGCCGGTAGTACCGCCCGCGCCTTCGATACATCGACCTCGAATGCCGGATCAAGTCCGGGATAGAAATCGATAGACGCACGGGCCAGTTTCACGTGCTCATCCAGCGCCCGCATGCGGCACCATCCGCCGCTCTGAATCATGCGGTTTGCGCGATAAATATAGAAGCCCTGCTGCGCGTTCCATTTCCTGGGCCCGGAGTGGCGGTGGAATGCTTCCTCGGTCGAAAAGCGCTCACGCGGCGGCAGCACGAAGGGCTGGAATCGTGTCAGACCAACAGTCTCAGAGGTCGCTACTTCGATGTCGCAACCGGGCAGCGTCTCTGTCGCGGTCTCGTCGCGTGCGAAAGGATCCCAAGGAGAGATCGAGGAGCCATTCACCTTGATGCGCAGCCGCTTGCGGCCTTCGACCTCTCCGGAGAGAAAACGATGGAACGTCATCCCGAGATGAAGATCGAGCTGCTCCGCGAGAGAATCCAAGGCCGCGCGGGCCCGCTTGCCCGTTGGAACCTTGTAACCGAGGACGCGGTCAAGCGACTGCCACAGTACGACGGTTCCGGACGCGTGCTCGAGAGGCTCGATGAGCCTTTCGTCGCACCGACCGGGTTCCAGTGCAAAGATCTCCCACCGATCCGAGTCGAGAACATGATCCAGATCGAGCTTGCGAATCTGTATTCGTGTTCGCTCTGACGTCCGGCTAGCTACCGACAACTGCCGGCACTGTGACAGCGATGCGGTCTTGAGGCCCAGCCCGAATTTACCGAGCGCGTCCTCCTCATACGACTGTTTTGTGCCGTACCGCATCGCCTCGGTCACGGCGTCGCCATTCATCCCAGACCCGTTATCGGCGATGCGAAGCCAGGAATCGGGCCCATCAAACCGCAGGTCCACGCTGATCGCGGTCGCGCCGGCTGCGACGCTGTTGTCGATGATGTCGGCCACAGCCTGCGGAAAGCCGTAGCCAAGGTCGCGAAGAGAATGAACCAGACGGCTCGCGGACGGGAGAACTTTGATAGCCGTTACCGAACTAGGCATCATTCTGCCGCCTCGAAATCAGACGCATCACAGTACATTGCAATGGGACATTCCGAGCATTTGGGATTCTGTGACGTGCAGGTCGAGCGACCGAGAGAGTGCAGCGCAGCGTTGAGCGCAGGCACGTCCTTTCCTGCTCCCACCAACAATGCGACAGCAAGCCGGCCGTCGGAGAGGCACCGTTCTTCATCGATGCGGCTTCCCGTCAGACGTGCGACAACCCTTAAGACGGGAGTTGAGGCGACGATTCTATCCTCGTTGAGTCCGATCGTCCGAACAACAGCCTCGTCAGAAGGACCCAACGATGCAGCCGTTGCCCACCGGCCGTTGCCCCAGTTTTGTTCGTCACGAGCAACGAGGCGTGCGGTTCGCGCCAAAGCAAGAAGAGCATCACGTTGGTTGCCGGATCTCCGTCTCGCCTCGTTGGAGATCTGTTCGTGAACACCGGGTGTCAACGAAGGAAATCTCTCAAGGAAGGCTTGGGCCATCTCGTCGCGCGCGCCGCTGCGATCGCCGAGGCAGACGCCTGCTAGCACATCCCACGGTCGTCCCGGATGGCGCCAAGGCGCCTTCTTGGCATCCTTGGCTCCCCACTTGAGAAGTGCAGCGCGGATCTGAAGGCGTTGGCGCGAGGCGCGTTTCTCGAGAGGGATTGCCGCTGTTCGGAGGGCACGAAGGATCTGACGGCCTATCGCCTCGGCGAGGGCCACTGGGACCGCGTTGCCGATCTGCCGGAAGGCGTGACTGCGGGTACCAGCAAACCGGAAATTATCCGGGAAGGTCTGAATGCGCGCCGCTTCGCGCACCGTCAGCGTGCGCGACTCGGACGGATGAATGTACCAGTATCCGTCCTTGGCGATGTGTGCTGTGATCGATCGTGAGACGTCCTTCCAAGACAGGCGGTTGTATTTGTCATCGAAGATGTCGTCGCGGTAACGCCGCAGGTGTATCGGTAGCTCCCCGTAGCGCGTTCCTGGTTTCATCAGCCGGAATGCCTCACGATCGTCGCGTCGTACCGGTCGGGTGATGTGATCGAATACGACGGACGTTCCGTTCATTCCCTCGCGCGCGCGGCGCTGAAATGCAGAGAAGGGGCGGCCACTTGGCATTTCGGAATAGCCCTGCCCTCCTTGAAGTGAAGGCAGATCACCGATGGCGTCGCGAAGCGTGATCCTCTTTTGTTCAGAGGGCCACTTAAACTTCTGTCCGTCGCGCATGGCCACGAGGATGAACCGCTGTCTGTGTTGCGGGACGCCGAGACGCCAGCTATCCACGAGCCGCATCTGGACGTCGTAGCCAGCCTTCTCGAGTCGTTCCGTCATCGCACGCGCGATGGCCACCTCGCCTCCGAGTGCCATGTCGGGGACGTTTTCGAGCATCATGGCTGCCGGACGCAGCCGTTCTACGATCGATATGAATGCTTGCCAGAGCTCCGTGCGGTCGTCCTTGGCCGGTCGCACCCCATCGCGAACGAGGTCGCGCAGCTTTGATCTTCCGGCTCGGCTAAACGGCTGGCAGGGAGGCCCTCCTGCAACAAGGTCAATTGAGAAGCCCTCGACCAGCCGGAGAAGCCCGTTCACCCTCTCCGGATCCGACAGATCGAGATCGAGCGCGACGCCGGGAAGATTGTGGCGGTGCGTTTCAAGAGCCCACGGATCGTTATCGACCGAAACGATGACCGCATAGCCGGCCCGCTCAAGGCCGAGACTCAGTCCTCCGCATCCGGAAAACAAGTCGATCGCGAGCGGATGACGCTGCCTTGCTACCCAACGGCGAAAACTCTCGGTTCGTGCGGCGTCGGGATGAACCGGAAGCCGCAGCACAGCACTGCGTTCTGTCTTGAGCCGATCGGTCCCGTTGCTCATGTAATGCAGGAAGTCATGTCGGAGACGGTGCTGACCGTCTGGTCACGATCCAAGAGGCTCATCATCGAGCAGCAACAAGATTCGCACGGGTTCGACAAGATGTCCATGCAAGCCTGGCGAACCGCCGGCGCAGACACCCCAGATGATTGTCTTGTGATCGCTCCAGGCATTACCCTGACACGATGGCGTTTAGCCGCTCTGAGCTGATGGCGCGGATTCGGGGCCGAAACACCACCCCCGAGATCATGCTTCGGCGGTTGCTTTGGAGGGCCGGCCTCCGGTACAGGGTGCACGCGGTAACGCCAGCCGGGCGGCCTGACATCGTCTTTTCGGGCGCCCGTGTTGCAGTCTTCATTGATGGCTGCTTCTGGCACGGCTGCCCGGATCACTACGTCCGGCCTCGCAGCTCAGAGGAATTCTGGTCCCAGAAGCTGGTCGAGAATTGCCGGAGGGATGGCGCGCAGACCAAACGACTAGAGGCTCTTGGCTGGCGGGTGTGCCGGGTGTGGGAACACGAGATCTTCGAGACGGCAGATGTGGTCGTCGAGCAAATCCGGTCAGCCGTCGTCAACGCGCGCTGGCGGCCGCCCGCGGCGTGGCGAGTCGTGAAAGTAGTAGAGATCGATTCGCAACTCAACCGGGAACGCCGATACCTGCGGGATTTAAGGGATTCACGACAAAGGAAGACAGTGACGCAACGCAGAAACACAAAGAAATGGCGTCGAGGAGAGCCGGCAGCGTAACGTGCACTGACTTCCTGAGCAGCATGGTCTCCGACTCTCAGTCAATTGCCCGACTTGCCCTGCGCGGTGGCGTCGTCAATCCCAGAACGGCAGGTTAGCGGTCGGCGCGTAGCGAACGGTATTGACGACGCCGGGCACAGCGGCAGCTGAAACGCGCGGCCACCAATGGTGAACTCGGGGACGTCATGTTCGTTCCGCTAACGTCGGCACGGCGAATGATGCCTCGTATCCGCTGACCCCTTTGCGCTGAGGGAGGCTTGAAGACGGATGACGTGGGCGGCAAAAATTGACGAATGGGCGCGCTGGACGTCGGAACGTCTCGCTGACAAAGAAGAGATTCCTAGTCCGACAGGCTGGATTCGAGATGTGCCTTGGTTCGCCGACTTCCTCGAACTCTTAGGCGAAGACGATCCTCCAAAAGAGCTGCACGACGCTTTCCATGCAGCGACCCAAGGCGCAGATGGCTTTGCCGCTCGGTTCGTTGGTCTTGATCTCTACCATCGTCTTGCGCACCAGAACTCATACCCCCTGCAAGACGAACTCGTCGATGATGCCCGCAAGCAGGCGGCCGACGAGTATCGCCGGCTCGTTGCCGCTGTGGCGCCCCGAGATGTACCTCTGGACTTCCGACGCCTCGACTGGGAGATCCGCGTGTGCTCCCCTCTGCGAATGTGGGACCGAGCGGACTCTCTGATGGAGAGGCTCAAAGGGTCGGCTCTCAGCGCCAATGCAGTGGGTTCCATCCGGGCACAGCATCTTTTCCTGCGACGCTATCGTTCGACGGATGACGGCGGGGATGAGGAAAACGCCTTGGATGATTTCATCTGGTCGTGCCGACTCATTTCGGAGATCAAGTCCATAGAGTTCACGAATGTGTTGCTCAACTCCCTGGCCGTTAGGGAGCCGGTCACCTTGTCCGATGCTCCTTCACCGGAGGTGGTTCACAGTGCGGTCGAGCGTGGCAACTGGCCCCAACTTCCGTGGCTGAAGGCGCTGATGATGGCTCGGCCAGGCTTCGAGCTGGCGCTTTACGACGAGGCCATCACTTGTTTGGATGCAGTCCTCAGGGAGAGCACGCTTCCTCAGCCTTCGCGCAGGTTCGTGTACCAGGCATTATCGAGTGCCTACGAGCGACAAGGGGACCTTCAGGCGACCCAAACCTCCCTACATCGCTGGTCGATCGAATTCCCAGACGATCATGAAATCTTGATGAAGCTGGCACAGGCCTCCGCCGACGGCGCAGATTACGAGAAGGCTTACAGGTTCCTTGAGCGTGCAGTCGCACTCAAGCCCGAACTCGAGCAGGACCTTGCCACGAGAGTCAGTTTGGCGTTGGGCCAGATTGCCGTGGAGAAGGCCGGTACATGGGCCGAGCTCAAGTCGGCTATTGCCCGGAATCCCGCCCTTGAGCAGGTGACAGAGAAGATCGTGCGCGCCTATTGGACCTCTTTCGGGGAACTTGGTGAGCGCGAACGCATCGAGTGGGTAGCGGCTATTTATGCAGCTCTGTTACTGGTCGACCAGACCGCGACGCTGGCGCCGGCTTGGCTCAGGCAAGCGGGTGTGACTTTCCTGACGATTGCTGAAGGGCAGCTGCGTCAGAACGTCTTTTTACCAATGCGGAGCCAAGTGGCGAAGGATCGTGACCTGCTACAGCGGGCTCGGAGCATTCGCAACCAGGATGATCCTGACTACCCCCTTGCCCGTTACCTCGGGAGCCAGAAGGGCGTCATTACTCTTGGCCAGATGCTTCATGTTCTTGAGCGGGCGCGGGCGCGATCCCAAAGCGCCAGCGGACCGTTTGGCCCTATGCTGGTGAAGCACCTAGCCAATTCGCCTGTTCTGGAGGAGATTGATGCGCTGAAGCGCCTGAGCAGGCCGCGAAATGATGCGGTCCACGAACTGTTCCCGGTGGACACCCAGGCGATCCATGACGACGCCCGCCGAGTCATCGACGCGACGGTGCGTCACCGTGGAGCGGGTTCTTAGGATGCCGATTCAGTTTTTTCCAAGCGGATAACCAGCCCTCACGGTAAGTGCATGCCAGCGCTGCGCGCAGGCTTCGTCAATGCCCGAAGGCCGCAACGCGGTCGGAGCGCAGCGACGAGCATTGACGACGACGAGCACAGCGCCACGATAAAACCGTGATGGCCTGACACGCGATCACGTTCCACCCAACACCACCCAACGCAGCCCCAACGTTGATTGCTGCGGCGTAATCCGCCTTCGATAATCGGGTGTGATCAGACGGTGGATACCGTCGGGGAGGGCACTTGGATTTCGATCCCCGCGACTACGACTCACGCGATCGCCACGACTTCGACATCTACGACGCGCGCTGGCTTGACGATCCACGCAACCAGGATGACCGAGAACGGGACTTCGAGCGTGACCGCGACCCAAGGAATCACGACCCGCGCGACGCGTTCGTAGAGGGCCTGGAGATGCCTCGCGGGCTTGAGCGCGAGCTGGTGCAGGACGACCGCGAGAACCTCTACGAGTTGAACCGCGAGGACAGCCGCATGCTGGCGACCATCGGCGCGTTTCGGGTGGTCGCCGAGCGGGACCTGAAGGCCGCCCGCGATCCGGAGTGGGACCCGCGGCGCGACACGCTCGAGCACCTGCGGGACGAGGGGCTGATCCGATTCGTCGCCATCAACGTGGACGAGCGCGCGGTCGTCCTGACAGAGGACGGCAGGGACCTGCTCGATGCCAATCGCCGGGAGCAAGATGACGACGAACGTCAGCAGTTCCACTCCGGGGTCAGCCACCCTCGCGAGCTTCAGCACGATTCCGAGTTGTTTGCCGCGTATCTGGCGGTCGATGAGCGCTTGAGAGACCAGGGCGCCGACATCGAGCGGGTTGTGTTGGAGGTCGATCTTCGGCGCGAGCACCAGGAGTGGCTCCACGAGCACAACAAGGGAAATCTACACAGCGACGGTCGGCCAGATCGCGACCCGCGCGAGGTCGAGGCGTGGGCGCGGGACCACGACCTCCCGTACCTCGATGAGCAGGTCCGTTTCCCTGACTTCCGCATCGAGTACGAGCTTGACGGCCGGGACCGTCACGAGGACGTGGAAGTCATGAGCGAGCACTACCGGGGCGCGTACGCGGCAGCCAAAGGGCAGGCCGGCTTCACGTGCTACCGCGGTGGACGCGGCGGCGGAAGCAATACCGGTGGCGCGCCATTCGACCCACGCGCAGCGGAGGACTTCCTATGATGAAGTTTTTCACGCGGCCTGACCTGCACGACAGCATCCGGCCGGAGCGAATCAAGGCGGTGATGGACTTCGGGTTCAGCGAGCCGCAGGCGCGCTTCCTCCTGCACGTCCTCATCTACTCAGGCGTCTTCATCGAACGCCAGTACCGGTCGTTCATGGGCATCAAGCACGGGCAGAAGACGAAGGACTTCCTGGGCAACCTCGTCAGACGCGGATACGCCACTGCGATCACGCCAGGAAAGCTCCATCAGGGCCGCCTCTTTCACGTGCAGTACAAGCCGCTGTACGAGGCCATCGGAGAGGCGAACAACCGCAATCGGAGGCCCGCCTCCGCGGGCCGGTTTGTCGAGCGGCTGATGATTCTCGATGCTGTCGTCGCGGACCCAAACCACTGGTGGCTCGGGACCGAGCGCGACAAGGTCGCCTACTTCGACGATGCGTTCGAGAAAGATCGACGACTCTTCTACCCGAAGCTGACGTTCGGGGAAGGCCAGCAGAAGACCGTTCGCTACTTCCCTGACAAGCTGCCGATCGGCATCGCGAAGGAAGACCGGCGTCACGTCTTCATCTACCTCGTGACGCGCCGCGCGCCGTCGGACTTCCGCGTCTTCCTGGCGAGGCACGCCGACCTGCTCTTGGGGGTAGACGAATGGACCATTCGGGTCCTGGTTCCGAGGCGATTCTGGAACGCGGTGGCCCTCCATCGATTCGCCGTTCGGGACACGTACCTCAAGCGGCTGACGCCACATGACGTCGAAGAATTCGACTGGTTCTGTCGTGCCCGCCGCGGCCAGACGACGGAGCCAGCGCCCACGTGGGGAATGGACCTGGCGAAGGCTAGGCGGAAGTTCGACTCGGGGCGGTTCCGAGCGATGGAGCGCCTCTGGGAGCAGGGCGGCAAATTCGCCTTCTGTAGCTTTCAGACCGACCTCCTGCTCGAGAAATTCCGGCTCAAACGAGGCGCGATTCGTTTCGTCCTGATCCCGCATCAATACCTGCAGCTCACACCGCTCATCGGCGTCGCGTGACGCATCGAAGGAGTCCCTGCAGCCTGACAACCCAGGGACTCCGTAGGTTGTCCTCATCTGTGCGCACGATCAGCAGTCTGCCGCTCCAGCGTGCACCGCCTCGGATTGACGCTCGATTCGCAAGCAACTCGCAGCGAGCGCAATTGGTTAGCGTTGCTCCAACCGTCGGCCGGGCGGCGCTCTATGCCGCCCGCCGAAGCAGATGGCGTCGGGAAAGGAACAGCACGCCATGACGTGAGCGACCCCGGTGCTACGAGCCGAGGGTGGCCCCAAGGCTCGTAATGTCGGGTCGTTCACGTCATGGCGTGCTGCGTGTCGGGTGCGTGACAAGTGCACCGTGTCGCGGCCGTGTACGCGCCGTCGATGTGTCTGGCAATCTGTGTGCGATCACGACCACGATCTGCACCGACGTCCGCCGACGTCAGTGAACACCGCGCCGGCCATCACGCGATCCAGTGTCGCACTGTGCTCGCCGCCGTCAACGCCGCTCCGCGTCATCGAGCTCACGCGTGTCTTTTGGTCGGGCGTTGACCGCGGCTGCGCGCAGTGCCGGGTCCGGGCACTTGCGTGATGGCCGGGACGCATGACGTTCGGTTGAGTTTGACGAGGACACTCACGCGGTCGTATTCTGCGGGCATCTCGATGGTGTCGCCCTGACACCCCCTCCGCATCGCCCGATGCGGAGCCCGTGCAGATCGAACAACCCCAGGTTCTCGATCGCGCACACCGCCCACAACCGCCAGGCATGCAACATCGCGGGTCGCGAAGCACGCGTCCGCCGGCGGCAGTGATTGGCCGGACTTCGACATGACCGATCGAAGCGGCACTGCGCTGAATCGTGGACCAGGGCGATCGCTGAGATCGTGACCACACCGCGCGAACACACGTTCGCCGGTTCGATGCCGGAAGAAGTCCCGCATCCGCGCCATGAATGGGTCGCCGACCGCGACGGTCGGCACCCGGCGCGTCAAAACCCCGACCCACAAACCATTGTCCTGGCTCGCGTCGTCGCGGGCCGAGCGGAGGAACCATGAAGACCTGGTTGACCGTGGCCCAGGGTGCGGAATATTCAGGCGTCAGCCGCGACACGATCTACACCGCCTGCGAACGGCGCGAGCTGCGCCATGCGCGCATCGGTGGACGTCGTGCAATCCGTCTGAAGCCGGAATGGATTGACGCATGGCTCGAACGACACACACACGACACGCATGATTCGCGGATAGCGCCAGCGAACGCGACACAGGCCGCAGCGCATCGCAACGGGCAGGTGGCGTCATGAACACCGGGTTGACGACTTCGCCCGGCGACCACGAACCGCGCACGGCAGACCGTCACGCCGTGCTTCCCGTCCTGCTGACGGTTGACGAAGCTGCCGATCTGCTGCGCACCACACGTCGCGCGATCTACGCGATGATCGCGCGGCGTCAGCTGCCGGGCGTGATTCGCGTCCGCCGGCGCGTGTTGCTGCGCGCCGACGACTTGCTACACTGGTTGGAACAGAAGTCCGCGCCATCACTGGAGGAACGGTGATGAGCGTGAAACTCCGGCAACGTCGCAAGGGCGGCTGGGAGATCGATGTCCGGGTCGTCAGTCCCGACGGCACGCGACACGCGCGGGCGCGCAAGCGATCTCCGCTGGCGTCTCGATCGGACGCCCTGCGCTGGGCCGAGGGCCTGGAACGTGTGATGTTCCAGCGCCTGATGGATCCAGCGCAGCACACACCACGAAAGGAGGCCGAGACACTACGAGCGTTCGCGCCACGGTTCATGGACGGCCATGCGCGGGCCAACCGGCAGAAGCCAAGCGGGATCGCAGCGAAGGAACTGATCCTGCGCGTGCATCTGCTGCCGGCGTTGGGCCACAAGCGGCTGGACGCGATCAAGAGCGAGGACGTGCAGCGTCTCAAGCGCAATCTCGAGGCGAAATCGCCCAAGACGGTCAACAACATCCTGGCCGTGTTGAGCGTGCTGCTGAAGAAGGCGGTTGAATGGGAGGTCATCGAGCGGATGCCGTGCACGGTGAAGCTCCTGCCGGTGACGAAGGGCTCGACGAAGTTCTACGACTTCGGAGAGTACGAACGGCTGGTCGAAGCGGCGCGCATCCTGGACCCGCGCACGCACCTCATCGCGCTGTTGGGCGGTGAGGCGGGACTACGGTGCGGCGAGATGATCGCGCTGGAATGGACCGACATCGATCTCGTGAACCGGCAAGTTTGCATCCGCCGGTCCGACTGGAACGGTCAGGTGACGACGCCCAAGGGTGGGCGACTGCGTCACATACCACTTACGAGACGACTGGCGGCCGCGCTCAGCGACCACAGGCACCTGCGGAGCACTCGCGTGCTCTGTCAGGATGACAACGAGCCGCTGACGCGGCAGATCGTGCAGACG
>Ga0134127_10000822_pt1 | contig 25212 bp, 24 predicted proteins | sample KB31753_FD_96459 | JGI IMG/M metagenome (GOLD analysis project Ga0134127, IMG submission 96459) | Terrestrial soil microbial communities with excess Nitrogen fertilizer from Kellogg Biological Station, Michigan, USA - KB3-175-3 | ecosystem: Environmental > Terrestrial > Soil > Unclassified ... | reverse complement strand
GAAGATCAGGAGAGCACCCGCGCGTCTACTGATCTCCCGAAGGCCCTCGAGAAAGCCGGGCTTTGGCGGAACCAGTCCCATGTTCCCCGCCACCGGTTCGACCAGCACGGCCGCGACACCGCCCGGCCGGCCCGCGAAGAGCCGCTCGACCGCGTCGAGATCGTTGTATGGTGCTATGAGCGTGTCCGCCACTGCAGTAGGCGGGACTCCCGGCGAATCCGGCAACCCCAGCGTCGCGACACCGGACCCTGCGGCAGCAAGCAGCGCGTCCGCATGCCCGTGATAGCATCCGTCGAACTTGAGCACCGCACGACGTCCCGTGGCGGCTCGCGCAAGACGTACTGCGCTCATGACCGCCTCCGTACCCGAGCTCACGAACCGGAGCATCTCTATAGATGGAAAGACGCCGATGACCCGCTCCACCAGGCGCAGCTCGAGCTCGGTGGGAGCGCCGAACGTGGTGCCTAGAGCTGCGGCGTCAGCGATCGCCGCGACGACCCCAGGATGGGCGTGGCCCAGGATCAGCGGCCCCCAGGAGAGTACCAGGTCCACATAGTGGTTGTCGTCGACGTCCACCACCAGGGCGCCCTCGCCCCGCACGATGAAGCGCGGTGTGCCGCCTACGCTCTTGAACGCCCGCACCGGACTGCTGACGCCGCCCGGCATGATGTGCTGGGCCTCTGCGAAAAGCGACGCCGAACGCGCTGCCTCAGGAAAAGCCACCAGGGCGCGCTTCATGATGCCGACTCCGATTCTTTGAGCCATCCGGCGACGTCTGCCGCATGGTACGTGATGATCGCGTCGGCGCCGGCCCTCCGCATGCCGGTGAGCGCCTCGAGCACCGCCCGCCGCTCGTCGATCCAACCCCGCTGGGCCGCGGCCTTGAGCATGGCGTACTCCCCGCTCACGTTATACGCCACCAGGGGAAGCCGGGTCCGCTCACGCACGGCGCGGATCACGTCGAGGTACGCCAGCGCTGGCTTCACCATGAGGAAGTCGGCCCCTTCAGCTTCGTCCAGTCCGGCTTCCAGCACGGCTTCCCGCACATTCGCGGGATCCATCTGATACTGCCGCCGGTCGCCGAATGCCGGCGCACTGTCAGCCGCTTCTCGAAACGGGCCGTAGAACGCGCTCGCGTACTTGACCGCGTAGCTCAACACCGAGCAGTTCTGAAAGCCCGCCGCATCCAGCGCGGTCCGAATGGCCGTCACCATGCCATCCATCATGCCGCTGGGCGCGACGATGTCGGCACCCGCTTCTGCGTGGCTGACCGCCACCCGGCCGAGGATTTCGAGCGTGGCATCGTTGTCCACTGCACCGTTTCGAACGACGCCGCAGTGGCCGTGGCTGGTGTACTCACAGCAGCACACATCCGTGATCAGTAGCAAATCGGGATGCCGGGCACGGAGTCGGCGGAGGGCCTGCTGCACGATGCCGTCCGGCGCGAAGTTCTCGCTCCCGATCTCGTCCTTAGCCGCCGGCAGACCGAAGAGGATGATCGCCGGGATACCGAGCTGTTCCAGGCGGCCTACCTCCCCATCCAGCCGCTCGTCGACGGAAAGCTGAAATACCCCTGGCATCGAGGAGATCTCGCGGGCCTGGCGGGATCCATGGATCACGAACGCGGGCGCGATGAGATGCTGGGGACTCAGCGTCGTCTCGCGGGACAGGCGGCGAAGCGCCGGAGTACGGCGCCGGCGTCGGGGCCGGACCTGGGGAAAGGAGCTCAAGGGCTTGCAGGCTCGGGGCGCAGGGGCGACGGTCGGCTAGCGGCTCGGCGAAAGGTACGGGCCCCGGCGGCTGCGTACAAGCGAATGACCCGCCGAGACTTGGGGGTGGACGACCAGCGCCCGACGGCAATGCCTGGGTCGCGGTCGGCACGCCCGTCCCTGTCATAGACTCCCGCCCCCTCTCAGGCACGTATAGTCTTTGCATGTTGCTCCTGACGAACCCGGGTGACGCCAGGATTGTTGAGCAGCATACCTGTCTGACTCGCGTATTGCGGCGAGCGACAGACCGTTCGCCTAGGGCAGGGGTCCTTCATGGGTCGTTCGTCAACCCTCCTTCTCGTTGTCGCCACCGTTGCGGCGGGAGCCTGCGCGGCGCCCGCTTCCCGCCCGGTCGTGCGCCCTCGGCCTCTCGACCCGGCTACCGCGATCGTAGACGCTACGCTCTGGGACGGCACCGGACGAGCTCCGGTTGCGCACGCGGTTACCCTTGTCCGCGGCGATCGCATCCTATGCGCGGGCGGCGTCGGTGAATGCTCGATTCCACGCGATGCCCGCGTCATCGATGCGCATGGGGCCTGGCTCATGCCCGGCCTGATCGACACCCATGTCCACCTCCTGTTCCTCCGCCGTGGCAGTGCGAGCGAGGACCTCGGGAACGACCTCAAGGATCTCCTCGCGCAGGGCGTCACCACGGTATGAGACATGGGGACGAATCCCAAGGAGCTCTTGAGCCGAACCCGTGCGCTGGGCGCGTCACCGCGGGTGTACGCGATGCAGCTCGTTGCGGGCTTCCGGTTCTTCTATGGAAGGGAAGCCGTCCCAACCAGCGACGGCAGTGTCGCGTATCGGCTGCCCCAGGCGCAGATCATGGAAATGCGGGGGTGGACGCCCATGTTGTTCACCCACGACGACGATCCCGATTCCATCGCGACCGCCGCACAGGCCGCCGGCGCGATCGGCCTCAAGCTCTACGGTTACCTCGACTCCACCTCGGTCCGCATGCTGACCGACGCGGCGCACCGGGCGGGGATGAGCGCGTGGGGCCACGCCTGGGTGCAACCGGCCAACGCGCGCGATCAGGTCCTCGCCGGCGAAGACGGCGTGGTCCACGCCTCGCTGTTCGTGGGTGATCTGCTGGCGCCACAGACCCGCGACAGCCTGCTGGCGAGCACGGCGATTCTCGAGGAAGGGGCTCGCAGTGCTTCTCCCGAGGCCGCGCTCGATCCGCGGATCGGCGAGACCCTCGACAGCATGGCCCGGCGCGGCACGTTCCTCGAGCCCACCCTCGACGTCACGCTGCGCAGCGTGTCTCACTTCGACGCCGAACATGCCGAGCGGCCCTCGCTGCCGGAGCAATACGCCCGCGCCGTAGTGGGGTTCAGCATGGGGGTTGCTCGGGAGGCAGTGAAGCGGAAGGTACGGATTACCGCCGGCACCGATCACGTCGCCTACGGCCCGGTTCGCGATCGAGCGTCGCTGGTGAACGAGCTGCGGCTCCTGGTCGACTCGGTGGGGCTCGCTCCGGAACAGGCGCTGATCGCGGCGACGCGGGATGCCGCCATCGCGATCGGCGGCGAGGCCGCCCGGTCGGTCGGCACCATCGAAGCCGGTCGATTTGCGGACCTGCTGCTACTCGACAAGAGCCCGCTCGAGGACATCCGCAACCTCGATCGAGTGCAGTGGGTGATGCAGGGAGGGCGCTTGTGGCGACCCTGGCAGTTGAGGAGCGGCATGGCCAGCCGGTCGGCGCATGAGTCAAACGCCGACGGGGCCACGGGCACGACCGTGGAACTCACGCACCCCTAGCGCTAAGGCTTGCCGGCGGCCTGTGCGGCCGGCTTGCCAGCTTCGATCGGCAATTCCTCCCGCTCGGCCCATTCAGTCCACGCACCGGTATAGATCCTGACGTCGGGATATCCGAGCAGATAGCTGAGCGCGAAAAACACGTGAGTCGCTTCAGTCGTGCTGTTGCAGTAGAGGATGAGATGTTTGTCCGGCGTAATGCCCTGGGCTAGGTACCTGGCCTTGAGTGAATCCGCCGGCTTCCAGACCCGCCCGAAGCCTTCCTGCTCCAGATCGTCCTGCCAATAGTGGTTGATGGCACCGGGAATATGCCCGCGTCGCATCTGCGCACCTGCCTCCCCTGAGAACTGATCCGGAGGGCGAGCGTCCACCAATACCGCGTCATGGGACTGGACGGCACGACGCACATCATCAAGCGATGCGGTGGGAGGCCTGAATGTTCCAGGCGGCACTGGTGGCGACATCAGTTTCGGATAGTGCTTCGCCAGTGGCTTCTGCTCCAACTGCCACTTGAAGTAGCCGCCGTCGAGCAAGTACACCCGTGGGTGGCCGTAGCTCGCGAGCAGCCACACTAGGAAGGTCGCATCGATGTTGTGAGTTTCCCCTGCGCTATAGACCACGACCGGCTGGTCCCAGCGGATGCCCAGCCGGGCGAACACGTCGGCGTACCATTGCCCCGGGAAGAGCTGCATCGGTGTCCCCTCGGACGCGGCGCGGAGCGTCTCGGTGTTCACGTAGACGGCATCCGGGAGATGGTCCTTGAGATAGATGAACGGGTCGGTCCGAACGTCGATCAGCCGAAATGCATCGCCGCGCCGCTGCCACTCCGCAAGCTGATCGGTGGAGATGAGAGCAGCCTTGGTCGAGACCGGCGAACCCGGCACTGGTGCTAGTGAAGGCTGTGAGGCGCAGGCCATGAGCAGCAGGGCCGCGATACTCGCTCTCGTCATGGCAAGGAATCCGCGCTCAGACCCATCACGTCCTTCTCTTCCTCCACATAGACTCGGGCAGCGTTTCGTCGCTTGCGGGAATTGAGCGACACCGGCCGGTTTTCATCGGCCGGTGGCAGGGCATCGAGGGCTCGCTTCATTGGCACCCCCTCCTGCACCGCCGCCCGCATTTCGCCCCGGAGCTGGGTCATGTACGCGCGGGTGCGCTCCACCAGCACAGCAGGCTCAGCAGGCAATGCCCCATGGCCGGGCACGGCGATCTTAGGGTGCAGCGAGTCGATTTCGTTCAAGGCCTTGAGCAGCGCCGGTGCGCTTCCGTCCACCACCATGGTAACTCCGTCCTCCACGAGGATATCACCAGCGAACAGGACTCCGGCAGCAGGTACCCAGACCATGAGGTCGCCGGGCGTGTGCGCAGGTCCGGGGGCAATCACGACCAATCGCTCCCCACCTAGGCGGAGCGTATCGACCTTCGTGACCGGCCGGTCGGGACTATTGGCGTACTCGAACCCCCGCATTGCGTCGAGCCCTACCACCCGAATCCAGTCGATCATCTGATTGTCGAGCCCGCCTTCCGACGCCAACGTGCGTGTGTCGGGGTGCGCCACCACCTTCGCGCCGGCCTTTCGAAAGACGATGGCTCCGAAGTGATGGTCCGGATGATGGTGCGTCAGCACCAGCCATCGGATGGGACGCTTGGAGACAGAACGGATGGTTCGAAGGAGGGTTTCGCCGTCCCGCGGACTTCCCTCGGCGTCAATGACCACGACGCCGTCACGCGTGACCACGAATCCTGCGTTCGCACGCCCCTCGGACCCGCGTCCCGTATCTCCCATGACCGCGTACACGTCGTGCGCAAGCCGCCGGAGCGGGAACAGTGGTGGGCTTGGCGGTGCGAACCAAGCGCTCCATCCGGTCAGAGCCGTATGGAGCGCGAGCAGAGCCGTCGGGAACAGGAGGCTGGCGCTGGGAATCAGGCGGCCGCGAACGCGATGTTGACCGTCTGACTGTAGACTCCGCCCTTGTTGTCTTTCCAGGTCATGACGAGCGGCGCTTCGCGGTCGGCTTTGAGGTTGAAGCTCACGACCGGATCGCGGCTGATACCGGAGGTCCATTCGAACCGCGCGACCTCCTCACCGCCATAGGTGACCACGACGTCGCTTATGAAATACGCCGGAATGGGAGCGCCGTCCTTGGTTCTGAAGAAGCCCGTATCCATTGGGTGCGACACGATCGAATTCACAGTGATGATCTCACCCTTCGCAATCTTCTCGGGAACTCGAATTCGGGCGTCGCCCACGTTGTTGTGCATGATCAGCCGCATCCGTTCAGCGTCACAAGGACTTTGGTGTAATCAGCCCAAAGCTCGCCGGTATTGGTTTCCGCAATTGCACGGACCCAGGTGGTCCGCTTCATCTTGATCCGGGTGTTGATGGAGACCTGCCCGATGGTGGGGGTGAGGTAGAACCCCGCGAGGTGGGCATCCGGGTTGTGATCGACGATGAGGTGAATGCCCTTCACGTACCGCTCGGGCGTCATCGGCAGGTCGCTCTCGATGATGACCGGCACGATCCGGCCGTCCTCGGCAACCGCCGGCATGTCGAGCTCGACATGGCCGCGCGTGATGGTCCGTCCCCCGAATCGCTCACGGTAGATCTTCGCTACTGCCTCATTGGGAATCTCGGGATCATCGGGACCGGCACCAGCCAGCGCGAACAGTCGTTGCGATTTGAGTATGGCTCCCGATCCAGCTACAGCTGCCGCCACAAGCGCGACGCGCTGCAGAAAGGATCGCCGTGGCAACTGAGTGTTTTCGGACAATCTCGCCTCCGGAGCGACTGCGGGTCCGCCCTCGATCACTAACATATTCCGATGGCCAGCGATTCGGAATTTTGAGTCCACGCCTCGAGAGGAGACCAAAGCGGCCGCTCCGGGGTGGCCGGCGAGGCATACTCCGAGGACCGACACCTCCAGAATCACCTCGGTTGCGGCCGGCCACGATCACGTCCTGAGCCTTGGGAGAGCTTGCGGCGCCCCGCCCGAACTTGGCCCCGAGACAGGCTTTGCGCTCGGCCTACCGAGTGTCACGAAGTTGCCCGGCTGATCCGGCCCGGTGCTTGCTATCCCCTTGCCCGAATTGGCATTCCGGACACTGCCGGTTACCCGAAGTCAGTCTTGTGTGGCGAGTCAGGGCGGCATACTTTAAGCCGTTCTGGACAAATAGTTTCGGGGCCGTTTTACCTTTTGCCGAGCCGAGGCACCGTGGATATCCAGACCCTGCAACAGGCCGCGCTGTTGGATAAGTGCCGTCAGTTTACGAGGGCGCGCGAAGTTCAGGCAGCGGGATTGTATCCCTACTTCAAGCCGATTTCCGAGTCCGAGGACACGGTTGTCGTCATAGAAGGTCAGAAGCGGCTCATGCTGGGGTCCAATAACTATCTGGGCCTCACTCATCATCCCAAGGTGCTGGAAGCGGCGTCCCGCGCCCTGTCCCGGTATGGATCGGGCTGCACGGGGAGCCGGTTCCTGAACGGCACGTTGGATCTTCACGAGCAGTTGGAACACGCCCTCGCAGAGTTCACCGGCAAGGAGTCATGCCTGGTCTTTTCGACCGGCTATCAAGCCAACCTCGGCCTCATCTCGGGGCTGGTCGGGCGTGGCGAGGTCGTCTACCTCGACAAGCTGGATCACGCCTCGATCGTTGACGGCGCAAAGATGTCGTATGGCGACACCGAGCGCTTCAACCACGGCGACCTGGCTGCCCTCGAGCGGAAGATGGAGCGCGGCCTCTCCGGCCGTGGGGCCATGATCGTGGTGGATGGGGTTTACTCGATGGAAGGGGACATCGCGGACGTTCCGGGTCTGGTCCGGGTGGCCCGGAAGTTCGGCGCGGTGCTGGCCGTGGACGATGCGCACTCGGTGGGCGTGCTCGGCCCGAACGGTGATGGAACGGCCGCGCACTTTGGCCTCACCGAGGAAGTCGATATTATCGCCGGCACCTTCTCCAAGTCGCTGGCCTCCATCGGTGGCTTCGTTGCCGCGCCCGAAAGCGTGATTCACTATCTGCGGCACCACTGCCGCCCGCTCATGTTTACCGCGTCGCTTCCGCCGGCCAATACTGCCGGTGTGCTGGCCGCGCTCGAGGTGCTCCAGCGGGAGCCCGAGCGCCGGGAGCATCTCTGGGCGAACACCCGGAGGCTTCAGGAGGGCTTCCGGAGTCTCGGCTTCGATATCGGTCCGACCGAGACCCCAATTGTGCCCGTATTGGTCGGCGCGATGGAGAAGACCTTCCTCATGTGGCGCATGCTGTTTGACGCGGGGCTGTTCACCAACCCGGTGGCGCCGCCTGCGGTCGCACCGACTCAGTGCCGGCTGCGCACCAGCCTGATGGCGACGCACACGTTCGACCAGATCGACTACGCCCTGGATACCTTTGCCCGCATCGGGCGCGAATTGGGGGTCATCTGACGGCTTCGGTGCGCGTCAAACCGGCGCGCGAGGCAAAAGACGTCAGGCGCTTCATCGATCTGCCGTACCGACTCCACGCGCGGGACCCTCTCTGGGTCCCGCCGTTGCGTCGGGACGTGGCGACCTTGCTCTCCCGCACCAAGAATCCGTTCTTCGAGCACGCCAGCGCCGAATACCTTCTCGCTGAGCGGAACGGCGAGGTGGTCGGTCGCATCGCGGCAATTCAAAACCGACTCCACAACGAAACCCACGGGGATCGCGTGGGTTTTTTCGGCTTCTTCGAGAGCATGAACGACCAGGTCGTGGCCGATGCCCTGTTTTCCGCTGCTGCCGAATGGCTCCGGCCCATGGGATTCAACACCATGCGGGGACCGGCCTCGTTCTCAATCAACGACGAGTGCGGGTTGCTGATCCAGGGGTTCGACACCCCGCCGACGCTCATGATGCCGCACAATCCGCCGTACTACGTGGAGCTGCTCGAGCGAGCCGCATTCCAGAAGGCCAAGGACCTCTGGTGCTTCGAGGGCTGGAAGCCCGAAGGAGATGCGGCCGAGCGCGTGACCAGGGCGGTCAACCTGATCCAGAAGCGGTACGGGATCACGTTACGGAGCCTCAACCTGAAGAACTTCGACGGCGAGGTAGCGCTGATCAAGCAGCTATATAACGCAGGGTGGGAGCGGAATTGGGGCTTCGTACCGCTGACCGAGCACGAGATCGACCATCTCGCTGAGCAGTTCAAGCCTGTCGTGCTGCCCGACCTGGTGCCCTTCGCTGAGAAGGACGGCCAAGTGATCGGATTCGCGATTTGCCTCCCCGATCTGAACGTCGCGTTCCGTCCTAATCGGTCCGGTGCCTTTCTGCCGGGCCTGCTGCGGGTTCTCTATGGGCTCAAGGCCAAGCGCATCGGTCGCCTGCGAGTCCTCCTGCTCGGCACGCTGCCCGAATATCGCGGCAAAGGCGTGGATGCAGCGTTGTACCATCGCATCTGGCACATGGCAATCGCCAACAAGATCTATTGGGGCGAAGCGGGCTGGATCCTCGAGGACAATCCGGCAATGATCGCCGGAATGGTCAAACTTGGCTGGAACCACTACAAGACCTACCGGCTCTACGATCGCCCTCTATGAAAGCGTTGGTGACGGGCGCAACTGGGTTCGTCGGTAGTCACCTGGTTGAGGCCCTCCAACGTGCCGGTCACGATGTCACCGCACTAGCGCGGTCTCCCGCGAAGGCGGCTCCCCTCGAGAAGCTGGGTATCCGCGTGGCGCAGGGAGACCTTGGCGATGACGCGGGGCTCGCGCGGGCGGCGGCCGGCCAGGACGTCGTCTTTCATGTCGCCGGGCTGACGGCCGCCCTGAGCGAGAACGAGTTCTATCGGGTCAATCGGGACGGCACGGCGGCTGTCGTCGCCGCCGCTGCTCGGGGTGGTGTTCGACGGGTTGTGTTTTTTTCATCAATGGCAGCGGCCGGCCCCTCGGCGCCGGGTCGGGCTCTGATGGGCGACGAGCCCGCGCGGCCGGTCACCCAGTACGGGCGCAGCAAGCTCGCAGGCGAAGCTGCGGTACAGGACGGATCAGTTCCCTGGACGATCTTACGGCCGCCGATGGTCTACGGCCCTCGCGATCGGGAAGTCCTCAAGGTGTTTCAGACCGCCAAACTCGGCATAGCGCCGGTGTTCGGAGACGGTAGTCAGGAGCTTTCCGCCGTACACGGTGCCGATCTGGCCGATGCCGCGCTCGCCTGCGCCACCGCCGAGCGTGCGATTGGACGGATTTACTACCCGTGCCACCCCCAGACATTCACCAGCGCCGGCTTCGTGCATGCGGTAGGCACCGCGCTCGGACGCCGCGTGCTGGTGCTGCGCGTGCCGCTCCCATTGGGCCGTCTCGCATTGACGGCGACCGGCGGTGTGGCTCGAGTCTTGGGTCGCGCCACCATCCTCACCCGCGATAAGGCGAATGAGTTCTTCCAGCCCGCCTGGACCGGCGATCCGACTCGCTGTATCGGCGAAACCGGGTGGGCGCCACGCATCGCGATCGAGCCTGGCCTCAAGGAAACCTGCACATGGTATCGTTCCGCGGGCTGGATCTAGCGGAGCCCCAGCAAGCGCAGGTGCGGCACCGGGCCCTCTCGAGGCACTTCTTTCCGGTTGATCGCCTGCTGCTCGGCTACGTCGGCGTGGCCTCTGCCGTCGCGCTCTCGCGGCTCTCCTCATTTCCCGACTGCGGCTGGCTCCTTCTCGCCAATGCCTTAGTCGTCGCGCTCGTGCTCATGGTGACGCGCTCCGACCTCGGGCCCTTCGGGCGCCTGGTTCACGACGCGTACCCCATCCTGCTCCTGATCGCCTTGTATGCGTCGCTCGATATCCTGAACGGCGGCGGGCGGGTGGCTGTCCACGACGCCACGGTGCAGCGGTGGGAGCAGGCCCTGTTCAGCGGGGAACCGAGCCGGGACTGGTGGCAGGCAGCTCCAAGCGCGTTTTGGTCCGCCGTACTCCACGCGGCCTACTTTTCCTATTACCTCATCATCGCGGTGCCGACCGTGGTCTTGCTTCGTCGGGCCGATCGAGCGCCGGTGCGGCGCTTCGTGTTCGCAGTGATGGTGACCTTCGTCGTTTGCTATCTGGTCTTCATCTTCTTTCCAGTGGCAGGGCCGTACTACGCCTTTCCCCGCCCTGGCGGTCCGTTTGTCGACAACGCTGCCGCCCGGCTGGTGTACGGGCTCCTGGCAGAAGGCAGCTCCTTCGGGGCCGCCTTTCCTTCATCACATGTCGCAGCAAGCGTCGCCGCCACCGTCGTAGCCTGGACCGCCTCACGCTCGTTGGGGCTTGTCCTGGGCGCAGCGACGGCATTGCTGACTGTAGGGGTGGTGTACTGCCAGATGCACTACGGCGTAGACGCGATATCAGGACTGGTGCTGGGCTTAGCGGTGGGGGTGGGCGTTAACTGCGTAAACGGTGAACGGTAAAACGGGGGTTCCAACGTAGGAGCCCCCGTTCACCGTTCGCGCTTCTTCTTACTGAACCGTCACTTCTCCCACCATCCCCAGCGCATGGTGCGGGGCGCAGAAGAACTTGTAGGTACCCGCCGGTGCCCCCGCGAACGACACGTCCAAGCTCTCGTTATCCATCTTCATCGACTCGCTGACGATATTGCCCCCCTTCTCCGGGGGAGCAACCGCCAGCGCCTTGATCGGGGCCGGAACGTTCGCCGGAATGCTGTCGGGATAGAACTGCACGTTGTGCGGCCCACCGCTCACGCTGGTGAACTTGATGGTGTCGCCCGCCTTGATAGTCAGCTTATTGGGCACGTACTTGTAGGTCGTGCCCTCGAGGACCATCTTGACCTCATGGGCCGTGCCCCCGGCAGTTGGAGCGGCGGCACCCGGCGCTGCGGGCTGCGCCGCAGGAGGAGCGGCGGTTTGCTCCGCGGGTGGAGTGGTAGTGGGCTGCTGTTCAGCTTTCTTCTCGCCGCCACAGGCCACCAGGCCGATGGCCAGCCCCGCTGCCAAGGAAGTGATGCGCATTGCTGATCTGCCTCCGAAAACGTGGAAGTTGTCTTTCAGCCTGCTGCCGCTGATCCCAGGCAGGTGCTTGTGAACCGTTTCACAAAGGTCACTTCGAGGCGTCAATCTGGCACCACGGACCAAACGAAGCAACCCCCGAAAACAGAAGGCGCCGGCCTGCACCAAGCTAGGTCCACAGTGCCGTAGTCTCCGTGTTCTGCTTCGCGTCGGGAGTCTCGACGAGGGTGTGACTTCGCTCGACCACGAGGCCACCTGGCTCCTGGGTCACACCGAGCGCATTGCGTTCGGCGCTCTCTGGGACGCCGAGGGCGACTTGTACTGCGATGCCGTACTTCATGTTCCCTGCCGCTATCTGGTTGCTGAAAACGGGCGTGCCCACTGCACGGCGCATGGCTTCGAGGGACGGACGCCGCGGGACCGGGCCCGACTGGGTCAGCCGCGCCTGCTCGGCAACAACCGCTTCCGGCTGGTGGAGGGGATGCGTGTGGTAGATCGAGAGCTGATGCTCCCTAGGCGCCAACTCCCGGTTCTCGAGCAGGGCAACCCATGCGCCGGGGCCCCTTGCGAGACCGCCGACCACGCCCGGGGAGCCGCCTGCTGCCGCGACCTCCAGCTCGAGATCATGTGCACCAAGCGGGAGCGGCGGCTCGAAGCACTGGTGCGGACCCGGAAATCACCTTATCTCTGCAAGGTGACCCGTCCGGGGGCTTTTTCCCTGGAGGCCGAAGTGATCTCGGCCTGCGGGTATCTTGGGGAAGACAAGATCAGTTGTATGCTGCATGGACGCGACCGGAAGGATGGCCGCCCTGCCAAACCGGACCTCTGCAGCGACTGGCCGCCCAAGGGTCAGGGACTTCACCCGGGTTGCGTTTTCGCACGCCGGCGTGGACGTGCCGGAAAATGAGTGCGGCATTGGATGTGCAAATCCGGCTGCCGGCTGGCGTCCTCTTGGCGACACCGGTGAGCGAACCAGAGACGCAGCGACCGGCCTGCGAGGGCCTGAGGCCGTAGTGAGCGACGAGTTCGAAGCCCTTTACCAGTCCACATATACGGCCGTCGTGCGCTTCCTGTACCGAAAGGTATGGGATGCTGAGCGAGCAGAGGACCTCGCCCAGGAGGTCTTTGTCCGGGCACTTGCCCACCGGCCGGAAAAGCCCAGAGCTTGGTTGTTCGCCGTGGCTGCCAATCTGGCCCGCGACGAGGCTCGGGCGGCGGTACGCCGCAAGAGGCACCTCACATTGCTCAAGGGCGATCCAGTAGCCCAGCCTGCCTTCGAGCCCTCCGCAGAGGACCAGGTTGAGCGGGACGAGCAGATCGCCGCCGTGCAGGATGCCCTGAGTGCGCTGACACCGCGAGATCGCGAGATTCTGTTACTGTGGGACGGTGGACTCAGCTATCCGGAGATCGCCGCTCAGACCGGGCTGGCTGTTGGGGCTGTGGGAACGACGCTGGCGCGGGCCCGAAAGCGACTCGTTGCCGCCCATGAGCGGCAGCAAACGGGGGATCATGCCGCACATTCCTGAAGCGGAGCTGCACGCTTATCTCGATCAGGCGCTGGGTCGTTTGCGCTGCGTCGAGATCGAGAGCCATCTCGCCGACTGTACGCGCTGCCGGACAGCGCGGGACGAGATTGCGGCGCTCCGCGACCGGACCACGGCAATGCTGGCCCGGTTGGCCCCACGCAGCACTGTAGTTCCCCCGATTTCTGACATCCGCCGCCGCGCGGCGGCCCGGCTCTTCCAACGCCAGCGCGTCAGACAGCGGGCGGCGTGGGCGGCCAGTCTTATTGTAGCCCTCGGGCTCGGGTGGGGCGCGAGCGTCCTGATCCCACCCCCGGCAGGGCGGTCGGTCCGTGCGGTGGCACCCGGGGTGAATCCCCCGACGACGGTCGCCGCCCAACCCGCAGCACCCCCGACCCAGACGGTTGCAAGCACAACTCCATCGGTTGCGATCGAGCCGGCCACGGAAGACCGGCCGGACCGCGTGACGCATCGTCCGGTGCGGCACGCCCCGCGGCCGGTGCGGACCAAGACGCAGGGCACGGGGTCGGCTGAGTTCGCCACCGTTGGCCCGATTCAGAAGGACGGACAGCTCGAGTGGGGTGGGATGTGGCGCAACCTCTCGTGGGACCGGGCCAAGGAGCAGGTCGGAGATACTCCGGCCCGCATCGACGGCCTACCGGTTACCGAGGTGCAGGTGCAGGCCGGCGACAGCGGACATAAGTCGCTCATGGTGGTAGCACAGCAGCTCTCCACTGGCGAGGTGATCCGCACCATCGAGGGCCCCATCAGCGATGTGTCTGCGCTGCTCGGCAACGGGTCCCTGCAATCGTCGGAACCGTCCGGCAATGCGTCGGCTCCCCCCGCTCCTGCCGGCGCGCCGGTTGGCAGCGCCCTGACGTTCCGCCATGGGGATCGGATGTTTGCGGTGACCGGCAGCCTGCCGAGCGACTCGCTGCGAGCCATGATGCGGCGGCTGAACCTGATGTCGCGGGTGCGATAGAGAGCTATCCGCTATCCGTTAGAGATGACACGGCCCTCCCTTGAGCTTCAGGGGAGGGCTGTCGCACATCGGGGGGAGAGCGCAGAACGGATAGCGGACAGCGGATCTACCTCTTCCCATGCCTCCGCTCCAGATCCTCCTCGTGCACGAAATCCCGGTCGGCGTCCTCGTGATCGAAAACCTCCACCTCGTGATGTCCCAGCTCCCGCCGTAGCGTGATCTCGGCCAGGCGAGGGGATACCATCGGGAAAGTTCGCGCGAACACAGCGTAGCTCAGCAGATACAAGCCCGCGAAGAGCAGAGTCGGTGCCGCCTCCGCCCACCGGAAGACCGGTCCCTCGAAGGTGGTGATCGACGGTACGACCATCAGGTAGCGCTCCAGCCAGAGGGCGATGAGGCTGACGGTCGCGAAGAACCCAAGGGTCACCCGCGCCTTCTTGGGCCCCACACCGAGTAGGCCGATGAATGGAATCACGAACATGCCCACAAAGACGAGCTTACCGATCGGCCACCAGTGGCCCCAGAGGCGGCTGAACACAAAGCCGGTTTCCTCGGGGAGATTGCCGTACCAGATCACCTGAAACTGCGCCCACATGAGATAGGTCCAGAAGACCGTAAAGCCAAAACACAGCTTGCCAAGGTCGTGCCGCTGCTTCGGCGAGATGAGATCGGCGATGCCCAGTTCCTGCCCACCGTAGATCATGAGCAGGGCGAGCAGCATGTGGGCGCCCAGATACGAGCCCATGAAATACCAGCCGCCGAACAGGTTCGAGAACCAATGGGGCTGGAGCGCCATCATCCCGTCGAATGCCACCAGGGTAAGGACGATGGCGTAGAGCGGCACGAACGCTCCCGCTAGACGGTGGATCTTCCGCTCGTTTTCCTCGAATGACCCTTCTGATCCATCGTAGCCCGTGGTCATGCGCTCGAATCGCGCGCGCCGGCTGCCCTGAACCCGATCCTTGGCTGCGAACATGTCGGGAATCATGTCGAGCCTGACCATCCGCCAGCCGATCCAGTAGAGCAGCAGGAGACCAAGGAACAACCGGGAAAACATGACACCCTTCGAAAGCCAGATCGCCTTGCCGTGCTGAAGGGTGTGCAACTGGGCGGCCATCGGCCCGTAGATGTGCGGGTAGCCGATCGTGAAAATCAGCAGGAGGCCGAGCAGCGAGATCGGAAGGAATGCGGTGGAGGCCTCGGCAAACCGGAGCATCAGACCGGACCAGCGGGCGTTGGCGACCTTATGCGAGGCCGCGAGCGCCACACTGCCGCCGGCGAGGCCGGTGAAGTAGACCCAGTTTACCTGGAAGAGATGCCAGGCGCGGGGCGCATCGGGACCCTGGATTGCGGCGACGAAAAGGATCAGGCCAAGCAGGGCGAGCCCACCTCCCACGCCGAGAAACAGGTCATACCGGCCTGCCACGGACCGTGCGGCGAGGCGTTGCCGGAGTCCCTTCGTCTCGATCATTTGGGTCCTCCAGGCGGCGGCGGTTGAGGAGCTGCCGCCTGCAGCTTCCGAACGTGGTTCACGATGGCCCAACGGTCCAGCGGGTCGAAAACTTTGTCGCCATACCGTGGCATGAGGCCGCGGCCGTAGCGGATGATGCTGTAGATGTAGCCGTCCGAGAATCCGCGTGCCCGCGGCGACAATAGCGGTGGAGCTCCCATGCGACGCCCGACCGGCCCGTCGCCGGCCCCGGCGGGCCCGTGGCAGGGGGAGCAGAAGTTCTGGAAGAGGGTATCGCCCTTTGCGTCGAGCGACCCGGGAATCTCCGGCGTGGCCGCCCCGTGACGGGCGACGGTGCCGGATTCTCCGCCCGTGGTCGGGTTCTTGAGGGCATCGGCGGTGGCCGTCTTGCCCGAGGCAAACTCAGCGCCCCAGTCCGGCTCGCCTCCGGAGATCGGTACCGTGCCTTCGGGTGTATAGCGCGGGATATCGGCCCGGGAGTACGGAGGCACCGACTTCTGGACGATCATGTGGTCGAACCAGGGCGTGATGTGCCACAGATCGTCGGGCGAGGGCACGTCGTTGTAGTACCAGTCGCACGCGCTGGCAGCCAGCGCCAGCGCCGCGAGCAGCGGGAGCGGATTACGGCGCCGCATAGCGCACCTCCACGGCGCCTGCATCCTTCATCAACCCCTCCAGAGACGACGCCTTCTCTTGCGACGCCGGGACGAACACTCCAATCCGATCGTCGCTGAACCGCGGGTCATACATGACCCCACGCTTGCCCAGGAGGACGATGAGCAGGATCACGCCCAGGACGCTCGACAGCGCTCCGATCAACACGGTGAGCTCGAACCCGATTGGGACGAACGCCGGGACGGAGGCGAAGGCCTTGCCTCCCACCAGGACGGGCCAGTCGAGATTCATCCAGATCGTCATGGTGAATCCCGCCGTACATCCGGTGAGCCCACCGATCAGCGTAAAGAGGCGCACGGGACTCACCGGCGTCTCGAGGGCCTCTTCCAGCTCGTGGTTCGGATGAGAGCAGTACACCACCAGATCCTTGTGGCCACCCGCGCGTAGCGCCTTGATCGCGTCGGTGGCTGCGTCGATGTGCTCGAACGAGCCGAGCACCCCCGGAAGTACTTTGGGACGGCGCGCCATCAATGGTGCCCTCCGGCTGTGCGGCGGCGTGGCATCGGGATCATTTCCTTGATCTCCTGGATGGCCACGATCGGGAAGGTCCGCGCAAACAGCAGGAACCACATGCCGAACCACCCGAAGGAACCGGCCAGGATTCCCCAGTCGGCCCAGGTGGGGTTGGGGTTATCCCAGGCCCACGGCACGAAGTCGTTCGAGAGCGATGAGGCGATGATGACGTAGCGCTCGAACCACATCCCGATGTTGATGAAGATCGAGATCACGAACAGCGCGGTGACACTGGTCCGGATTTTCCTGAACCAAAGGAGCTGCGACACGAACGCGTTGCAAATGATCATCGACCATCCGGCCCACCACAGCGGCCCGAAGGCGCGGCGCCAGAAGGTGGTCTGCTCATAAGGATTCCCGCTATACCAGGCGATGAAGTACTCCATCCCATACGCGTAGAACAGGATGGAGCCGGTAAGCAGGACCAGCTTGCCCAGATTGTCGAAGTGGTATTCCGTAATCATGTGGTCCAGCTTGAGCACCCGTCTGAGCGGGATGATCAGCGTGAGCACCATGCCGATGCCGGAGTAGATGGCCCCCGCGACGAAATACGGCGCGAAGATGGTTCCATGCCAGCCGGGAACGATGCCGGACGCGAAGTCCCAGGACACGACGGAGTGGACCGACAGCACCAGCGGCGTCGCCAGCGCCGCGAGATACAGGTACGCGCGCGAGTAGTGGCGCCACTGATTGTCCGTCCCCACCCATCCGACCGATGCCAGCTTGTACACCAGCTTGCGCCAGCCGGACACCTTGTCCCGCACCGCTGCCACGTCTGGAATCAGGCCATAGACCAGGAACGTGGTGGAGACCGTGAAGTAGGTCGTGATCGCGAAAACGTCCCAGAGAAGCGGCGACTTGAAGTTGGGCCAGAGGAACCGCTGGTTCGGGTAGGGCAGCAGCCAATAGAAGATCCACTGCCGTCCGATGTGGATGATCGGGAATAGCGCAGCCGTCATGACCGCGAAAACCGTCATCACCTCGGTCGAGCGGTAGACCGCCGTGCGCCACGGCGAGCGGAAGAGGTAGAGGATCGCCGAGATCAAGGTCCCCGCGTGGCCGATTCCGATCCAGAAAACGAACGTCGTGATATAGACGAGCCAAAAGACCGGCGGCTGGTAGCCGGCATGTCCCAGGCCGTCCTTGACCAGGATGAGAAAGGTCAGCGCACCAACCAGGAACAAACCCACCGCGCCCAGCGTGATCAGGACATAGCCGGTGCTCGGCTTGCCGAGCGTCGCGACGACGTCGCGAGTGACGTCCGCGTGGGTCTGGGTGATGACGGGCTCCTGCGCCAGAACCGCCATGGTTACGCCTCCGACCGGTTCAGGACCTTGGCGAGGTAGGTCACTGCCGGGCGGGTGTTGACGTCCTCCAGCACGTGATAGCCGCGCCGGTCTTCCTTGAGCTGACGCACTCGGCTCTCTGGGTCGTTGACGTTACCGAACACGATCGCGTCCGAGGGGCAGGCCTGGGCGCAGGCGGTGGTAAACTCACCGTCCTTGATACTCCGTCCTTCCAGCCGAGCCTGATTCTGGGCGCCTCGGATCCGCTGGATGCAGAAGGTGCACTTCTCCATGACTCCGCGCGCGCGCACGGTCACGTCGGGGTTCAGCTGCAGGTTGAGCGGGTCCGGCCAGGCTCGGTCGTTGTACTTGTACCAGTTGAAGTAGCGCACTTTGTACGGGCAGTTGTTCGCACAATAGCGCGTGCCCACGCACCGGTTGTAAATCTGCGCGTTGAGACCGTCGGCAGTGTGGTAGGCGGCATAGACCGGGCACACCGGCTCGCACGGAGCGTTGGCGCAGTGCTGGCAGAGCATCGGAACGAATCTCGGTTCAGGCGCGCCATCGGCCGGGGCGTTGCCTTCCCAATACCGTTCGATCCGCATCCAGGTCATCTCCCGCCCGCGGTGAATTTCGTCTTCTCCAACGGTCGGGATGTTGTTCTCTGCATAACAGGCGGTCACGCAGGCAGAGCAGCCGGTGCATTTGGCGAGGTCGATGACCATGCCCCACTGCGGATGGTCACCGGCGTAATTGCCCCTCTGGTTTCGCTGCTGGATCGTGCCCCTCCAGCCCTTGAGCGCCTCCAGCTCCCGCTCGGTGTTGACCTCTTCCTCGGGATGACCCTCGGCCTTGTCCGCCTCCGCAGGGGTGAGGCCCTTGGCTGCCAGAGCGACCGGCATTGCCTCGGCAATGTGCCGTCCCAATTGACGTGGATTGCCCTCAGTCGAGGCGAGCTTCTGGTACTTACGGGTCTTCTCGACGGTGACCTTGGTCGAGAGGTAGGCGACGAAGGGCTGCCCGCCCTTGGTGCTGAGCAGGTCGAGCGCGTTGACGCCACGATCTTTCGCATAGGCGCCGTACTCCGTATGACCGAAACCGAGCGGAACCGACAACACCTCGCGGTGAATACCGGGATAGATGCAGACCGGAGCCTCGATGGCGCCCTCGGGCGAGACGAGTCGGAGGATCTCGCCGTTCCGCACGTCCAGTCGGGCGGCCGTGTCGGGATGCAGCTCGACCCAGGAGTGCCAGGTGATCTTGGTGACAGGGTCCGGGTTCTCGAGCAACCATGGCTTGTTGGTGCCCCGACCGTCGTACAAGAAGGAAGAGACGTGCGGCGCGAAGTAGAACTCCCCACTGCCGTCGAAGGCGGGAGCGGTGTAGCTCGCGCTCACGCCGGCGGCGACCTTCACCTCCGCGGGGGCCGGCCGGTCGCTGTATAGTCCGCCTCGCTGGACCGCAGCCCGCCAGAATGCCTCGGCATCGGCCTGGCCCGCCTGCTTGGCCAGTTCCGCCCATCGGGTCTTGAGGTGTACCTCGAAGGTCGGCGCGTTGAATCGGGCCAACTCACCGCCCATTTTCTGCGCCACCTTGAGCAGGACATCTCCGGTCGCCATGGTGTGGAAGACCGGCTCCATCACCGGCTGCATGAGACCCACCACGCCGGCCCGCGGGCGGACGTCATCCCACCGCTCGAGCGCGTGATGATTGGGCAGGATCAGGTCGCACTGAGCTGCGGTCTCGTCGAGATACGGGGATGTCGAGACCTTGAAGCCGGCTTTCTTGAAACGCGCCTCGAAGCCGGCGGACTTTGGCAGGGCATATAGCGGATTCGCCTCGTGAACCAGCAAGACGCCCACCTGGCCGCCGTCGAGCGCCGACGCGACAGCCTCGAGCCCGGCCGCGCCGTCACCGGCGTCGAGGTCGCCGCCAAACAACACCGTCTGCCCTATGTTCCCCGCGACATGGTTCAGGATGTTGACCGCGGCGCAGAGCTCAGTTGCGCCTCTATGCTGACTCCCGATGCCGCCGGCCACGGCCAAGCTCGGCTTGGCCTCGGACAACTCCTTGCCGATGCGCCGAATCGTGGCCGCATCGATGCCGGTCTCCTTGGCGGCCATGTCCGGAGTGAACCGGCCGAGTGAGGCGCCCAGTCCCGCGGAGTCGGCGCCGTGCTCCGTAACCAGAAGATTGGCGAGAGCCAAGACCAACGCCGCTTCCGACCCGGGCCGGACCGCGTGCCATTCGTCGGCGTTTTGTCCGGTGAGCGACATCCGGGGAGCAAACGCAACGTGCCGCGCCATGGCGCCGTCATGAAAGCCGTGCGACTCGGCGAAGCCCCGCTGATTCTCGATCGGTGCGAGCCAGGTCTCGAGAAAATCCGCTCCGAACGAGACGATGTACCGGGCTCTGGCGAAGTCGTGCACCGGCAGCTCGTCACGACCAAAGACGGCACGGTTGGCGGCCCGGAGCGGCTCGTGGTCGAACGGCTGGTAACGCGTCACCTTTCCACCAACCGCACTGGTCCAATCCGCCAGCAGGTCGGAAAAAGTTCCGCGACCGGCGCCCGAGATCACTGCGACCTTTGCACCCGCTCCCGAAAGTTTGGTGGCGAGCCGCTGGATGGCATTGTCCCAGGTGATTTCCTGCCACGCGCCGCCGGCGGCTCGGGCCATCGGTCCCTTGAGCCGCCCGGGATTGTAGAGTCCCTGAAGTGCGGCCTGGCCGCGGGAGCAGAGCTTTCCGCGATTGATCGGGTTATCGGGATTGCCTTCGAGCTTGACGGCCCGCCCCTCGCGGGTCCTCACATGCAGCCCGCACCCGGCGGCGCACTCGGTACAGGTACTCGAGTACCACGTGGCAACCCCCGGCACCTGATCTTCCGACTGCACCAGGTACGGAATGAGCTTCTGTACCTTGTCGGTCGAGCAGCCGGAGACCACGGCAGCACCGGCGCCCGAGACCCCGAGCACAGTGAGAAATCGGCGGCGATCGATCGAGGACGGCCCGTTGTCAGCGTGGGTCATTAGCGCTATCCGCTATTCGTATCCGCTATCCGTCGCTATCCGCTGATGCAGCAGCGGATAGCGGTTAGCGGATAGCTAGTAATGGCATACCGCGCAGTCCCGGGTCACCCCGCGCTGCTCGTGACAGGTAATGCAAAAGCCCATGTTGTTTACGTTGTTGACCTTGTATACCTGGGGCATGCGGACAACGTCGCCATGGCAGGTCTGACACGCATTCGGTCCCATCACCTTGATATGGCGCATGTGGGGGAAGTGCACGTGCCGGGCAACGAAGTGCACCCGCAGCCACTCGACGGGCTTCTTCTGCGCCCAGGCGTCGCGCAGCTTCTTGATCTCGATCTTGTGGCTGCTATCGGTTCCGGCAATGACGGTGTGGCAACCCATGCACGTCTGCATGGATGGAATTCCCGGCTCGGACGAGACCGCGACCGAGTAGTGGCAGTACTGGCACTGGATCTTCAATTGGCCGGCGTGGATGTCGTGCCGGAAGAAGATGGGCTGGCGCGGACCCCGCAACGACGACGTGTCGCCGGCGGCGAGGACGGGAGCCTTGAGGGAGTCAGTCACCGCCTTGGGTGCCTGGGCGCGACCTAGTCCCGACGTGACTGCGAGTGCCGCGAGCCCGACGGCTGCCGCCCCCGCCCCCACCGCGATTAGTACCGGCTGCCGCATCGTCGTCACCAGTCAACGCCAGCCCTTCAACCCGCACCACCAGACCTGTTGAAGAGCGGTCAGCATGTCAATGCTTGATTGTGAGAGACGCCACGTCGGGAAAGCCCGCTTCGAGCGGGACTAAGTATAGTCAGCCACGGCGAAACTCCACAACGGGATCGCCTATTCCAACCACGCTACACTACGCGGCGACGCCGAGTCGCCGACGCCGCATTGATCCAGTCCGCCTTGCGACGCACCAGACTCAGAAATCCCTCGATCTGGCGCCGGTCATTCAGCGACACCCAACACCATTTCACCGGTCCGGTCCGCTGACCCTCGCGGATCGCCTGCTTCACCACCTCGGCGAGCCGCGGGAATCCCACAGCTTTGGATTCCTCGTCGTCGGTCAGGGTGAACGTGGCGCTGGCGCCGGATGTAATCGGGTGAAGCCAGCAAAGCTTCCGGGATCCGATTCCGAATTCCCAGGTCCATCCCCAGGGAGACCCCATGAATCGCACTTGCTCGCCCACCCCGCGAATGGCGAGCACGCCGGTGCGCGCGAGGCGGAACCGATCTCCCAGAGGAGCTGGAAGGTCTCGATAGGGCGCAGAGGGTTTCGGGGGAGATTCCGAAAGTCGGTAGGGGTTGCCTGCCCAGTATGCGGCGGATCGTCCCACGTTCAGGGCTCCTCGATGGCGGGAGGCTCGGGAGGGGTGGCCGCTGCCGCCACCCCTTCGCGGGCCAGGAAGCGCGACACCTCGATTCCCATCGCCCGCAGCAGCGACGCTTCGCGGGCATCGAGCCCGGCCCGGAAGACGATCTCCCGAAACGAGCGCATCACGTTGGCCGGTTGCCTGGTCTTGAAGAAGTCGATCGCCCAGAGCGCGCGGGTCCAGTCCGCAAACAGCGTCTCGAGCAACGCATTGGGTGCGGCGGGCGCGGTCCGCCGTGGGCGCTTGAACGCCAAGCGGTCACCACCCCGCGCGAGCCAGCTCTCGTACGCCATGATCGCGACCGCCTGGGCCAGATTGAGCGATGGGTGTGCGGGGTCGGTGGAAATAGTGACCAGCACGTCGCAACAGTCGAGCTCCTCGTTGGTCAGACCGGAATCCTCGCGGCCTGCTACGACTGCGACCGGTCCTTCCACGGCGCGCGCAACCAGCTCGGAAGCCGCCTCGCGCGGCCTGAGTCGAGTGCGCTTCGCGGCCCGCTCCCGCCCGGTCAACACGGCCGCATACATGCAGTCCGCCAAGGCATCCGGAAGCGTCTCGTGCAGCGTGATCCGCGCCACCAGATCGGCGGTGTTGTGTGCGATGCCCTCGATACGATAGGCGTCCAGCTCCATTTCCGGTTTGACCAGCCGGATCGAGACGATCCCGAAGTTCTTCGCGATCCGGACGGCGCTCGCCACGTTGACGATGTCCTGCGGCGCCACCAGCACCAGGATCGGCGCATCGCGCTGCTGGGCGGGGGAACTCATACCTCAGAGAGAAAGGCGACGTCATGTCGTTTGGCCTTGAGGGCCTGCGCAAAGCCGGCCTTCTCGACGGCCTTCATGTACGCCTCCTTCGGCTCAACCAGGCCCTGATCGACCAGCTCTATCAGTGCGTCGTTGAGGGTCACCATGCCCGTCTTGCGGTTCGTCTGCATGATGGACGGGATCTGGAAAGTCTTCCCTTCACGAATCAGGTTCGACACCGCCGGGATGGTGAGGAGAATCTCGCGCGCCGCCACCCGTCCCCCACCGATCTTGCGGCACAGCGTCTGGGCAATGACACCGCGCAGTGACTCGGACAGCATCACTCGCACCTGTGACTGCCGGTCGGCCGGAAATTGATCGATGATGCGATCGATCGTGCTGGACGCCGTGGTCGTATGGAGCGTCCCGAACACCAAGTGGCCGGTCTCAGCCGTCTCGAGTGCGATAGAGACGGTCTCGAGGTCCCGCATCTCTCCGACCAGCACGATGTCGGGATCTTCGCGCAGCGCCGCTCGTAGCGCCTGTTTGAACGACCGGGTGTGAAGGCCGACCTGCCGCTGCGTGACCAGACATTGTTTGCTCTGATGCACGAACTCGATCGGATCCTCGATCGTCAGGATGTGGTCGTTGCGAGTCCGATTGATCAGATCGACCAGCGCCGCGAGGGGCGTCGACTCGCTGCAGCCGGTGGGGCCGGTCACGAGCACGAGCCCCTTGGTCAGATAGCAGAGATTCTGCACTTCCCGGCTGAGTCCCATCTCATCGACCGTCATGACCCGCCCGGGGATGGTCCGGAACACGGCCATGGGGCCCCGTCGGTCGCGTCCCGCGTTACAGCGGAATCGGGCGAGTCCCTCCAGCTCGTAGGCCCAGTCGGTATCGTTGATTTCGCGGAACTCGGTCAGCTCTTTGGGACCCATGATGCTGGCGAGGAGACCGTCCATGCGCTCCGCCGAGATCGGGTCGATCTCGAGTCGGACCAGCTCCCCTCCCTGACGGAGAACCGGCGGCTCGCCGGTGCGGAGGTGCAGGTCTGAGGCGCCGGACTCCACCAACCGGCGCAGCAGTCCCTCCATTTCTGCCCGAAGCTGGCGCAGCTCGCCTTCGGCCCTCCCGGGCGCTGTCGCGGAGGCCGGCCGAAGCGTGACATCGCCGGGCTTTGCCTCCACCTGCACGTTGCCCGATGGGGCCTTGTACCCAAATCGCACAGCGTCGGGCGAGCCGATGCCGCCGGCTGCGTCCGCCGGAGCGATCTCCCGGAGCAATGCAGTGATCTGCGAGTCGGTGAGCGCCTCCTTGGTCACCGGCCGGCTGGTGCCCTCCCGCAGCAGCACCGCCGGTTTACCCACTGCGAGTTGCAGCGATTCGGCGCGCTGCTCGTGCAGCACCCGGATCAGTTGGTCGAGTCGGGCCACGACGCCTCGTTAGTCCAAGGGGCGGATCGTCCGCACCAGAAGCTTGTTGATGTAATGGGTACCGTCATCGTTCCAGAGGGCGAAGAAGGTGCCGGAACCGTTGACATAGTCGAGCGCCCGGCTTCGGCCGGGGGGGAGCTCCAGTACGGCGCTCCCCTCGAACTCACGACCGCCGACCATCGTGACCTGCAGGGCAATCAGCTTGGCAGCGGAGAGTCGTTGCGGATCAGAGGGTGTCTCGTGACAGGTCACAACCGCAGTTTGGGCCTTGGGTACGAAAACCACGCCATGCGTCCCGCTCGTGAGAGCAAAGAACGGATCGGGGCGGTTGAGCATCTCGAGGGGCGTCTCAGGTCCCGGAGGATACTGGGATCGCATCAGGAGGTGCAGGCTGCCGTCGAAACCGGTGCCCTCGGCAAGCAGCACCTGAGCTGCCTCCTGCCGGATGGACCCCCAATCGTCGCTCATCCGATGGCTGTCGGAACAGGCATTGCGAAGGGAAACTCTTCAGGCGCCCACTAGTGCGGCAAGGGCCGGCTCAGCCGCGAATCTCCGCGCCGGCTTCCTGTTCTATCAGGCGGATTGCCTCGACGTGGTCTGCGTCCTCGCCCAACGCAGCCCGGGCCTGGCGGAACAGCTGTCCCACGAGGTGCAGCACCGGCCCCCGTACGCCGGTCTCATCGAGCAGGCCGAGCGCGATCCCGACGTCCT
>Ga0134127_10000819_pt1 | contig 25442 bp, 23 predicted proteins | sample KB31753_FD_96459 | JGI IMG/M metagenome (GOLD analysis project Ga0134127, IMG submission 96459) | Terrestrial soil microbial communities with excess Nitrogen fertilizer from Kellogg Biological Station, Michigan, USA - KB3-175-3 | ecosystem: Environmental > Terrestrial > Soil > Unclassified ... | reverse complement strand
TGGCTTGATTCCGATCTTAAAGAGTCGTTGGTGACGACGAGAATGCCCTCATCACCTTCTCGGGCCGGAGCGGCAACGCTCCGGCCCGCGTGCTTTCAGCAAGACTGCCTGATCCATTTCCCAGCATGCAATCACCTGATTGGCTGCGGGAGAGATCAACGTCGGGAATCCTGAGTTTCTCCCGGAGGGAGAATCGAGAATAGCCCGGCAGTTCACTGCCGGGTTCACAATCACCAGTCCACAAGTCCCGAAGAGACGTCTGAAGCCAGCAACGGACTGTGCTTGGCCGTATCGCCTGTTTTGGCCCTAAGACTCAACCGTCCCCTTGGGACGGATCCCCCAAACGACGGAGACCCGGCGTTGAAACGCCGGGCTATTCTCCAACATCCCTCCGGGATGATGCCCCGGCGTGCGATTCGAGGCGCGATTGTCCTCTTGCGCCCGCCTTCGCGTCCTTTTTGCGTGAGGCTCCGCTAACGATTATCGGGAGACTTCTTCTTCGGCCACCGCCGCAGGCCGTGCTGGAACCAGACGCGCCAGACCATGAAGAGGGCTTCCCAGACGATCTTCCGGGACATCTTCGAGGAGCCGAGGAAGCGGTCGGTAAAAATGATCGGCGTCTCGTCGATGCGCAGACCCTGGCGCCAGATCTTGTGGGTCATCTCGATCTGGAAGCTGTAGCCGTTGGAGCGAATCTCGTCGAGGTTCAGGGCCATGAGCGTGCGGCGGCGAAAACACTTGTAGCCGCCGGTCGGATCGCTGATGGGCATGCCCGTGATGATTTGCACGTACTTGGCCGCGCCCATCGACAGCATGAGCCGGCGCAGCGGCCAGTTGATGACTCGAATGCCGTTTCGATAACGGGAGCCGAGGACGAGGTCGGCGTCCTGCGCGGCCTTGAGGAACGCGGGGATGTCATCGGGATTGTGCGAGAAATCGCCGTCCATCTCGAAGATGAATTCGTAGTCCCGCTCCAGCGCCCACTTGAAACCGGCGATGTAGGCGCGCCCCAGGCCGTTCTTCTCCTGGCGATGGAGGACATGGACCATCGGGTTCTTCGCGGCGATGTCGTCCGCGAGCTTGCCCGTGCCATCGGGCGAATTGTCATCGACCACCAGGACGTCGACGGGCGTGGGCAGGCGCATGAGCCGGTCGACCAGCGGTGGAAGGTTCTCGCGTTCGTTGAAGGTGGGGACGATGACCAGCGTTTTTTGGCTCATGCTCGCGCGTGACCGCGCCCAGAGGTAAGCCAAGTGCCGGGGCGAAAACAATGAGGAAGTTCAAGTATGAGGAATTTCAAGCGGCGTTGCGAGTATTACCTCTTGAGAAGTGACCTCTTGAGAAGTGACCTCTTGAGAAGTGGCGAAGTGGGAGCTGCTCCGCACGTCTCGCTTCAACCGCTCCCCTAGCTTCAATCGAAAACGGCGAAGAGGCAATTACTGGCAGTAGTCCCTCGTCACTGAATCAATGATCCACTGGATGGTGTCGATCCAATAGACCGCGCCGTCGGGCTGCTTGCGCGCCAGGCGCGCGGCGACGCGTTCCTGAAATGCCTGGAGCTCAGTAATAGCATTGTCGGTGTTCCCCAAGGCGAATGCGTTCCTGGCCGATTCCAACGGCGCCCGATAGGAACGCTGGTTGGGGATGCCCAGGAATTCGATCCGGATTAGCCCCAGCAGAGCGTCGATCACCTGGCCGGGTGTGTGGATGTTGAAGAACATGCTGCGGAAGCCCCTCGCGCCCGCGCCGTCGGTCGCATACACTTGCACGAGTGAGGAGCGCGTGCCCTCGGAGTACTCCAGACAGACCACACCATTGCTCAGCACCTGCTGGCCAGCGGCAGCCTGAAAGTCAAAGCGCAACGGGAACGGGCCATCGTCCATCGTGCCCGTGGCGTCCACCTTCACGTGCAAAGGCCCTCCGCCAGGCGCGATGACCACTTCCGCCAGGCCACTAATGACGCGCAACTGCTCTATGTTGATTACCGGCACGGGGGTGTGATTGACCGGCGCGATGTTGATGGAGACGGTCGCCACGGCAGAGGTGCACTGGCTATCGTTCACCGTGTAAGTGAAGTGTCAGAGCCGCGATAGAGAATGTCCGGGACATAACGCAACCGGGGTTGGGGACCCGCGTCCGTTATGCCCCCGGGAAAGTTAATGCAGTAGTCGGGGCATGTAAACAGCACGCCGTGCGCAGGGAAATCCACGACTTGCACTTGCAGCGAATTGCTCTCGGGATCGCTCCCATTCAATTGAAACGAATCAGTAGAGCCGATCACGAGCATGACATTGCCTCCCGCCCGTCGGGCGAATAGATCCAGGTTCTCCTGCACGGTCACAGTTCGATTCGTCACCACGGGGCATTGGTTCACTTGCGCCTGGCTGCGAACCGCGAGCGAGGACATGCACAGACTGAAGCAGAGCGACAAGACGTAAGATTTCATAATATCCTTTCCAAAGTTGCATCGGAAACGGTGCGCACGCATGGTGCTTTCAAAAAGGGGATTCGTTTCCGCGAGTTCATTCAAAACCGAGTATTACCCGAATACGAACATAGCCGGCACGGCACACCGGCACTGTGGGGTGTTTACCTACCAGGCTTTTGCCTGGTTGCCCTCCTTCGGGGCTTTTAACGGGCCGAATTGCTCCAGTCGGCCCGAGCTACGAATGGGCTGAAACAGCCCGTCATTCGGCTTTGTCAGCCTTCGGGGCGGGCCGCGGACGGCGCTCGGGTCTGGGCTTCGCAGCGGCCGCTCCGGCGTCTGGCTTGGCTTCGGCTTTGGCCTGGGCGCCGTGGCGGAAGGAACGTTTCTCTCGCTTCTGGGCTTCGGCCTTGTCGCCGGGCTTGGCCTCGGGTTCGGCGGCTGGGGTGGGAAGCGGGTTGATGCTCTCGACCTTCACCTTGAGGGAGGCCTTCACTTCGGGATGCAGGCGCAGTTCAACCTCGAATTCGCCGAGTGCCTTAATCGGGTGATCGAGGTGGATCTTTCGCTTGTCGAGCAAGATGTCGAACTGGTGCTTGAGTTCGTCGGCAATGGCGCCGCTGGTGATGCTGCCGAAGACTTTGCCGTCATCGCCGGTCTTCACCTTGAGCAGGCAGGTGAGCTTGGTGATGCTCTTGCCCAGTTCGCTCATCGTATTGAACTCGTGCGCCTCGCGGTCGGCGCGGCGCTGGCGGAGCACTTCGAGGCGGCGCTTGTTGGCGTGGGTCAGCGGAACCGCCATACCCATCGGATAGAGATAATTGCGGGCATAGCCGGCGGCGACTTTGACTTGATCAGACTCGGCGCCGAGCCCGACGATTTGCTGGGTAAGGATGACTTCGGTCTTGGCCATAAAACGGAAAAGGTAAGCGTGTGCGTTGAGCGTGAGACGGAAACCGTGAATCAGAAGGGCACGTCGTCGTCGCCGGGAGGCGGCGGTTCCGCGTCGGCCGGAGCAGACGCAGGAGCCTGGGAGGCTGGAGCGGCGCCAGGCCGTGGCGGCAGCGGCGCGGGACCCGCGTTGTCGCCTCCGCGGCCACCGTCAATGAAACTGAAACTTTCGAGGACTACCCGAAGCTTGGTTTGCTTCTGGTGGGTGTTCTTGTCCTCCCACTGGTCGAGTTTCAGACGGCCTTCGAGGAGAAAAGGCCGGCCCTTTTTCATGTATTGGGCGACAACTTCCGCCTGACGCCCGAAGGCGTCGATGTCCACGAACGTCACTTCCTCCTTCTTCTCCCCTGTTTCAGAAGTCCAGTTGCGATTCACGGCCAGGCCAAAACGGCACACGGCCGTGCCCTTGGGCGTGTAGCGCAGTTCCGGGTCGCGAGTAAGGTTCCCGGCAAGGATGACTTTATTGAAGCTGGCCATAGGCGGGGATTACTTGGCTTTCTCCTCCTTGGGCGGCGGCGCGATGGTGAACAGGACGCGAAAGATTTCCTCGTTGAGGGAAAACTTGTGCTTGAGGGCCGCCAGGGCCGAGCCCGGGCTGGAAAACAGGACGTTGACGTAGAAGCCGGAGCTGAACTTCTTGTCCGCGACGCGGGAAAAGTTTCGCTTGTCCATCTTCTGCGTGCCTTCGACCTTGCCGCCAGCGGCTTCGATCTCCTTGGAAATCTTCTCCAAGGCGACGGTCACGCCATCGTCCTTGCCCGTCGAGGTGAGCTGGCTGTTCAAGATGAACAGGCCTTCATAACGTTTCACTCGCATTGCATTTTTCGTGTCTCAGTTTTCGTCGACTGCCACGGCGCCGTTGAAGCGGTTCATCGCTTCCTGAACGCCGGTAGAGAGCCAACATTCAATCTGCTCGCAGCCCGTTTGCAAAACTTTTTCAAGCACTGGCGCTTCTTCTTTTCGGAACGGGGCCAGCACCCAATCCGTGATCTCGCGCTGGTCCGAGGCGCAGCGTCCGATCCCGACTCGCAGCCGCGCATAAGCGCGCGTGCCCAAATGCCGCTCCACGGAGTCGAGTCCGTGATGGCCGCCGCTGCTGCCGTCCGGCCGCAGCCGAAGCGTGCCCAACGGCAGGTCTGCGTCGTCCACCGCCACCAACAGGTGCGGCAGCGGCACCTTATGAAACTTCACCAAAGCGCTGACCGCTTCGCCTGACGCGTTCATGAACGTCGCCGGTTGGCAGAGATAAACCCGCCGGTCGCCCCGGTCGGCCCGCGCGACGCGGGCGCTAAACTTCTTCCGCTCGGCCCACTCGACCCGCCACTCCGCAGCCAGCTTGTCGAGCAGCAAAAAACCGGCATTGTGCCGCGTCCGCGCATAATCGCGGCCCGGGTTGCCGAGTCCCACGATGAGGAAAACCGGTTCCACCGGGACAAGCCGATGTAGCTCAGGCTACTTTTTCTTCTCGGCCGCTGGCTTCTTGTCGGCTTCCTTGCCGGCCGCAGCGGCTGGCGCAGCTTTGTCGCCAGCTTTCGCGGCGGGCGCTTTCTCGGCCCCTTTCGCAGCGGCCTTGTCGCCGGGCTTGCCGGCGCCTTCGCCTTCCTCGTCCTTCTTCTCTTTGATCATTTCGACTTCGCCCGGGGCCGTGGCGCCGGCCTCAGCCGCGGCGGCTTCCTCGGCTTCGGTGACCGGCGCGGCGACCGCGAAGACGGGCGCCGTCTTGTCCCCGAGGATTTCGACGTTTGGAATCGGTGGGATTTCGCCAATATGGATGGCCCGGCCAATCTCAAGACTGGTCACATCGATGGCGATGAAATCCGGCAGGTCCTTCGGCAGGCAACGGACCTTGATCTTGTGGAGGACGTGTTCGAGCACGCCGCCGCCGGTCTTCACGCCGACGGCTTCGCCGGTGGCCTCGACGGGCACGGCGATGCTGACCTTCTCGTTCTCCTGGATTTCGTGGAAGTCGATGTGCAGGAACTTGCCGCTCATCGGGTGGTGCTGGATTTCCTGCACCAGCGCAAGGCGCCGGGCCCGGGCGTCCTGGTCCACGGTCAAATCGACGAGCAAGTTTTCCGAGACGGAAGCGTGGAGGAGATCCTCCAGCGACTTCGTGTCGACTTCGAGATTCTGCGGTTGCGCCTGGCGGCCGTAAATGACCGCTGGAATGCGGCGGCCTTTGCGGACGGTCCGGGCGGCAGCGCGGCCGGCGGCCTTGCGCGGATATGCGGTTAATGGAACGGATTTCATGTCGTCAATTCAATGTCAGCTTTGGGCACACCCGCGCGCTAGCTGGTGCGCCCGCCCTAGGACTCAAACAGCGAAGTCACCGACGAATTGCTGTGAATCCGTTTGATAGCTTCGCCCAGCAGCCCCGCGACGGACAGGGTCGTTATGCGAACCCCGTCTATTGGCGGGCGGAGGACGGTATCAGTCGTGATAAGTTCGTCAATCTTAGATTTGCGCAGTCTTTCGACCCCTAATTCGCTCAGGATGGCGTGGGAAACGCAGGCGTAAATCTTTCTGGCCCCGCGCTTTTTGAGCAAGGTCGCGGCGTTCGTCAGCGTCCCGGCGGTCTCGGTCAGATCGTCCACCATCAGCACGTTCTTGCCGCGGATTTCGCCGGTGACAGCCACCGACTCGACTTCCGTGGCGCTCTTGCGGCGCTTGGCCACGAAGGCCAGCCCGGCGTCCAGTGCCAGCGAATAGGCGTGGGCCATTTTCAGTCCTCCTACATCGGGGCTCACCACGACGAGGTCCGGAATGCTTTTTGTCCGGAGGTACCCGTACATCACCGGCGCCGCGTAGAGATGGTCCACGGGAATGTCGAAGAATCCCTGAATCTGTTGGGCGTGCAAGTCCATCGTCAGGACGCGGTTGGCGCCGGCGGCGACGAGGAGATTGGCGACGAGCTTGGCGGTGATCGGCACGCGCGGCTGGTCCTTGCGATCCTGGCGGGCGTAGCCATAGAACGGCAGCACGGCGGTGATGCGGGAGGCGCTGGCGCGGCGCAACGCATCGATCATGATGAACATCTCCATCAGGTGATGGTTGGTCGGCGGGCTGGTCGATTGCACGACAAAGACATCCTCACCCCGCACGTTTTCCTCAATCTTCACGAACGTCTCGCCGTCCGGGAACGAACTCACGGTGCAATGTCCGAGATCGAGTCCGATGGAAGCCGTGATGGACTTGGCCAAAGGTAAGTTAGAGCTGCCGCTAAAGATCTTCACGAGCGATCAATTCGAGTTGCCCCGGCCGGTGCATTACTCCCACAGTTAGGCCGGAAAAAGAGGCAGGACATTGCCGAACGGCGCCCGAGGGCGCAAGCCGTTTTTGGGCTGAGAGCAGGGGCGCATTTCGAGTGGGCGAGTGTCCTCCCGTGGGGCGCGGGCGACCCGCCGAGCGGAGACTGAAGGACGCACGCATACAAGAAGGCAATCTCAGTGCGGACTGCGTTAATAGCTCTGTCAGGAGCGGCATCTTTGTAGCATCCAGCCGCTAGAAAAGCGCAAGCCCCGTAGGGCGACCTCTGGTTATTCTGAATGGCTCGAAACGATTCGTTGCCCCGATGCCGCTCCTGACGGAGCTTGGGCAAAACAGAAAACGCTTGGTCTACAAAGAGGCCGCCCCTGACGGGGCTGGTGCGGCTCGCGAGGACGCTCGCCCCACCCCACCAACAGAACGGTCATACCGTCGTCAGTTTGCGCTTTTCGGGGATGGCCTTCTCAGGCATAAGCGTTCGACCAACCCGCCGAGTCCATGAGCCGCGCCGCCACTGAATTCCGCTACGAAAAACTGACATGGCCGGAGATCAACGACGCCATTGAGTTACGGAAGGTTTGCATCGTTCCTTGCGGCGCCGTCGAGCAACACGGCGCGCATCTGCCGCTCGACGTTGATATCGTTTGCCCGACTGGCATCGCCCATGGCGCTGGACGCTTAATCCCGGACAAACTGCTCGTGCTTCCAACCGTCTGCTACGGCTACACGGGCCACGTCATGGATTTCCCCGGGACGATCAACAACCACTTCGAGCATTTCATCGACCACGTGCTCGACATCACCAAGTCGCTCGCCTACCACGGCTTCAAAAAAATCGTCCTGCTCAATGGGCACGGTTCCAACATGCCCAATCTCGATCTGGTGGCGCGCCGCACAAACCTCGAGACCGACGCGGAGTGTATTCTTGCGGCGTGGTGGAATCTGCTCACCGTCGACAAGTCATTCCTCCCACGCTGGCGACAAAGCAAGTTTCCCGGCGGCTGCGCTCACGCCTGCGAACTCGAGACCTCCCTCTATCTCTACCTGGACGGCGACAATGTCCGGAAAGACCAAATCCAGAGCGGAGTCATCAGCTTCAACGAAGAGAACAGCCCGTTCAACTGGGTCGATTTGTTTGCGGCGGGTCCGGCGACGCTCATCTCCTGGACGAGCAGTTATTCCGAAACCGGCGTGCTCGGAGATGCCGAACTGGCCAGCGCCGAAAAGGGCCGAGAGGCGTACGAAGAAGCCGTGAAACAGCTGGCGCGATTTGTCACCTGGTTCCGCGAACGGCCCGTGGACGCGCGCCGCGATCGGCATCGCCAGCCGCCGACGATGCCCATGCCGTGGGGGCAGAAGCCGATCTCCTGAGATCGTCGGCGGACTTCAATGGGGCGAGCAGCAGGCAAGAAGTCCCAAGCTCAAAGTTCAAAGTTCAAAGAAAAGCACCAATAGCCAAAGTTCCAAGGTTAAAGACGCGCAGTTGGATATTTCGTCCCCAGCCGGTTGGAACCTGAGGCTTTGTGATTTCTCTTGAGCTTTGAGCTTTGAACTTTGAGCTTCCGCGCGACTCATGGAATTGCCGCAGAACGTCAAATGATTGGTCCGACCCGTCATCGCTTCCTCGTCCTCGCCGTTCTCTGTTCGCTGGCATTTCTGACCTATCTGGACCGCATCTGCATCATGCGGGTGCAGGGCGACATCGAGCGCGATTTGGGATTCGCAGAACTCACAACGAAGGACGAACAATCGCTTCGCGAACGCGGCCTGGAAGGCGACGCCCAGGCTCGCGCCAAGCTGGCCCGGGACCGGGCGACCGAGCGCATGAGCTGGATCTTTTCGGCCTTTGTGGCCGGTTATGTGCTGTTCGAAGTGCCTGGAGGCTGGCTTGGCGACCGTTGGGGTGCGCGGGCCGTCATCGTCAGGATTGTTCTCCTGTGGTCGCTGTTTACGGCGGCGACCGGCGGCGTGAAAGGAATCACCGCCTTGTTCTCATCGAAGGCGGGTCCCGAACAATGGCTGTTTGCGTTGATCGCCATTCGGTTTCTTTTCGGCATCGGCGAAGCGGGCGCCTATCCGAACATTGCCCGCGCGCTGGGCCGCTGGTTCCCGTTTCGAGAACGCGCCACAGCGCAGAGTTTCATCTGGCTGTCGAGCCGGCTTGGTGGGGCGTTTGCGCCGACGATCATCGGCGGTCTGATGATGCTTGGCGGTGATTGGCATCGTGCGTTCTGGATTCTCGGCCTTGTAGGGGTGGGCTGGGCTGTCTTCTTTCTGTGGTGGTATCGCGATCGTCCCGAGGACAAACCACAAGTGAACAACGCCGAACGAGAACTGATCCGTGCCGGTGAAGCTGGGGTCGGGAGCATTTACGACGATGGAGCGAATGGGTCGGGCAAGGCTGGTGGCGAGCTGAAAGATCGCCAGGCGGCTCGCGGGGACGCTCGCCCCACCAGCACGAAGTTTCGCTGGGCCTCCCTGTTTTCGCCGAACGTCCTGGCGCTCTGCCTGGTTTCGTTCTGCGTAAGTTTCTGTTTCTATTTCTACATCACGTTTCTTCCCAAATATCTGAAGGACGAATTCCACGTCGAGTATTCGCAATCCCAATTCATCACAGGTCTCCCTCTGCTGTTGGGCGGGTTCGCGTGCCTCGCAGGCGGATTCCTCTCGGACTACGCGATCCGCAGGACAGGCAGCAAACGGTGGGGCCGCAGCCTCATCCCGATTGCCGGCTGGACCGCAGCCGGCCTGTGCGCCTTCGCCGTCTCGCAACTCCATTCCGCAGTGGCCGTGATGGCGCTCATCGTGATTGCCTTTGCCTTCCAGGATCTCGGAGTGCCCTCGATGTGGTCGCTCCCGACGGACATTGGCGGCCGCTTCGCAGGAACAGTCGGCGGCTGGATGAACTCAGCCGGCGCCATCGGCGGAATGCTCAGCCCGCTTGTGGCCGCCAAGGTGTCGATTGCCCACGGTTGGAACACCACCTTCATCGTGTTCGGCGCGATTTACATGCTCGGCGCCCTCGCCTGGTTGCGAGTGGACGCAGGCAACCCGATACGGCAACGAGGCTCCATTTAACAACTCAGCGCAACGTCAACTCTCGTGGCTTCCACTGGCCATTTTCAACGCCTTGCATACACGGCCCACAAACGCCACTCTTCGCCTATGAGCACGCAGGAAATGTTGGCTGAAGAAATCAGGCGCCAGCCCGAACCACTGCTGCGCGAAGTGCTGCATTACTTGAAATTCCTCGCTCGCCAGCGCGAGGAAGAAGAGTGGGCCGATGTCCTCCCCACCCGCGAGGTTGAACAGGAAGTATTGAACATCCTCGACGGCAAATGATCCGCAATGTCCAGATGGCTCGGCGCATGGCGGAATTGCGCAGCGCATGATTGTGGATTGGAACTGACTTCGTTCCGAGCTGGACGATTCTAGGCTGACGGAGTAATCAAGCAGTAGTCTATGAAGTTTGCCCCTCACATATGCTGTCTCTTGTTGCTGCTCGGGACACTGGCGAGCGGTGGAGCGGATGCTCATACGGCAGCAAAGGAAATGTGGTACGACGTTCAGGGCCTGGGAAGCGTGATTTACGAACAGAAGAAAGAGATTCTACTGCCGGTCGAAACGGCCCTCAAGATGTTCACCAAGGAATTTCCACACATCACGAACAGTTGGAAAGAGGCGTTGAAGAGTCCGATCGAACCGGCTCCCAAGTCATTGCCTGCGCCCACGAACGGGTTTGTGCCCTATCGCAACGAAGTTCGTACGCCGCGGGCCGTCGTCACACGGTTTTCCGAAAAACAGATCGAGGTCATGATCCAGAGGCCGATCGGCTATTACCTGTGGCACGGTTACGCTGAGTGCCTTGGCACGTTCCGAATAGCTCGTAATTCCCGCGTGGATGAACTTTTTGGGATGACAAATCTGGTGTTATGTTACGCGACTCCGTACAAAGGAATTGGTTATGGGAGTTCGCAAGAGGCAGTCATAAAGGCGCTCGGTGAACCTGACGCTTCGGAAAGCTACCAAGCTACGGGGTACTTCCGGTATTCGTATTTCAAAGATGACATTGTCATCCAGTTTCAAAACTTCGCCGTCAAATGGATACAACGCGGAGTCCCTGCAGAACTCAAGGAGGAGGTCAAGCAAGGCGGGAAACACAAAACGCGAGCTTGAATGCAGGCATGATGGCCCGGGTCGATGATGCGCCTCTTGGGGGGAACCTTATGCTCTACCCTAACAATGGTTCTCCATGAGTGTACTTCGCCACCGCCTCGCGATTGAGTTTCAGGCCGAGGCCGGGCGCGTCGGGGATGGCTAACATTCCCTCCGCGTCCAGGCGCCATGGTTCGGCCACGATTTCGTCGATGAAGGGCGAGCCGTTCAGATATTCCACCAGGTCCGTGTCCGGGAAGGCCGAGGCCAGTTGCAAGTCCGCCGCCAGGCCGACCGCCGTGTTCCAGCCATGGGGAATGAATCGCACGCCGTGCTCCTGCGCCATCCAGGCGATGCGCCGTTCCTCGCTGATGCCGCCGACTTTCGTGACATCCGGTTGCACGACGTCGAACGCGCCCGCTTCGAGCCACGGCTGAAACGACTGGCGGCGCGTCAGCACTTCGCCGCCGGCGATGGGAACTTTGCTGTGTTCGCGCAACCGCACGAAGTCCTGTAGCGCGTCCGGCGACAGCGGTTCCTCGAACCACGTGACTTCGTAGTCGGCGAGCATCTCCGAGGTGCGTCGCGCCCAGTTGTAACCTTGCGGCCAATAAGCGTTGCTGCCGCCCGCGTCCACCATCAACAGCGAGTCTGGGCCAATCGCCTCGCGCGCGGCGCGCACGACCGCTTCGTCCCACTCATTACTGCGACGGCCAAAGCGCCCCCAACCAATTTTGAACGCGCGGAATCCCTGCGCGTGGATCGCGCGAAGCCGTTCGGCGAGCGGCCCGGGCTCCTCCATCAATATTGAAGCGTAGGGTCGAACGCGTTCGCGGCAGCGCCCGCCCAATAGCCGGCCCACCGGCTGCCCGGTAGCCTGACCCAGCAAATCCCACAGCGCGATGTCGATCCCGCTAATCGCGTGCGTGACCGAACCGCCGCGCCCTTGCCAGAACGTGTGCTGGTGCAGCTTCTCGGTGACTCGTTCGGGTTCAAGCGCGTGTTCGCCCAGCAGCAACGGTTCAAGAAGTTTCAGCGCGCCGCGAACCAAATGATCGCTGGTGAACACGCTGCCGACACCGGTCAATCCCTGGTCGGTCTGCACCGCCACCAACGTGTGGACGCAATCGTCCGGTTTCAGCTCCTGGCTCCAACCGCCCTCAGGCGTGGCGCCTCGCAGTCCTGCGCAACGAATGGCTCGAATCTTCATCAAAACAAATGGGGCACGAAGCGGCTGAGGTTTCCCGTAATGCGCAGGCGGTCTTCGCGGATGCCCAGGCCAGCGGCTTCGTGGTCCACGATCCAAACGCCCATCACGGGATGATTGCCATCGAAGTCGGCCAACGGCGCCAGCGCCTGGTAGACGAAACCTTCCTCGCCGTAGTCGCCCTCGCTGCTCTCCGTGGGCGTGCCGTTCTCCACGAGCGTGATGTTCGCGCCTTCGCGGCTGAGTTTCGGCTTCTGAGCGTAGTTGCCGCCGAGCGCCTCCGGCGATTCGAAGCACGGCAGCAGGTTCGGGTGATTCGGAAACAGCTCCCAAAGAATAGGCAGGAGCCCCTTGTTGCTCAGCAGCATCTTCCAGGCGGGCTCGATGAATCGGGCTGGTTCGGCGGCCAGGTGCGCGCCGAACTCTTCATGCCACATCCATTCCCACGGGTAGAGCTTGAACGCCGTCTCGATCGTCCCTTCTTCGAGGTCGATGAAGCGCCCCGACTGCTTGCTCCAGCCGATGTCCTCGACCGCCAGCCGTCGCGTGTCGAAGCCGGCCTGGTGACAGGTGTCCTGGAGGTACAGCACGGTCTGCTCGTCCTCCGGATGGTCCTTCGCGCTGGCGAAATGCACGCGACCGGGGCCAAGGGCTTTCCAGGCTTCAATGAGGCGTTCGTGAATCGAGTTGAACTGATCCGCGGCGGCGAAACTGTCCTTGAGCCAGAACCATTGCGCGACCGACGCTTCGAGGAGTGCGGTCGGCGTGTCCGCGTTGTATTCCAGAAGCTTTGGCGGGTGCGCCCCGTCGTAGGCGAGGTCGAAACGGCCATAGAGGCTGAAGTCATCGCGCTCCCACGAAGCTTCAATGACGGGAATGGCGGCTTTCGGGATGGCGAGCCGATCGTACCATTCGTTCTCGACGACCGCGTCGGCAGCTTCGAGGCAGATTTCGTGAAGCGTGTTCGCGGCAGCTTCCAACTCGTCGACTTCGCGCGCGGTAAGCTGATAATAGGCGGACTCGTCCCAATACGGCCCATCCTCATGAGTGTGATAGGTGAGCCCGATCTCTTCGACTTTCGCGCGCCAGTCGAGCCGCGGCGAGATGGCCTGGCGTTGCATCAGGAAATGCCGCTGCGCGAGGAACCCCCGAAGCCGCCGCGAGAGATGCCCCACCGGCTTCGCGTGGAGTTGTGGTGTTGCGAGCTGGCCAGTTGAGCTGCATGGGGCGTCGGCTTTGAGGCCGCCGTCGTGTGAGTAGCGGGTTCCGGCGTCCATGCGCCGCCATGGTAATAGCCCTGCCCGGGAATGTAGTGATTGTAAGGGTGCGGATACCAGCCGTGATACGGCGCGTGGTAATAACCGGCCCCGGTCACGTAATGGTTGTTCGTGTAGACGTTGTCAGCGGTCACCGCTGGACGCTCCGGCCCGCAACCCACCAGCCCCACCCCAGCCAGCGAGCCTGTCAGCACAAGTCGAATGGCGCGAGATCGTTTCACTGCTTTATTACCGGGGCGAGGAAGTCACCCCAATATGGACGCCGCGATGATGACGCACACACCCAGAATGACCGCCGCGCCCACGATGGCCGCGGCGACATTCTTGTTCTCGACGATCTCCTTGTGCAGGTTGCCCGGCGTGCAAATGTCGAAAACTTTGTAGCCAACGACGGCCAGGACGACACCAAAGATTCCGAACAACGCCACCAGACCGAGCGCTCCCAAAAGAGTCCCGGCGTGCCAGGATTCGGCGCCGGGAGCAGGCAGCGTCTCCAGGCCTCCGACCGCCGCGGAATGCGCCAGAACTGGTGCAAGCAATAGCGCGGCGAGGCCGAGAGAAACGAATCGTTGGGTGGATTTCATGATTGGATGTGAACTCGGTTCAAGTCTCATTGGCGGGACGTTAGCGAGTGGAAGACCAGTGAACAAGTGGAAGGTCGGGTGGCCGTTTGTAATGGGAACATCTTGGACTCTTGGGCCGAAGGACGGCCCTCGGACGCGTCCGCGGACGCGTTAGCAGCCCGTTCAAAAAACTGTAGCGGCGCTCTGTGAGCGCCGAACGAGGGGCACATCGGCCCGATTTCGGCGGTCACAGACGTCACAGATCGCCGCTACAATCGCACTTGGAGTTTTCGAACGGCTGGCAGCATTGTGATGTCCTTCGGCAGGGGATGCGCTGCGGACGCGAGGAGCGCCCGTGCGCCGTCAGTGCTTGGACGCGTCTTTGGTTTTTCAGAGCAAAAACAGGGCTTGCAAAGGCAATCCATTGCACTAGTTTTGTTGCGCTCTGAACTGAAGCGAGCGTAGCTCAGTCTGGTAGAGCGTCACCTTGCCAAGGTGAATGTCGAGGGTTCGAATCCCTTCGCTCGCTCCATCCTCCCTGCTTCCCTTGCAGCTTTATCGCCCCGAAAAGATTCGCTCGCGCCTGCTGTCGTGCGCCGCAATACTTGAAGGCAGTCGCCCAATCGAGAATTCGCGTCATGAAAGCGCCGCTGCTTGTGCTGCTCACCTCGCTCAGTGTCAGTCTCGTCGCTTCCGAGTTTCCCGTTCCCTACAACTCCGAGCTGGACCAAACCGGGCGCCTGTCCGCCGCCGAGGCAGCCGCCACGATGAAACTGCCGCCGGGGTTCAAAACCACCGTGTTCGCCGCGGAGCCGGACGTGCAGAATCCGATCGCCATGGCATGGGACGCGCGCGGACGGTTGTGGGTCGCCGAGAACTACACTTATGCAGAAGGTGGCAAGAAATTCGATTTCAACCTGCGCGATCGCATCCTCATTTTCGAGGATACGGATGGCGACGGCCGCTTCGACACGCGCAAACTGTTCACCGACGAACTGCAAATGCTCAACAGCATCGAAGTCGGGCTTGGTGGCGTCTGGGTGATGTGCCCGCCGCAACTGCGGTTCTTCCCCGACCGCGATCTCGATGGCGTGCCGGACGGCCCGGCGGAAGTCGCGCTCGACGGCTTCACGGGTTCGCCGGACATGCATCACACCTTCGCCAACGGCCTGCGATTCGGCCCTGACGGCTGGCTTTACGGCCGCTGTGGCGCGTCCAGTACGGGCGAAATTGGTTTGCCAGGCACAGCGGCCGAATTGCGCATTCCTTTGCGCGGCACGCTGTGGCGTTACCATCCGCAGCGCAAAGTCGTCGAAGTCCTCAGTTCCGGCACGACCAATCCGTGGGGCCATGATTGGAACGAGCACGGCGAACTCTTTTTCATCAACACCGTGAACGGCCACCTCTGGCACGGCATCGCGGGCGCGCACTTCGATCGCCCGCACACGATTGACCCGAATCCCCGCGCCTACGCGCTCATCGACCAGCACGCGGACCACTGGCACTTCGACACGGCCAATGGCTGGCAAAAATCGCGCTCGGGCGCCGCGAACGATTTGGGCGGCGGCCATGCTCACATCGGGATGATGATTTACCTGGGGGACAACTGGCCCGCTACGTATCAGCGCCGACTCTTCACGCTCAATCTCCACGGGCGCCGCGCGAATCAGGAGATTCTTGAACGCCACGGCAGCGGCTACATCGCAAAGCATGGCTCCGACTTCTTCGTTGCGAACGACCCTTGGTTTCGCGGGATGGAACTCAGTTACGGTCCCGACAGTGGCGTGTTCGTGCTCGATTGGAGCGACACGGGCGAATGTCACGAGTACTCCGGCGTGCATCGCACGAGCGGGCGCATCTACAAAATCACCTACGGCGAGCCAAAGCGCAGGGAGGTTGGCGACGTCGCCAAATTGAGCGCGAACGAGTTGGTCAACCTTCACACGCACGCGAACGAATGGTGGGTCCGGCAGGCGCGGCTGGAACTCGCCGCGCGTGCCGAAGCCGGCCGCGAACTCGGCGCCTCCAAAGCGCAATTGCGCGAATTATTTGAAAAACAGAGCGATGTAGTCGTGAAACTTCGAGCGCTCTGGTCGCTCTACGCGATGCGAGCCACCGACGAAAAGTTTCTCCGCGCCCAACTTCGACATCCGGACGAACATGTCCGCACCTGGGCCATCCGGCTGCTCACCGATGCGTGGCCCTTGGATACCACGATGAGCCAGCGGCCGGACCCGAACTCCGAAATTCGAAATCCAAAATCCGAAAAGGACCCGGGGTTCAAGAATTCGGCGACGACTCAGGAGGAATTTGCCCGCCTCGCGAAAGCCGACACTTCAGGCCTCGTTCGACTCGCGCTCGCCTCAGCCCTTCAGCGGCTGCCGGTGTCGCAGCGCGCCGCGCTCGCTTCCCATTTGGTCGCTCGCAAGGAGGATGCGGCCGATCACAATCTTCCGCTTCTCATCTGGTATGGATTGATCCCCGTGGCCGATGCGGATCCGGACTCGCTCGCGGCACTGGCATCGAGGTGCGAGCTGCCACTGACGCGGGGCTTCATCGCGCGCCGGCTCGCGGAGGATATTGAGACAATTCCCGTGCCGTTGAATCGCTTGCTCCAAATCACATCCGCCAAACCCGAAGCCTTTCAGTTGGATATCCTCAGCGGCATGGCGGCCGGTCTCACCGGATGGCGCAAGGCCACAAAACCCGCAGCGTGGGATCCGTTGGCGAAGAAGCTGGAGAATTCGTCGAGTGAAGCCCTTCGCGCCCAGGTTCGCGACCTCAGCGTGCTCTTCGGGGACGGCCGGGCGCTCGAGACCGTGAAGAAGGTCGCGCTCGACCCGGCCGCAGAACTCAACGCCCGCAAAGCCGCGTTGCAGACCCTCATCGACAGTCGCGCGCCGGACTTGCGTCCGGTGTGCGAGCAATTGCTCAACGAGAAGTTCCTCAATCCCGTCGCCGCCCGCGGACTGGCGAGTTTCGACGACCCTGCGGTCGGCACGAAGTTGGTCAAGGCTTACCGGCAGTTTCACCCGTCCGAGCGTGGACAGTTGCTCTCGGCGCTGGTCTCGCGTGTGACGTTCGCGCAGGCGCTGCTCGATGCCGTCGCTGAAGGGAAGATTGCTCGCGCGGACATTTCGGCCTTTCATGCGCGGCAGATTCGCAGCCTGAAGGACACCGCGTTGGACAACAGACTTGCAGCAGTCTGGGGTGAATTGCGCGATTCGCCGGCCGACAAGCAACAGCTGATCGCGCGCTGGAAAACTCAACTCACTCCCGCCGCCCTGGCGCGAGCCGACACCCGCCAGGGCCGCCTGGTCTACAATGCCGTGTGCGCCAGTTGCCACACGCTCCACAGCGAAGGGGGCAAAGTCGGTCCCGACCTCACGGGAGGAGGCCGCGACAACCTCGACTATTTGCTGGAAAACATCGTCGACCCGGGCGCTGTCGTGACAGCCGACTTTCGGATGTCCGTTGTGGACCTCAAAGATGGACGCGTGCTCAATGGACTGATCGCCGCGAAAACCGACCGCACGCTCACGCTCAAGACGATGACCGAATCGCTGACCATCGAGCGGAACGAGATTGAGGACATTCGTAAATCGACGCTGTCGCTGATGCCTGAGGGATTACTGGAGACATTGCCGCCCGAACAAGCGCGCGATCTTATTGCCTATCTCATGCACAACGGTCAGGTGCCGCTTCCGGCTGCGAACAAGGCCAGTTCGAATTGATCCATGCCAGGCCGGAGACGATTGATGCCGTTACATGAAATCGATTCCTTTCATGATGGTCCAAGTCAGGCCAAAACGCGCCGGCAATCCGGGGCCAGTGAATCGCGCTTTGCCATGCAACTCGCTCGATTGAGTCTTTGCGTTCTTTCCGCAACTGCCTTCGCGACCCACGGGGCGGTTTATTCTCCGCGCGTCCTGTCACCGCACAACGCGGACACATTCAGCCTGAAGACCTTCGCGCAGTTCACTCGCTGGAGGGATCTGCAAAGCGACGCGAAGGCTTTCGAGATTTTCAAGTATCTCACGGACCCCCGAACGGGAATATACCCGATGGGGGTTCCTGCGTGGGAAGGCAACGAGACTTTGGCCGAGTACGGTGCCGTGACCGACCCTGTTAAGATGCTTAACGTTTATCCCATCGGCCATTGCGGGACGCTGGGGCCAACGGCGGCGGGCATCCTGGAAGGCATGGGCATCGGGCCGGCGCGCACGCTCATTCTTCCCGGCTGGCATCATGTGGCGGCGGAAGTGTCGTACAACAACCAGTGGCACTATGTGGACCTCGATGTGCGCGCTGTGTTTCGGCGCGCCGACGGTTCGCTGGCCTCCATGGATGCAGCGAGAACGGATGGTTCGCTGTGGAGCGGGCCCAACAGCCCGCTGTTTTTCCCGCTCGATCGGCTCGAAACAGTTCGCGAAGCCTATGCGAAAACCGCGGTGGAACATCGCTACGGCGTGGCCAGTGGCGGGCACACGATGGATTTCCTCCTGCGCCGCGGCGAAACCTTCACTCGGTGGTGGAAGCCGCAAGAGGGACGTTGGAACCACCATTCCTCTTACGCGGCGAGGCCTTTTCCGAGGAATACCATCGAACGGACGCCGCGCGGGCCGAAGTGCAAACACGAATCGTTCACCCTCCACGCCCACGGCAACGGGCGCTTCATCTACAAACCAGACCTCACGACCCAATCGGTGGACTTTGAAGATGGAGTTTATGATTTCCGCAATGTCGAGCCGGGTGCTTCAGGATTGACGCTCGAGTCGCGGGGCGAAGGCTACGCCGTCTTCGAGATTCAGTCGCCCTACGTCATCGTCCCTCGCGTGGGAGATTTGGACAGCACGGCCGACGATCGCGAGGCTTCGGTGGTCACAGTGGATGCAAACGGCGCAAAGCTTTCCCTTTCGTTGGACAACGGATTGACCTGGCGGGATCTCGCTGCTGCCCAGGGCACGTTGGATTTGACGGCACACGTCGGCGGGAGGTATGGTCGCTAGCCAGCCAGACCGCCTTGAGCACCGGCAGCACCTCGGCGGGCTCGTAGATGACTTTGGGTCCGGAGCGTTTGGGCGGCCCTAGGCGCAGCGGCCGGTGCAGCAGCCGCAACGCGGCTTTGCGATGATAACCGCAGGTCGCACAAAACTCGTCTAGGATGCGCGACTTGTGCGCACGACCGGCCCGCTGATAGCGGCCATGAATGCGAGCCAGATACTCGCGCTTGGAGGACAGACTCATCTTCGGGGCTTGGGTAACCACGAATGTGAGTCAACGTATCGTTAGACGCCCCGTCCACCGCCCCGCCACGGTAACATTTAATTTGAGTCAACTCGCATTCACGTTTCTGCACCCGAATCTTTACATGCAGGGTCTGCTGAATCTCGCGCAGAGCAGAGAAACGCCTTCTTCGCCGCCGCCAGCGAAGCGCGCATCAGCGCTGTGGATGTCCGCGATCTGGCGGCCGTGGCCGTGGCCGCACTGACCTCTTCACGGCACGACAACAAGAGCTACTCGCTCACCGGTCCGGAAGCATTGACGTTCGGTGAAATGGCGAAGCAACTATCGACAGCGCTCGGACGGACGATCTCGTTTGTTGATGTCCCGCCGGAGGCCATGAGAGGAGCACTGGATGGTCTTGGTTTCCCAGCATGGCAAGCTGATGGTCTGCTGGAAGAATATGCGATGTATCGTCGCGGTGAGGCTGAAGGAGTTGAGCCGGGTGTGCTCGAAGCCTTGGACCGAGGCCCGACTACATTGCGGAGTTTGCACGCGATGATGCGCAACTCTTTCGTTGAGGTGGCTTCAGAAGATATTGGTGACGGTTTGGCCGGTTGCTGATGGACGTAGCTTCTGGAGAACTTGAGGCCCAGCCACGCCGTTTGCGCTTGGCGAAGGAACCTCAAGCGGAAATCGCATCCAGCAATGCGCGCAACGGGCCGGCGGTCTTGCCTCGTTGCCAAGCGACGAATATATCCCAGGATGCTTCCTTTTCGGCCAGGGGAATTATCACTGCGTTCGGCACGACCAAGTGAGAAATGAAACTCGGGCCCAGCGCCACTAAGCCTTCGTTTGCCGCTGTGGCGAGGCCTTCAGCCATGTTCGAAGGTTGTTCAATGGTGATAAATCTCGGGCGGAACTTTCCGAGCCGGCAAAACTGAATGATCCTTTGATGATACCCGGGTATGATACTACCTCGGGCTTCAACAAAGGACTCATTCTTTAATTGCGAGATTGAAGCCTGCTTTTGAGATGCCAGTGGGTGGTCGAACGGAAGAACCACCAAACTGGGGACGCTTGCAAGTTTATGCGTGTAAAAATCGCGCGAGAGCACCTCAGCACCGCCGAAGCTCAAGGCCAGATCAATTTCGCCGCGCCGCAAAGCAGCAACTATTTCCGCCGGCGTTTGGTCGAGCATTTTGATTTTAACCTTTGGATGCTTGCGCCGCAGTATCGCTAGCGCAGGTGTAAGATACTCCTGCACCGCCGACGCAACATAGCCGATGCGCAAGCGATCACTTTCCCCGCGGACCAAACGTCGAACTGCGCCCATGGCGGAATCGTAATCGGCCAGTAAGGTTCGCGCCTTTTCAGCGAGAGCATGCCCGCCGCTGGTGGGTCGTACTCCGGCGGAAGTCCTTTCCAGAACTCGCCCTCCCAAATCATGTTCGAGCAGTTGTATCTGACGGGTGATGGCAGATTGGGAAATGTGCAGGCGGTCGGCGGCGCGACGAAGGCTGCCTTCCTCAAGGACCGTGAGAAATAAGCGCAGTTTTTCGATCACGGAGGAAGGGTGATGCAGAATCCGCATCACCGCAATCTCCTATCGGCATTATCCGGCAGCCGCTGACCGCCCTAGCGTGCCCATATCGGCAGATTAACTGCCGATCACGGCTAAGAAGCCGTGCAACCAAACACTACAAAAAGAAAGCAATTACGGTCATGAAAACTGAAAACCAAATCGAACTAACTCAACCCGTCGCTCCGCGAAGGGATCTCGCCGTGCGAACGGTCGTTGCATCGTTCGCGCTCGCAACCGCCACGCTTCCAGCGATAGCTGGCGACAGATCGACACCCGTCACCAAGGAAGACCCCGACGCAATCCGTCCGTTTCATGTCAATGTTCCGGAAGCGGAACTTGTCGAATTGCGCCGGCGCATCAACTCAACCAAATGGCCTGAAAAGGAAACCGTCGGGGATGCATCGCATGGTGTGCAACTCGCGACGATCGCGTTCGCCCAGAGCGCCAAGGACATCCGTGGAGCTTCGCCGTACGTCGAGACTACGAACGAGCCGGCGCCAAAGCTGATCGTGGATCCCCCGCTTCCCGATGGGCTGGCCAAGGGCATCTTTTGGGCCCAGTACCGAGTAGAGAACGTGCGCATCGTACCCGTGTTCGGGGCGGGTGCCGCTCAGACATCTCCACGGGTCGGGCATTTGCACATTCAGGTGGACGATGTGCCCTGGTGGTGGGCGGATGCGAGTGACAACAACACCATCGACATAGCCGGGCTGCCGCCTGGCCAGCACAAGGTGAAGATCCAGTTAGTGGGCGCTAACCACAACATCTTCCCCGGACAGGTGGTGACGCTACGGTTTACCGTGCCTGAGTACGACCGCACGAAAGTGTACGGACACGAGCACTGAAGTAGATCAAGCCAACGCCCCATGAATTGAGTCTGCAACTCCGGAACCTCACCGAATTGATGCCAATCATGAAAACCAAAAATAGCAATGAATTCCCTCCGCTCAGTCCGCGCCTCACGGGGGGCAGAATCCAGAGCGCCAGGGAAATCCGCGGCGCCACACCCTATGCCGAGATCGAGAACGAGCCCGCGCCCAACCTGATCGTGGACGCCCCGCTTCCCAATGCACTGGCCCAAGGCATTTTCTGGGCCCAGTACCGGGTGGAGAACGTGCGCATCGTACCCGTGTTCGGAAAGGGCGCCCTCAATGCATCTCCCCGCGTCGGGCATTTGCACATTCAGGTGGACGATGTGCCCTGGTGGTGGGCCGATGCCAGTGACAACAACACCATCGACATAGCCGGGTTGCCTCCTGGCCCGCACAAGGTGAAGATCCAGTTGGTTGACGCTAACCATAACGTCTTCCCCGGACAGGTAGTGACACTTCCGTTTACCGTGCCCGACTACGACCGGGCGAAAGTGTATGGACACGCTCACTGAAGTGGTTCAACCGAAGGACATCGCTATGACCGCCATGAACAGCAGGCACTTTTCGCCACAGAGATGGGTGAGGTGTTCAAATCACTGCGCGGCGACAAAACGACGGCGCTGAATCGTTAATGGCCTGTGCCCGCCGCGCAGAAATGCGCGGGCCGACCGCGTCTCGCCCGCCCGAGCTAGCACGCCAGACAGACTGATTTTTGGATCCTCGGCTCGTTCGGACGTTGCCTCGACTCCATGTTGAGAGAAGGGTTTTCAAGCTCCGAGTGGTATTTCCTGGCAATAATTTTGAGGGATGTACTCAAGCGGCTGCTGCTCGGATTTCACGTCAGCGGTCTTGTGACGGAGGATTGGCAGCGTGACGAAGAATTGCCGCTAGGCTGACATCATCAACTACTCGCATCACGGTTTCAAAAGAAGCTTTTCTTAGGTTTTTTAAGGAAATCGACACATTTTGGACCTTGGCCTGAAACGTGCGATTAGGGCGAAGTATGAATTCGTCATTAAGAGTCGAAACCTTCACCACTCATCGTCAATTCCTATTCAGCATTGCCTACCGCATATTAGGCACCTTCTCCGAAGCAGAAGACATGGTGCAAGAAGTATGGCTGCGATGGCAAACGCAGGACGCCACCGAAATTCAATCGCCAAAGGCGTGGCTTCGCTCTGCGATGAAGCGACTGTGCATTGATCAATTGCGCTCAGCGAGACATCAACGTGAGGATTATTACGGGGTCTCGGTACCAGAACCTTCGTTGGCGACGACGGACTCCCAGCCGGACTCGTCCCAGCCGGACATTTCGGTGGAACGGGAGAATTCGCTGACTATGGCGTTCACGTTGATGCAGGAAACGCTCAAGCCGGCGGAGCGCGTCGTGTTCCTGCTGCGTGAAGTTTTCGATTACGATTACGCCGACACGGCGGCCATCGTGGGTAAAGCGGAGGCGAACTGCCGGCAAATTGCCCGGAGAGCCAAAGCGCAGTTGTTGGCGAATCCAACACCGCCGCCTCAGCCAAACGAACAGGCGCGCCACCTTGTGGAGGAATTCGTTTCCGCCGCCGCCACAGGCGACGTGAATGATCTCTTGGCGTTGCTGAAGGAGGATGCCCCATTACCGAGTGACGGAGCTAGCCAAGCGAAAGCGCAGTGTCGAAGGAGCACACGTCCGCACATTTTCTGCGGCTCTCTTCGGACCGTCACCCCTGCCGCGCACGCTCAGCGCATCAGTAGCTCGCGCGCATCAAAGTCACCCCGAAGTGATCCGCCGACTGCTGTGCCTTTGGATTCCAACGGTTCTTAAGACCGCGACGCCCTACCCACGAGGCCGCGAACTCGGGCGGTTCGAGCGGCGGCAAACATCAAATTTTCCCAGCTACCGGCGGCGAAACAAAACAGAGAGCAACAACAGGAAACTTCTATGCGTAGAGACAATAATCCAAAATCCCGATTGATTAGCTATGGCGCAGATACCAGCGGCATGATTGTCGAAAATGCGCCAGAATGCATTCGTAAGCGGGCCTACGAACTTTTTGAAATGCGTGGCCGTCAACCAGATCATGAATTGCGCGACTGGTTGCAGGCCGAGCGCGAAATAGGATCGCGTTTTGGAATTCTCAAAATTTGATTTTGCCACGATTTCATCGGTCGGAAATGGAAATGAGCCGGCCTGGCTTAGCGCGGTTTAAGCGCCTGCAAATGATGACTCGCAATGTCCAAGGTGGAGCATCCAAGTCATCCAAATATGTTCAAGACCCAGGCGGGCATCCGTCGCCGCGCTGGAATGAGAACATCGCTCTGCGTTATGCTCGCCACATCGCCACCACTTGCGAACGATGTGCGGGCAGGGCGATGCGCCGCTTCTCCCATGGCGACTTTTTCTGGCGCGAAGTACACATGACGGCGTTTTACAACATCGGGCAAGCCGTCGCTCGCTCCGATGTCGCCGTTACGTCGGGGCGCAAACGTCGACCCAAGTCGAGCGGCGGCTTCACGAGAATCTGACTTGGACGGCTAACTACCCGCATTTTTTCGCTGGAGCATTTCTGCATGAAAATCCGCCCGGGAAAGACGTGAATTACTTCTCAACCTGGATCACTTTCCGCTTTTGACCAGGAACAGTTTCAGGAGTGCGACCACTCAAGGGGGTGCATTCTAATTTTCTGATGGGAGCGATTTCCAAACCTTAGATGCACCGGTTCATACTTCATTGATTCTGCCACAGGTGGACAACCCAGAAATTTGTTTACATACGATTTGATTCTGTCACACGCCGGGACCATGGTTCGTCTGTGTTGTTGTTGAGTTCAAAATTAACCCAAACGCGTATGAATAAAATGAAGATCGTGGTAATTGGCGGCACCGGCCTCATCGGCACCAAGCTCGTGAGGAGCCTGCAACAGCAGGGTCACGAGGTGGTGGCGGCTGCACCTTCCTCAGGCGTTAACACCATCACGGGCGAGGGATTGGCCAAGGCACTCGCCGGCGTTGAGGTCGTTGTCGATGTGGCGAACGCCCCTTCGTGGGAAGACAAAGCCGTTTTGGAATTCTTTGAAACGTCTGGCCGCAATCTGCTGGCCGCAGAAACGGCTGCCGGTGTGAAACATCATGTGGCCCTTTCCGTCGTCGGCACCGACCGTCTTCTTGCAAGCGGTTACTTCCGCGCAAAGATGGCTCAAGAAAAACTGATCAAGGCCTCTCAAATTCCATATACAATCGTCCGCTCAACACAGTTCTTCGAGTTCGCAGACGGTATCGCCAAAAATGCTACCGAAGGTGCAACGGTTCGGTTGTCGTCGGTTCTTATGCAGCCCATCGCGGCGGATGATGTCGCTACTGCGCTGGCCGGTGTGGCCGTTGGCGGGCCGATTAAGGGCACGATCGAAATCGCTGGGCCTGAGCAGATCCGGCAGGATGAACTTGTCCGACGGTTTCTAAGTGCAACCGGCGATGCCCGGAAGGTGATTACCGACGCGAATGCGGGCTACTATGGTGTCGAGGTAAGCGACGAGAGCCTCGTCCCCGGCCGTAACCCGCGCCTCGGCTCAATCAGTTTCGCGGAATGGCTCAGCCGTAACACCCAGAAGCTGACTGAGCAACGACCCGGGTCAAATCTCTCGGCGAAGCGGGCAACGGTGATCGCTCTACTCTTTTGCGGCATTGGCATTGGCGTTCTGTCCTTACACGACGTTGCAGCCGACGATGCATCCGCGAAAGCCAAGGAAGCGAAGCTGACGGAACTCTATTCAAAAGACCTGGCCGACCTTCCTGGCAAGGAAGGCCTGATGCTAATGGTTGAGTATCCTCCAGGCAGTTCGGACCCGATACACCGCCACAACGCACATGGGTTCATTTATTTGCTGGAAGGCTCAATCATAATGCAGGTGAGGGACGGAAAAGAAGTGACTCTG